>ERZ791886.1105-NODE-1105-length-14425-cov-2.561030_pt1 | contig 14425 bp, 12 predicted proteins | sample MGYA00510158_ERZ791886 | MGnify/ENA primary metagenome ERZ791886 (study PRJEB30046, sample SAMN00792063) | human gut metagenome | study: EMG produced TPA metagenomics assembly of the A metagenome-wide association study of gut microbiota in type 2... | reverse complement strand
AAATCACGCCTGTACATTGTGCAGAAACTAGCTCTTTCTTTCTAAATTGCAAAATTTCCCTCATGCATTGTGCAAAATCCGGCTCTTTCCTGCTAAATTGCAAAATCTAACTCCTACATTGTGCAGAATCCGGCTCTTTCTTTCTAAATTGCAAAATCACGCCTGTACATTGTGCAGAAACTAGCTCTTTCTTTCTAAATTGCAAAATTTCCCTCATGCATTGTGCAAAATCCGGCTCTTTCCTGCTAAATTGCAAAATCTAACTCCTACATTGTGCAGAATCCGGCTCTTTCTTTCTAAATTGCAAAATCCACCTCCTACATTGTGCAGAATCCGGCTCTTTCTTTCTAAATTGCAAAATCACGCCTGTACATTGTGCAGAAACTAGCTCTTTCTTTCTAAATTGCAAAATCCCATCCCCCGCAACGCTTCAAAAAAGGGAGTCACAAGGTCATCGACCTTATGACTCCCCAATCCCCCGCATAGCGTTCCCCACGGAGGTTTTTTCATTTCATAAAAACATAAAAAACAATTTCCTATGAACCAAAAAATCCGGGAACCGACAACTGCCGGTTCCCAGCCAACTGCAGACAATATGCTTTACGTTGATTCTCTCTCAATAATTTCCGTATAAAGCATCATTCTTTTGGAAACTTCCTTCTTTTCCAGCGCGTTCAGCAAAATGCCGGAGGCATTGCGGCTTACCTCCACCAGCTTATTGTCCAGTGTGGACAGCTGCGGCCTGCAGATCTCGCCGTAAATCGTGTTGTCTACGCCCATAACGGCAATCTGCTCCGGCACTGCGATCCCCTGGCTCTCCATCTCATGAATACCGCCGATTGCCAGCAAATCCACACAATAAACAATGGCATCCACCTGAGGATTTTCCTGAAGCAGCCGTCTGGTTGCCCCCGCCCCCCGCAGAATAGTATTGCGGGGATCCGACAAAGAAACTCCCTCCCAGTCTGCCTGATACAAAAGCTGCTTCTCCGAAGGAATTCCCTGACGCATCATCGCCGTCATAAATCCACGTTTTTTACTGTTGTTGGAAGGAGTTTCCGCATCCATCACAAAGGCTATATTTTTACGGCCCTTGCTGGCCAGAAGCTCCACACATTCCTCAATTCCCCGCTCCTCATCCGCTATAACCGAATACACATTGGGGAGATTCAGATATCCATTTACAATCACAATCGGGATTCCGCTGAGATGCTCATGAATACTCTCCTCCACCTCGCTGGTGCCAAACATGGAACCCATCAAAATAGCTCCCTCTACCCGCCGCTGCTCCAGATGGCGGATATATTCTGCCTTCTTTTTCGGATCCGGTCCGGTGCTTAAAGTAATGCAGGTATAGCCCAGGCGGGTCATCTCCTGCTCAATCACATAAGCCGATTCTGTATGATGAACCACCCGGATATCCTCAATCAGGATTCCGATAATTCTTGATGACTGAGTTACCAGTCCCCTGGCCGCCTCATTGGGAATATAATTATACTTTTCCAAAAGCTGCTGAACCTTTTTTCTGGTATTTTCATTGACACCCGGCTTGTTATTCACCACTCTTGACACTGTACTCGCCGATACGCCAGCCTCTTTTGCAATATCGTAAATCGTTTTTACTGCTTCCATTCTCAACCGCTCTTTTCTGAACTCTCTGCAGCCGTTCAAAAAGCCCGAACCGCCGCCAATCCTTTTTATTATTTTTTCCAAAATAAAACAAATGGCCGGGAATCCTTCTGAAAAGACGCCCAACCATCATTTACATTTGACTCCGATATCCTTAGTTTAACATAAAATACCGGTTCCGTACAAGTTTTCCTTTTTATTTCCCATAACTATTTCATGCCTTCAGCATTTCTCCATATCGTCCCAGGAAGCTGAGTGTCCGTTCATTTTCAGAAGCAAACACCTCCTCCGGACGGCCTTCCTCCACGATCACACCGTCCGCCATAAAAATAACCCGATCAGAAATATCCCGCGCAAAAGCCATCTCATGAGTTACAATAACCATGGCAATATGGAGATCGGCCAGAGACTTAATCACCTTCAGCACCTCTGCTGTCAGCTCCGGATCCAGAGCTGACGTAGGTTCATCAAAAAACAGAATCTTCGGATTCAGAGCCAGAGCCCTGGCAATCGCCACACGCTGGCACTGTCCGCCGGAAAGCTGGCAGGGATAGGCGTCCGCCTTATCCTCCAATCCCATTTTCTTCAGAAGCTCCATGGCGGTCTTCACAGCTTCTTTTTTATCCCGTTTCTGAACCGCTACCGGTGCATCTGTAATATTTTTCAAAACAGAAAAGTGCGGAAACAAATTATAATTCTGGAACACAAGTCCGTAATTCTGACGGATTTTCCGAAGCTCCTGCTTCGGCGCATACACCGTCTCCTCCTGTTCATTGTTCCAGGCTGCCCGCTCGCCCAGATATATCAGCTCTCCGCTGTCCATGGTTTCCAGCATAGTGGCACACCGCAGCAGCGTAGATTTGCCGGAGCCGGACGGCCCGATAATAGAAACAATCTCTCCCTCTCCCACATGGAGAGAAATGTCCCGTATCACCTCCAACCCGCCAAATGACTTTTTCACATGATTCATTTCCAGTAAATTCATGATGCTGATATTCCTCCGAGCCTATTGATAATAAGACAGCTTCTTTTCCGTATGATCCATAACCACTGCCACAATCAGATTAAATACATAATAAAACAGACCTGCTGCCACAAAGGGAATCATACTGGTCTGAGAAGACGCCAGAGCCTTGGCCTGGGTAAACATCTCCAGCACGCCAATGGTAAAAGCCAGAGACGTATCCTTAACCAGAGTGATAACCTCATTCGTCACAGACGGCAGAATCCGCTTAATCACCTGAGGAAGAATAATCCGGAAAAAGGTCTGTGTTCTGCTGTATCCCAACAGCCTGGCCGCCTCATACTGTCCTGCAGGCATGGACTGAATTCCGCTGCGGTAAATCTCCGCAAAATACGCGGCATAGTTGATCACAAATCCGATAAATGCCGCCCAGAGCCGAAAACTGTTTCCCACCTTAATATGAAACAGATAAAACGGTCCGAAATAAACCATCATCAGCTGCAGCATCAGCGGCGTTCCACGCATAATGGAAATATAGACCTTTACTATATTCCTCAGAATGGAATTCTTTGACATTCTTCCAAAGGCAACCACAAGCCCAAGGGGCAGCGAAAACACCAGTGTCACCATAAAAATCTGTATACTGACAAACATCCCTTCCGCCAGTTTGGCAATTATCACACTTAGTTCCATATCAATTCCCGCTGCTCCTTCTGCTTCTTTTTCTTATTTTCCGTCCAGCGCTTCTCCCCTTGGCCGGACAGAATCCTTCTATGACTGCTGCTCCCTCATATCACATATGCTTCAGCAGTCATTTCTCCCTTCGTTGTTCTCTCCCTTAAACTCTTCAGCCTTCATCACTTTTATTTTCCGATTACAGTCACATCACGGCCGAACCATTTATCAGAAATCTCTGCCATGGTACCGTCTGCCGCCATCTCCTCCAGAGCGGCCTGTACCTTGTCGCGAAGCTCTTCATTGCCCTTCTTAAAGCCAATGCCGTACTCCTCTGCTGCCAGAGTCTCATCCAGAATCACATAATTATCGCCGTCAGCTCTCTGCTCAATCTGATAACCGGCTACAATCACATCCATGGCAATCGCATCTACAGCGCCCATTTCCAGATCCATGAATGCAGTATTATAATCTGCAACAGTCTGCAGAGTTCCAAAGCTGCTGCTCAGCTCCTGATTGTCCTTCAGAGCTGCTTCTGCAGAAGAGTCTGTCTGAACCTCTACAACCTTTCCTGCCAGATCCGCCAGAGTTGAAATACCGGAATCTGCTGCCACTACAAATACCTGGCTGTTGTCCATGTAAGGATCGCTCCAGGTATAAGCATCCTCACGTCCGTTCATCGTAAATCCATTCCAGATACAGTCAATGGTTCCTGCTTCCAGTTCCATATCCTTTGCATCCCAGGCAATCGGCTGAGGAACATATTCCAGTCCCAGACGGGAAGCAACCTCCTGAGCCAGTTCCAGATCAAAGCCTGTATACTCGCCGTCGTCACCGACAAATCCCATCGGCGGGAAATCCTGATCAAATCCAACTGTAAAGGTGCCTTCTGCACTGCTCTCAGAGGCCTCTGATGCCGCTTCTGTGGATGTTTCTGAAGATTCTGCGGCAGTAGTCGCTGCCTCGGTCTTGGACTCCTCTGCGGACGTTTTCGCTGCCTCAGCAGAAGAATTTCCTGCGCCTCCGCATCCTGCCAGAGATACTGCCAGCAAACCGGCCATACATGCACTCACAAATCTTTTTTTCATAATATGCTCCTCCTTTTGCCATTTCCGGCGGCATCTCACTCCCCCGCCACCACATCGCTCTACCATAGTAGCATACTAAAGTGTTTCTGTCAAATAAAACTTTACAAAACATGATATTTGCTCCATCTCTATTCCAATCCCCCATTCCAATGCATCTTTTTTATTAATATCGATTTTGCAGAAATTCCCTTTTTCCCTTCGAAAATGCACAATCCCGGCCTCAGTTTGTGCAAAAATCTCTTTTTCCTTCGAAAATGCACAATCCCGGCCTCACATTTTGCATATTCCCTGCTTTTCCTCCAAAAATGCACAATCCTAGCCCCTGTTTGTGCAGAATTCCCTTTTTCCCTCCGAAAATGCACAATCCTAGCCCCATATTTTGCAAAAATCCCTTTTTCTCTCCAAAAATGCACAATCCCAGCCTCACATTTTGCAAATTTCTTGCTTTTCCTCTAAAAATGCAAAATCCCACCTCAGGAATAGCCCAAAACCAGACAACATATCATTTTCATTCTCAGATATAAAATAGAAAAGAGAGAAAAGTATCATCCAACCTTTTGATACTTTCCTCTCTTAACTATCTTCACCAGGAACAATGAAACAAAACTTTGCTTCACAGCACTCCACAGTCTACACTATTTCATTTCCTTCTCCATTTCAAAATCCACTCGCGCGCGCACAGTCATACACCTGCTGCTCTATTCGCTACTCCACCCGACGCGCCACAACAACAAAGCGTCCGTCCTCCGTATAATAGCTGCAGGTAGACAGAATCATCAGCTGATCCCCGTATTCCGGCCAGCTTCCCGTATCATAAAACGAATACTGACGGAGCAGATTCATAAACTCGTTAAACCGTTCCTCTGTCATATCTCCCACATACTCATAATACCGAAAGCCCTCCTGGTTCTCATAAACCAGCTTCGTCCGAAATGCGGCAAAAATTTCATACTGGCGGCTCTCATCCGGAGTATCAAACTCCAGAACACGATGCTTACTCCAGTAATCCTCAGACTCATACCGATCCAGCTCGCCAAACATCGTGCCGTTTTTCATATTATGAGCATAAATAATCATACTGCCGCTGTCCGCACTGCAGAAATCCCCGATAAAAGGAGTTCCGCTTACAGAGCTTTTCCCATAAAAATCACGGCGAATATAATACTGCATATCATCAGGAGTATGCATAACAGGATAATCAATCTTTGTATCCGGAATCCTGAGCCATCCGGCAAAATCCGGATTTTTCTCCTTCAAAAGTCCATAATTCCGTTTCGGCTTTTCCGCCGCCACTTCTCCGGTCTGCTCAGAATTCGTCTGTCCCTCCCCGGAAGCCTCCGTTGTTTCCACATCTGCAGCATCACTGCCAGCCTGTCCCGATCCGTTTCCCGCATCCGCTTCCGCCATTTCAATCAAATCATCAAAAGTACTTTTCTCACGATTTGCCTTCAAAAGAGTCCCCGCAATTCCAAAAACAGCGACAGCAAACACAATCAGGCACAAAATCACCATAAAACGCCATAAGGTTTTCTTCAGACCAGTTCCAGTATCTGTATCCATATCCATTCTATCTCGTTTCAAATGCTCTTCCTTTCCGCATATCCGGCTGCCGCTTTCCCCTGTTCAGCAAAATCCCGGCTTTCCCTTCCGGGCCAGACTGCATTTCATTATTATACTGTTCCATTACCATAAGTAAACCATTCCAGACCGGTTTCGTCAATCGCTTTCTCCAGTTTCTTATAACAGAAATCACTTCCCGAAACAGAAAAAAGCGAGGCGGCCGTACCGCCGCCTCACATATCATCCATTATTCCATTTGATGCGATCTGTTAATCCATTCTTCTTCGGATAAAAGCCAGACCAACCAGTCCGCTTCCAGACAAAACAGCCAGCAGAATCCAGAAAGAAAGAATTGTCGTATCACCCGTTTTAGGAAGTCCGCCTAACGGAACGCCTTCCTCCGAAATCAGAGTCAAACCACCTAAAGGAGTTTCATTATCACCGATTTCCGTCAATCCGTCCCCTTTGGGAACTTCTGTACCGGGGCCGCCAGGATCCGGATCGGAACCTCCGCCGCCCCCGCCTCCGCCGGGACGTTTATAATTATTGGTAAATACAATACTCTCTGTCTTCTCTTCTTCAGATGCCTCATCCGTTGCCCAAACCTGAGATTCCAGTTCACCATTTTCCCCATTCGTAATGCGGACGGTTACCCGATAAATCCGCTCATCATAGGTAAAACGATCTCTGGGCTCCGAATTCTGGTAAATCTCATATTGATAATCACCGGTCTGTGTATAAACCATCGGTCCAAACTCCGACTGTCCTCCATTTACCAAAAACAGTTCTTCAGACTGGGGCATTGGCGCTTCCGGTGTAATAGCCTTCATCAAAAGTCTGTAAGGAATATCTGCCGGAATTCTGCTTCCCGTAACTTTAACCTCAACCGGTATGGACACACTGCAGGATTGAACCTGTGCAAACGCCATAATCGGAAGCAGCAACGCCGCAAGCACTGCCGGAACAAGTGTATGAAAAACCAGTTTTCTTAATTTCTGACACATATCTATTTCATTGCACCTCCTTCGCGCTTATTTTTCCTCCAGACGGCCAAAAAGAATCATGCGGCCATTGGTTGTTGCATCCACACAGGTGGACATTCCAACAATCTGATCCTCCGCCGTTACACCGATATCCCGATACTGCTCCGACTCTGCTTTCAGATAATCCAGCAGCACCTGCATATCGCATTCCTTTCCAGGAGCATAAATAATCCTGTCATAGGCATCTGCCTGAATACAGGCAAACAAGGTAATTCCATAAGTCTTATGAGGAAGATACAGCGTACCTGTCTCATGAGACTCAAAATAATCTGTTTCAACAAATTCCATTACATCCCCGAACATTCCCCCATTTTCCATGTGGTGTCCGTAAATCAGATTATACTGGTCTGAAAAATCCGGGCTGTTTAAGCAGGACAGGAAAATAGCGCCAGACAAAGAAAACTCTCCGTAAATGTCCGTATTTACATATTTCATATCGTCCTCGCCCTGAACCACAGGATAATCAATATGGGTTCCGTCAATGGTAAGCCAGCCCCGTGTTTCCGGATTCAGCGCCATCAGCTCCTCCAGGGACAGGTTATCCTCGGTACCACTGTTTTCCGGCGGCTTGTATTTCAGCAAGTCACTGGTCAGGAAGGCTCCGCTGTTGATCATGTAATTATCCCAGAGGGAATAACCGCCATAAGCCAGCATCAGAATTATCATGCACACGGCTATCAGGCTTAATATAAAATTTCCAATTCTAGCAAGCTTAACAGCTATTTCCACTCCTGTCCTCCTGTTAATCCAGAATTTTCATTCGCTGTCCTCCCGATGCTTCCCCGCCGGACATTCCGGCGGGGAGCCGGGGCTGCCGGAGCAGCTTTTTTAGATTTTACAATCTATGATTTCTTAAAATTCTGTCATTCGCTTTTATTAAATCTCATCATCCTCGCGTTTCTTCTTGCCCAGTACCACTGCGCCCAGACCGCCTGCTGCTGCTACTAAGAGAACGTAGGGAGCGAAGGTCATTGCAACGCCGGTTGCCGGACCTACCTGCTTGTCGTTGATGAATTCTACCGTTATTCCATCTTCTGTCAGAGTTCCCGCTGCATTACCGGGTACTGTTGTGGTATATCCATCTGTATTAGCATCAGTTTCTACAACCGTATATGTATCTTTTTCAGACAGACCGTAAATATGCAGGGTCTCGCCGTCCATTAACGTAAAAGTCTGTGTTAGTCCATCTGTAATATGAATAGTTTCCGCTTCACCAGTCTTTGGTGTCTTTACAGCCATATACTTCTCAGCGCCTTCTTTATCTGCATCATCGCCGTCAATCGTAACTGTGAAGGAGAATGGCTTATTTTTATGACCCTGGTTACCGGTTACAGTTTTCTTTATGATGAAATCATGGATATCATCATTCGGTGTGCTGCCATCGCCGTAAGAATTGACAATCTTCAAATTATCTTCCTTAGCAGTATCTCCGTCTTTTACTACCTTAACTGCCTCTACCTCATAACCATCTGTTCCATTAACTACATATACATAAACGTGTCTCGGAGTTACATCATAGGTAATTCCATCATAGGTATCCTGTGTTTCTGTTACAAGATAGTGATAAACTCCAGGCTCTGTAAATTTGGTTGCGTCTACCTTGATTTTTCCTGTTTTGGTGTAAGAAGCTAACACCTTATCGCCAGGAGCAAAGCTGAAATTATTCGCTGTATCTAAAGTCAAGCCATCTTTAACACCGGCAGAAACCACTGCGCCTTCAAAAGTACTTGCATCGCCCTCTGTTATTGTAAAACGGAAAGTGGTATTCGGCGCATGGGTATTTCCATCTGTAGTAACTTCCTTGGTCAAATTAAACTCTGTTACTTCGGCCCATGCCATTCCATTCATAGATAAAACCATTGCACCTGCTAGAGTTGCTGCTGCCATTCTCTTATTCATTCTTCTCTTCATAATTATTTATCCTCACTTTCCTTGCTTATTCATTTTTATTTACTGCCGCTTTCCGCGGTAATAATTCAAATCAGAAAATCAAAAACTTCTTTTACAGGCTGGAGCGCCGGAGCACCGCCAAAACCTTTCCTTTGATTTCACTCTGATTGACTGCTCCGAAATAGCGGCTGTCCTTTGCGCCGTTTCGGTAATCACAGAGAATAAAATACTGAGTTTCTTCCAACACTACCGGATAGGCAACCTCATCTCCATATTTGGGAGTGGGATAAAAGATATCTGATTCAAATACGGCACTGTTGTTAATCTTCAGTGTGGAATCATCTGTTACCTCCACACTGTCGCCGCCTTTGGCAACGATTCGTCCCACATACTGCTTTCCATCCTTCTCAAATACCACTACATCCTGAGAATGGAAGTTTTTTTCCGGCCGGTAATACAAAAGTACATCTCCTGAGCTGATTCTCGGTGACATATCATTGTTTTTCATGGGAGTGACTCCAAAGAACACTCCAAACAGCAAAACCATGAAAACTATCATCCAGGTCAGCTTGATAAAGAACGAAGTAATTTCACTCCAGTCTGCCAGTCTCTGGCCCGTATAACACGTTCCGGAGTCAACGGTTCTTTTGATTTTTCTTTCTTTTGTTTACTCATGGGCAGGGCCCTCGGAGAGCTTCTTTTTCAAAGAAGCAATCTCCTCATCCCTTTCCTGCAAACGAGCTTCGTATCGCTCCTGCTGAATTTCATATGCAGAACGGTATTCCTTCTGAAGCTGTTCCAGCTTCTTCCACACATCCATCTCGCTTACACCGCCAAGCAGCTTCTTTCGGAATCTCATTCCCTTGAAAAGTTCCGCGATGTCATCCATGTTCTTTGCACTCATAAGCAGAACTCTCCTTTTTAATCATCGTCCCGAGATTTTTTCACCCGCCTTCTGCTTCGGCCAAAACCTGTCAGGCCGATGGCTGCCATAGCAAGCATTACCAGATATGGCAGGTTGTCTGTGAAGATTCCGGTTGGTACTATCAGAGGTTTGTTATTCTTAAAAATAACCTTGTTACTCTGTGAGCCAGTTTCATATGTATATATTCTGGATTCCTGGAAAACTCCATTTTCATCTGTACCGTGAGAGGTTTTATATCCATCTGTGCTGTAATCATCCTCTTCTATAACCACTTTTTGATCCACAGGAAGACCGATTATCGTAATCTCTTCATTATGCTTTAAGGTAAATTTTCCATTATCCGGTATGGTTCCGTTTGTTCCATCAGTCTTTTCGTACTTCCAACCGCCTTTTGGATTGTTATTTGCATCCTTTACAGTAAATTCAAAATCTTTATTCCGATCTCCCAGCTGTCCATCTACAACCTTCTTGACAGTCAAATCTCTGACTTTCTTTTTATTGGTTACTCTAATACTTACAACAGGAGATTTTCCCAACTCCTTTCCTTCCTTTGCAATTACGCAAATGGAATCTGTGCCGCTCTCCACCTGTTCAGCCGGAGAATCCTTTACCAACTCGTAGGTCGGTGCAAAATAATCAGCGCCCGGAGAATTTTCCGTAATTTCTATTTTGGTTCCTCCTACCAGTCCTTGAATTACTGCATGTTCTCCTGCTTTCAGAACAATGTTTCCGTTTTCGGCCGTCCTTTTCGTACCATAGATTTCCGTATCATTCTGATACCAGAAGTATTTGCCGCTATATGGAACACCTCCCAGCTTCACGTGAATCGTATAGCTGTCATCAGAGGTCTGTCCATCTGCCATTTTCTTTTCAATTTTCAGGTTGAACTGATTATCTGCTGCTACCTTGTTGTTAAATTCGATATACGGATTCTCGCTTACCAGCATATCGCCTGTCTGGGCAGCAAATCCTTCTCCGGAAGTACTTCCGCTAGGAACAATATTTCCGTTCTCATCTACGACATCGACTCTCACTCCGTCAATAGAAACTTCGTATTTGTCGCTGGTTGCTCCGATTTCCTGAATGTAAAATCTGCTGGTATCAAGAATCGCTTCATCATCCAGCTGTGCTGACTGGTTATGCTTCAAGTTAATGATTCCATTCTCCGCAATTTCTCCAGCAATCGGCACGTTCGGTTTGGTAATATCGTAAATATAGTAATGACCCTTATATACTTCGTAATTTCCGCCCTCTCCGTCATAATCAATAAATGTTCTAAACGTAAAGTTCAGATTCTCTGCATATTGGACGTTGGCATACTCCAGGTTTTTCTTAAAGTTAATTGTTCCGGCCGGAATGGTCTGAAGATTAAATCTAATCTTACAGTTTGACTCTCCACGTCCACGCTCCAGATAGAAAAACTTAAAGGTGTGATCCGTATAATCCTTAAATATCCGCTTGCCGTTTTCCAGAGTTTGAAAATTCTCATTCAGCCACTGCGTTGATTTTCCGGCGGCTGTCATAATAGAATACAGATCCTCTGCATCAAATTCTGTATTTTTTCCGTTATTATCAACCTGAACCTCACCTGTTGCAAAGTTAATATGACCTGCTGCTGAAGCGTGCAGCGCGCCTAAATCCAGAACAAGAACGTCGTCGATGAATACCCATACGTCATCATCACCGTCAAATTCAAAGATCATATCATCCTGTGTAATGGTTCCATCTGGTTTTGTCCAAATTGCCTGACCTTTCTTTGGCTGAATAAACTTTGCTTCTACTGTCATTCCAAACAGGTAGTCTGCACTATTTGTTATCTGTCCATCCGCATTCATAGAGTTAAACGGCAGGAATTTTGCCTTATACTCTGTCGGCTTATTATATACTGTAAAATCATTGGTATCCCTGTTATATTTTGCAAAATTCTCAGCTGCATTATAGTAATAATATCCGCTTTCATCATATTCGGACTTCAAAAAGATGCTTCCTGTATCCGCATAAGATTCCACAGCCCTGTTATTATCTGTATTAAACAGATAGCTCAGATTTCGGTTTGTTGCTTTTGTTGAGGTTAATTTAGGATAACCATTAGAAAGCTGAGCCTCAACTACATTCCGGACAACGCCGTTTGTATAAGTATTCCATGGATAATTTTCCGTATTTCCATAGCTTCCGTCATAGAAATGAAATACTCCATCGTCGAAATTAACATCGTCTGCATCGTAGTTAAACAGGTTTACCTTTATCTTTCCCGTAATATCTACAGTTTCCACAGTCTTTGCTGGTGTCGTATCTACTTTTTCATATACAATATAGATATTGCTCTCAAGACTTTTCTCTTTCTCATCATCATCGGGCTTCCGGCTTTGGTTGCTGTATCTCCACCCACGGTCTGAATTGTAATAACAAATCCATTTAAGTTCCTCTCCCTGACTGCTTCCTACGTGAGCACTCTGGAACAGATATCCATCTGTCTCTTTTACAAACTCATCGGCTATGGTTTCTATACTTGTCCAGGTCTGGTACGTTACCTGATATTTGCCCAACTCAGTATCAGAAGCACCCTTTACCGGCTGACCATTGGTATCAACCAGATGTACTTTTTTGCTCTTCCTTCCGTAGGTTATCGTAAAATACGAGAACCCGTCCACCACAAACGCCGTCTCAACCACAGCCGCCTCGCCGTCTGTCTCAATGACCTTCAGCGTTCCCGGCTCTGCGTTGACCGTATCCATAATCGTCTCAACCGGGTTTTCCGGATCCGCCTCCTCGATAATCACATCATCAAGAATTTCCTCTTCAAGTGGAACCGCATCTGCGTTCAGGCTCATAAGAGACATGGTCATAGGAACCGCTGCTGTTTCGTCTTCTTCTACAGTCACTGCCTTTGCCACAGTTTCTATCCGGATTCCCTGATCCGTTTCTGCGTGATGCTGAACCTTTAACGTTCCCACATCTACATCATCCGGAAGAAGATTTGCATCCATTCTGATCTTGACCTGAACCTCACTTCCAGGCTCCGGTTCTATCTCTTCATCATTCAGCCAGAAGCCGATGTCCAAAGCCATCATTCCGCCATATTCCTCATTGGCTTCGTCCAGGACATTCTTTACATCCTGATATTCATTTCCATCTTCTGTCAGATATCTGGCTCTCAGTTCTGCGCCCTCAGGAATGGTTCCTCTCTTGGCTGTCACATCTACCAGAATATTTTCCGCGCCGTCTACCGGCATACTGTATCGGGTCAGTGCATTGGAATCTGTAGCTATCAGAGACATATCATCCAGCCCCAGGCTTCCTGTTGTGGTCAGAAAACCAACTGCCGTTCCCTCTTCCACGCTGGTCAGCTCATAAATCTCGCCCTCCAGCTCATCTGCCGGCTTTTCCTCCGGAATCTCTGTTTCCACTTCCTCACTGTCAGAAGGTGTGGCCGGCATTCCGTTGGAAGGTGTTGCTGTCTCAGCTTCCTCACCTGTTTTTGTTGTATCAATCACAGGGGAAGGTGATGTTATCAGCTCTGCATCAGACTTTACATTTACCGGTATCACAAATTCCGGTGTGTGCTTTTCGTCAACTGCAACCGTGACTTTCTGATCCTTCTCAGAACGATTGACTGCCAGTAACATCAGCTCTTCTGTGCCGTCTATTACATAATCATCACGTTCGCCTTCAACCAGCTCACTCTCTTCGATTCTTGCAAAGATTCTCAGTTCTGTCCGATTTCCCTTTTTCCCGTTTTCCAGATTTAATTCATAATAATCGCCCGGCTCCAGGAAAAAGTCTTCATATTCTGCGCTGCTTCCGCCTGTGAATTCCACATCTGCCCGTGCATCTCCGGCAATGGCATTCTGCAAAGCTTCATACAGCTCTTCTCCTGTCAGCTGGAAACGATGAAGCTCATTTCCATTTGACGGTGTTGCTGTGTCAACGGTATTGCTGGGAGTTGCCAGACTGCTTTCTCCGGAAACAATCACATTAGATGCATTCGCAATACTTCCGGCATTTCCCATAACCATACTGGCGCAAAGCATTGCTGCACAGAACCGTTTTCCTTTATGGCTCCAAAAATACTGGGTTTTTCTTTTTATTTCGTTTATGTGATTTTGCATCCTGGAATTTTTTCCCATTGTCAGTTATCCCTCCCTCTTCTTTATTTTTCTATTCTTCTGTCTTCCTGTTTTAACCATTTTCCGCTTCCTCCCCTTCTTCGCCGTCTAACGCACTGTCAATCAGTTTCAGAAGCTCCAGCGCACTGCGAAATCCCTGACGTTCATTTTTTTCTGCCCAGATAACATCTCCCTGCCAGGTTGCGTTCTGCCGATACCGGACATGTACAATAAAGGTTCCTTTTCCTCCATTTTTATTGTGTAAACGTGATGCATCCATTTGAAGTTCGACCCCTTTCCTATGTTCTTCTCCGGCAACGGGTTTCTTAGCTGAAAAGGAACGGCTGTCTGTAGAACTCTGTGGAAAATTCCATTGATTAAACAGATCTTCTATAAACCGAACCATCTCTATAGTTCCTTGAAAGGACAGAGGCTCATCTGAATATTGATGCCAAATCCGTCCGCTGTATTCCCCATTATTTCCCCCGTCAATTCCGATACAAATCAGATTAGGGGCAAACAGATTGTAAACGACTGTCCTCATT
>ERZ791886.1102-NODE-1102-length-14436-cov-3.072526_pt1 | contig 14436 bp, 9 predicted proteins | sample MGYA00510158_ERZ791886 | MGnify/ENA primary metagenome ERZ791886 (study PRJEB30046, sample SAMN00792063) | human gut metagenome | study: EMG produced TPA metagenomics assembly of the A metagenome-wide association study of gut microbiota in type 2... | reverse complement strand
GGCGCGTCCTGCTGCATTCGATGCATCGGCGCTGGAGAACGCAGGCATACCCGTCGTGCGGGTGGGCGACTGTGCGGATAAGGCGGCGGACATTTCCAATGCCATCAAAACCGCATACGATGCAGCCTGTGAGCTGTAAAGACGAAAAAAGCAGGATGGAAGCTTTTTGCTTCTGTAGAATGAAAAAGATTGAAATAAAAACACTGCGTTGGCGCGACAGAGCCAACGCAGTGCTTTTATTTACTGTTGTTTTTAAAAAATCGAAGAGGGTGCAGTAAAAATTGTCCCAGACGATAACTGCAGGAATTGGCATAATTGGCAGCGTCAGTGCGTGCCAGTTCGATTTCTTTCATCCAGAATTCCGGAGGGTACTCGATGTATCCAATTACGGCGTGCGGAGATGCAGGGCCGGGCCATAAATAACTGGGACCATTTGCCATCAACAAATTGTAAACCTCTGTGCTGTATTCCTGATACAATGCGGTGTGCTTTTCCTCAAGAACTTGAAAAAGTGTCGTCTGGCGGTAATGACTGGGGTCGCGGCTGAACGCAGCTGACATGGAACTGCCGCTCAACCGGTACAGGAACAGAGGTTCCGGAATATTTAGGCCGAAATATCCGTGCTCTGCCATATTGATCCAAAATTCATGATCTTCCAAGCCCTTGTGCATATCAGTGCAGTTTTGTCCGTAAGCAAGGAAAACGCTGCGTCTACACACACAGCCGGGGCCCTGCATATTGTCTAAAAGTAAAGCAGGCAAACAGCTTGGAAAATACGCCTTGTAACCTTCTGCATCGCCGAACAGGCGGAACCAACAGCTTACATAGGCTGCGTTTTTGTACTGTTCCAGCAATGCGATGGCACGCCGATAAAAATCCGGGGCAACCATATCGTCCGCATCTAGAAAGGTAATATATTCGCCGCGGGCCAACCTGCTGCCGAGATTGCGCACATAAGATAGTCCGTGATTTTCCTGGCGGACAATACGAAGATAAGGATAATACGTTTCCATTTCACGCAATACGGCGATGCTGTCCGCATCGGAACTTCCGTCATCTATTAACAATACCTCGTAGGAAGGATAATCAATGGCAAAGGCGCTTTTCAATGTTTGCGGCAGCGTTTTGCCGAGATTGTAGTAAGGGACAATGACGGTTAACATACCGGGAATGCTATCAGTTGCGGAAATGGGAGATTGGGGCCGGACTGTCAGGAATGGGAATTCGCTTGGCTGAAACGGCTTGTCCTGCGCCGCGCACACTGCTTCGGATAGACGCCGTGGCGGACATGCGTCGGGCGCAGCACCAATAATTCCGCTGGCAGCCATTCGGCAAAAAGTTTTTTGCTGCTCGATCCACCAGTGAGGCAAAAGATAAAAAGGGAGCCCATCGTCTGTCATGGTTGGTTCTTCCTCGATGAAAATAGGGCAGTTCGCCCAAAAAGCGCTGTCCAGATATCTGTAAAGCAAGGTATAATAAGGGGCGGCATTTTTCAGAGAAAAGAGAATCACGTCGGGCATCCCACAGTCTTCAGCCGCTTTGCGGGCGGCTAGATGCATTTCGTAAGAAAGCGCAAATTCAGCCCCCAATGCGTTGTGCAGCATTGCATCTGTTTGGGTTTCAAATAGATGTACGGTGCAGCCGTTGCATTCGCAGGGAGCGTTGACGCATGCGGGGACAAAAAGCGTGATTTGAAAAGAGCCGCCGTATTGTACCGCGAGCCGCGCAGTCAATGCTCGGAAAGTCGTGCTTTCGCTAGGAAGAACGGAAGAAAAATACCAGAGTTTCATAAAAGCTCCTTTTGTGCTTAACCTTTCGAAAAGAGATGTGTGATGCGCCAAGAACGAGAGTTTCGCATATCTGTCACAGTTTTCTGGAAGGCGAATGCGTGTTTTTTCCATTGCTCGGTTTCCGCGCGGGAACGCTCTAATGCAGTGCGCAGAGGTGCACAAAGACGCAGAGTATGGGCCGCTGTGTCCCAGCATTCAGCGGAGACGAGTGGCGCAAGCGCATCCGCCAGAGGGGAGTCGTCCAGAGTGCCCTGTGCTGTTTCATATTGGAACAGCCAGCCCCAGGCAGGCAATGCTGTGGCGATATCCGCTTCCGTCATACAGGCAGAATCCATCATGCCACATAGATGAAACTCAAGAATATGGTCAGCGACGAGAGAAAACAACGCAGGTTGTCCTGCCTTCTCAAACAGAGTCTGTATTTTTCGGTAACAATCCCCCAGCCCGATATAATAGCCGGAGGAACGGTTATGCGTAACGGAAGCGTTACAGCTATAGTAATCATAAACATGCTGGGCGAGATATGCGGCGCTGCGGCAACATAAAAGATAACTGTACAAAAAGAAAATGTCTTCTCCCGGCACTCCAGTGGGGAAAAAAAGCCCGTTTTCGCTCACGATATTACTTTTATAGAGACGGCACCAAAAAGAATCACGCATCAGTAGTTCATCCGACAATTCCTCCGGAAGATGTGTGATACGAGGATGCAATTCTGCATAAGCGGGCAAAATTTCCTGTAGTACACCGCCATTTTCGTCGACATAACGGCAGTAGCCTGTAACAAGGTCGGCATCCGTTTTCAAAAGGCCGTCATACAACGTTTGGCATGCGTTCGGAGGCAGAAGATCGTCTGCGTCTAGAAACATAAGGTAAGGCGCGTGTGCAGCGTGGATGGCGGCATTGCGCGGGGCTCCGGCAAAGCCGGAATTGGCAGGCAGATGCAATGCGGAAACGTTCGAAAAACGCGCCGAAAGAGAGTCGATTACGCGACCGGTATCGTCTGGGGAACAATCGTCTGCAAACAGGACCTCTAGCTTTTCGAATCCGAAAGTTTGTGCCGTAAGACAATCCATAAGAAGCTGAAGGCGTTCTGCACAGCGGTAAGTCGGTATAATAATACTGATAATAGGAATATCCATTTCAAACTCCACAGCAGACCGGGCATAGACCGCGGCAACCGATTTTTTCAATATAAATAAATTGTATCCATTATAGACGAATCTCACAAAAATCGCAAGCATTCGGGAAGTCGCAGAAAGATATATTTGTAAAAAAGGTTTGAAATAATTACCTTACCTTGCCGATAGCAGAGTTTGTTGTTATAATAAAAATGATTATAAAAAGAAGCGGAGGTTCCTCTATGCAAAACCCGGAAATTAGCGTAATTGTACCTGTGTATAAAGTGGAACAGTATCTGCCGCGCTGTATTCAGTCTATCCTGCGGCAGACATATAAGAATATAGAAGTGATATTAGTAGATGACGGCAGTCCGGATGGCTGTGGTGCGATTTGTGATGAGTATGCAAAAGAGGACAGCAGAGTACAGGTTCTGCATAAGCCGAACGGTGGCCTTTCAAGTGCGCGCAATGCGGGTATAGAACAGGCTAGGGGACACTATATTGCATTTGTAGACAGTGACGATTGGATCGACGCGGATATGCTGGAAATTTTATATAACGCAGTAAAAAAGTATGATGCGCAAATTGCGGAATGCAGTTTCCGTAGTATTTATCCTAATTGTATCCGGGAGGAGACTGCCTGCACTGCGGCTTGCATCGAAGGAACGAATCTGGATGCGCTGGAAGGTATTTTGGATTGGAATCATTTTAAGTCGGTTGCGTGGAATAAGCTTTATGCACGCGAAACGATTGGTGATATCCGATACCCGCTTGGTAAACTGCATGAGGACGAATATACAACGTACAAATTCTTCTACAATGCGGAAAAGCTGGTATATGTGGACGTTTCAAAATACAATTATAATTGTACCCGGACGGACAGTATTATGACAGATAATTTCCGTGAAGATAATCTGGATGGTTGCTTTGCGATGCGAGAGCGTATTCGTTTTTTTCGGGAACACGGTATCACCTCACTGGAGGAAAAGGCGGATAATGTTTATTGCTGGGTGTTATTGGAGAAACTGTATGCAGCATACAGTGCAAAAGTGAAGGGCCCGAAGTTGGATCAGGCGCTGGCTATGGTGGCCGAGGATGCGGTATATTTTCGTCAGCATCCGCTCGATCTGGATTACCTCGAAAAGCTAGAATTTATTGCTGCAAAAGGCTTGTCGGCTTATGGAAAAATGCGGGATAAGCAGGAGGCGATGTAAAATGCCGAAAATAAGTGTAATCGTGCCGGTTTACAATGCAGAAAAACATCTTGGCTGGTGCGTCAATTCCATTTTGAACCAGACGTTTCGGGACTTTGAGCTTCTGCTCGTCAACGACGGAAGCACAGATGGTTCTTTGGAGATATGCAACAATTATGCGGCATTGGATAGCCGTGTTCGAGTTATCACAAAAGAAAATGGAGGCGTAAGCAGTGCCCGGAACCAAGGGCTGCAGGAAGCGCGAGGAGAATATATTCAGTTTGTAGATAGCGATGATTGTATCCAGCCGCAAATGATGGAAGTGCTTTTGGAAACAATGTCTACCTATAGCGCGGATATCGTATTTTGTGGTATCAAAATTGTAAAAATTGAAAGCGGAGTCCCGCACCCAGTGGTTGATTTGACAAGCGACTGTCTGGGTAAAGAGTGCGTATACGATAAAAAGCTATTTTGGGAAAACATGATGTGTTTTTTCTGGGAGACCAGCATTATGGAAGGACCATGCAATCGCCTTTATCGGTTACGTATTATTCAGGATAAAGCTTTGCACTTCCCCGAGGATATGAGCTACGGGGAGGACTGTGTGTTCAATCTGGGATACTATAATCATGTAAATACAGCGGTTTTTCTGAGAGAGCCATATTATTATTATATATGGCACGAAAATGAGTCATTGGCTCGTTCCTACAAAAATGGTCTGTTCTCTAATCAAATGCGTCAGGTCGAAATGCTATTAGATTATGTAAAACATAATGATGCGCTTACAAAGGAAGGCGAATTTTATTGGGCAAACTATTGTGCCTCTCAAACGATGAAGAGCTTGGAGAGCCTGACTTCTGCGGACTGCCCGCTTACGAAAAAAGAGAAAAAGCAAGTGATTGTTCAAGTTGTTCATAATCAATATGTAAGAGATAGTTTTCCAGAAGCCACGTATATTCCTGACCGGTACGATTCCATGAAACAGCTGGTGCGAGAATGTGATGTAGGAGGGATATTGGAATTTCTTTATGATTTGAAAAAGGGAAAATCATTTAAGCAGAATCCGACTCCGCATCCGGGAAATCTGAACATTTTTTTAGTATCGGTGTGCCGTGGATTTCAGCGGATATTTCAAAAAGGGCCGATAAATAAGTGGGCACATATTGTGGAACTGAATCTGGCCACCGTAGGGGTAAAGACAACTCTTATCCGAGCGAAAAATAAATTGTTGAAATAATTTTCCATCAAAGTAATGGAATAGGGGGACGTATTTTGCATATCACCCAGAAATGGTGGCGTTGGGCGCTGGGAATGGCGGCGTTAGTACTGTTGTTTGTGTGTCTTATTATAAATCCACTTTGGCTATGGCAGACACAGGCGGCAGACGGCGATTTCCAATCAAATGTGGAATCTATTTATTATAGTCCAATGATAACAGACACTATTGAAATAAAGCAAAGTTTTCGTCCAATTGTTTCCTATCTTGAAGAGATATCCGTGTATTTTTATCCTTGTGGAGAAAAGCACGGAAATTTGACGGTAACACTTGAGAAAGAGGCTGCTATAGTTTGGGAGGAAAGAATCAATACAAAAGATTGTTTGGATTGGCAATTGACTTCTATCCAAGTCAACCAGTACGTGACAACCGGCCAGGAATATCAGTTAACGATAACAGGAGATGAATGTGCTTCTGGGGTTGGAATGGTCACGGCAGAACAGTTGGAGAGCACTCGGCGTTCTACGATCAATCAAAACGAAGTAGAGGGAACATGGTATATAATATTTTCAGGGAAAAATTGTACATGGTTACTTGTTGCTTTAATTGTTGTAATGGCAATATGTATTGGTATCGGGTTCTTTTTTGATACGCCATGGCTGATTCGGTTCAGAGGTTGCGCAAGACGTCACTTGATGACAATTATATATTTGACTTTCCTTGCAACCTTGTTTGTATTATATTTTTCTTTTAAAGAAGAAGAAAAGTCGCAATGGATGTTACTATTGCTTTTGTTTTTGGTTTGTATTGAAAATATACTCTGGTTATTTACGGATAAACGGTTTGAAGCATTATATGTAAGGTGCCATTTAAAGTATATGACGTTTCTCCTACTTCCCATTTTTGGAGTCACTATTTTGGAGGTTAGCAATCTTAATTCATTGTCATCGTTTTCCTTGCGGATTTTTAATGAAAACGTATTTATTGCTTTTTTGTTAGTTCTCCTTTTTTGGTGTGTTTTTGGTAAAATGGGAAGAACTATAATTGCTTTTAGTTCAGCAATATTTATACTTTCTCTGATAAACCATTTCACATTAATTTTGAGGGGAACGCCAGTTATGCCCAGCGATGTTCGTTCTGTCAAAACGGCAATGAATGTATTGGGGGCATATGGCTTATCTATCACACCACAGTTCGCTTTCCTTACTTTTGCACAAGCAATGATGATTTGTTTGGGATTTCGAATCGCTAAAATTGAAAGTAAAGGAAAAAAGAAGCATCAAAAATGGATTTTTATATTTCGTGTAGCAGTGTTTTTTGCTTCTATTGTGCTGATTAATGTGATGCGAATTTCGGGCTCTCCTCAATATGATTGGAAATTGGAGTATTATGGAAGTGGATATTTGGTAACCAGCGTTATTAAAGCAAGAAATATGAAGCCTAATCGTCCAGAAGGATACTCTTTAGAGCAGGTACAGAAATGTATAGAAAGATGGGATTATCAAACGACATCTTCTAAAGTCTTGCCCGATATTGTCCTGATTGTAAATGAGAGTTGGTATGACTTATCTTTGCTTGCTGACTATGAAACGGATGAGGAGGTAATGCCATTTATATCGGGGCTTGATAATACAATTAAAGGTTATACAGTAAATCCTATAGTGGGCACCAGTACCTCTGAATATGAAATTCTTACGTCAAATTCCTGTATGTTAATGCCATCAAGTATTCCTTTTACGCAGTTTTCAATGAAGAATGCAAATAGTATTGTATCAGTTTTAGAAGAATTAGGTTACAGTACTTTTGCATGGCATCCTGCGCCAGCTCAGAACTATTCTAGAGAGCAGGTGTATCCGCAGTTGGGTTTTGATCGAATTTGGTTTGTCGAGGATATAGAACAGGAATTGGAGCTGTATCGATGGTTTATAAGCGACAAAAGTTCATTTGATATCCTGCGCAAGGCCTATGAGACAAGACAGCAGAATCAGCCAGCATTCCTATATAACCTTACGATTCAAAATCATGGCGGATATACACAGCACAATGAAGAAGTAGCAATCCATATCGTGCGCGGGTTGGAAGATTGTAGGGAAGAAGCAGAGGAGTATTTATCTTGCCTAAATCAGACAGATCGGGCATTTCAAGAGCTGATCACTTATTTTGGACAACAGGAAAATAATGTGATAGTATGTATGTTGGGCGATCATGCACCTTCTTTTGCTTATGATTTACCCATATCAAATGCGGTAGACTCTGAAGAATGGGGAATGAGGCAGTTAGCGACACCGTTTATTCTGTGGGCAAATTTTCCCTTAAAGGAACAGAATATTGGAATAACAAGTATGCCTTACGTGGTTCCGCTTCTGTTTGAGTATGGGGGCCTTCCCTTGACGCCTTATTATCAATTTATGCTGAATTTGTATAGAGAAATTCCTGTTTTGGCAAGGACATTTTATATTGGCGCAGATGGGAAGACTCACCTATATGGAGAATCTACAAAATATAGTGATCTCATAAGAGATTATATGTATTTAGAATACAATAATATTTCAGAAAAAGAACGCATACAAGAGATATTTTCGTATAATTCAAAAGGTGGGGGAGAATAGAAAAGCCCTCCAAAAATCTCTTCGGAGGGCTTTTTTAGGAAAATATTCAGCCTTGTACGGATTGAGTACTGTCCCTGTCTATCTGTAAAGATAAATTAGAAGACGATTTATTTCGTAAGAATTTTTTTACAAGTTTAATGGACAGATTCGAAATATCAAATATTCCCAGCGAGGCCATGACGCAAAGCAAAGGCATAAAAGTACTTTTATAACGCGCATGTGCTTCTAGAATTAGAAATACACAAGTGAATGCACCCCAAAATAGAGTAATCAACCCTTGTTCTCTGCGCCAAAAAGGAGGCGGACATATGATTCTAATGATAAATTCGACTAAACAACATGCGTACAAAATGCCAATATATAACCGAGGGAGTACCGTTAGAGCAAAATATCCAGAGGGAGTGGAGTTGACGGAGGTTTGCCCATCATTAGGGACAGAGGCATAATATCCATATGCCCATTCATCGCTCCAACTGATAAGCAATTTTTGATGCAGTAGCGAAAGAAAATCTTTAGGAGATTCTTTAATTTGCTCAGCCAGAAGATTTAGCATGATTGAGTTAGCTTCTTCTACACTCGCACTATTTTTCAGAATGGCGTCACGTTTGTCCAAAACTTCTTGGTTCCACACACCATTTCCTTCTTTAGCTAAGCCGAAATAAGCAATCTGTGCAAAAGTGTCCGCGCCGTAATATATCTCTCCGGTTTCGATGCCGGTATGCTGTTCGATTATTTTTCCGCTAACGGTTAGTGTGCCGTATTCAAACCCTTTTAGCAAAAAGAGAATGCAGAGTGTTACGATAATCGAGCGAGAGCCCAGTTTTATATCATGTGTTTTAATAGCGTGTCGGATTCCAGGAATAATACGATATAGAAGCTCTTCTACAAGAATAACCAAAATGATTATAAGAGAAATTGGCTTGAAAAGATTAACAAGTGCGGCGCAAAAACATGCTAAAATAGTAAAAGTCCAGAATTTTTTATACTTCTGTTTTCTTTCGGCTGCCCACGCGTAGATAAAAAACAAAAAGCATGCAGCCATAAAAAATTGAGAAATATTTTCTCCGGCGAGACAGACTGTGAATAGAATCATTGAAGGGAAAAATGCATAAAAAAGAGATGCAAGAAATGAGGCGTAGTTAGAATTTGTGAATTTTTTTACGGCATAGAAAAGGAGTGCAGGGATAAAACTGGTAACGAATGCCTGAAAAATCATTGCAACCATGGGGGCAGTGGAATTCCACAGAGACATATTCCAACGGACTATAATTGCGTAAATTCCATAATAAGGTACTGCTGCCAAGGAGGGGCCGCACCCGACAGGATCAAAGGCATAATTATATAGACTTAAAAAATCATTTTCCGGTTTCCCGTTAAGAAGAAAACAAAACAGCAGACGAATTAAGAATGCACCGAGACAGATTGCAAACACAGTGACATGGACAGAAAACGAATTTTCGACATCGCGTTTATATCGCCATGCCGCACAAAAACAGCAAATGCATAGAATAATGCAAATACCAACAAAGAAAACGAGATTAAAGGGCAACCCATAAGTGGTTTGATAAACCCAAAGTTTTTGAACTATTTCTGCTAATGCAAATCCGCATGGTAAAAAGAATAGAAAACAGTACATTAGTTTTTCTATAATAGTTACAAAAATAGAAAACTGTCTTGGTTGACAGGCGGAATAAGGACCCGTAAACAAGTTTTTTAGCATGATAAGCATCACTCCAGTTGTTATTATGTACAAATATGCCTTTATTTTATCAACTAAATATGATATAGTCAATAAGTGAATAAGGGCTATGAAGTGTGCTTCAGCTATTTAGAGTGCCCTAAGAGTCTGATTTTCGGACAGATTTATTGCGATCAGTATTTGTATTAATATTTTGATTTCTTCAAAAACCGTATTGCTGAAGTCTTTATCCCTCATTGATGACTGCAGCTTTCAAAACTGAAAGTTTTAAATGACAGAAAAGAGTGAGAATATGATGTGGCCAATAAACAAGTTGAAAAATATTTTTATCTCGATCGATACACAGCTTCGGCAGCAGCGTCAGCAGCTTGATGAAGAAAGACAGCGGATTAAAAAACAGGAAGAGCAAATTGCGGCACTGAGAAATGAGCAAAAAAGCATTCAACGCTCTTTGGAAGAAAATGAAAAGAAACTACTCTTGTGTACAGAATGGATGGATGAAAGGTTTCAAAAAACAGAAAGCAAGCTTCAACAATGTGAGGTGAGGGAAAAGCAAATACAGGCAGACAGAACCGAAAAAGAGCAGTGGCTAAATGATAAGTTCTATCATACTAATGTTTATTACGTGAATACACAATTTCGGTTGTGCGATATGCATTTGCCTGGAAATGCGTCGAAGTATGAGGCGCTCCAAAACAAACATCGGGGTCAAAAATGCTTCATCATCGGAAACGGTCCCTCACTTCGTATGGAAGATCTGGAAAGCCTGCGAACGCATAAAGCAATTACGTTTGCTTCCAACCGCATTTACCCGGTCTTCGAAAGTGTAGACTGGCGTCCGGATTACTACGTTTGCCAGGATTTAAAAATGCTGGAGCACCATTGGCAGGATATCAGTAGCTTAGAAGGAATGACATGTCTGTATCCCTATCAGCTCGTTACAGAGAACCGTGCGGAAATTTTACAAAAAAATGCAATTCTTTTTCCCTTGAAAATCATTAATATCCATCCAGTATGGTTTAGTTATAATCCACATCGGGTAATTCATGAAGGGATGACGGTGACGTTTTCCATTATGCAGCTGGCCGCGTTCATGGGCTTTTCTGAGGTCTATCTTTTGGGTGTTGATTGTAACTACCCAACCGTAAAAACAGAAGAAGGAGGGACCGTCGTTGATCGGACTGCGCAGACGCATTTTATAAAGGATTATTGGGACAAAAACGAAAAAATTTATCAGCCGGATACCAAAACCAGCATGGAGGCTTATAAATCAGCGCAAGAGTATGCAGAATCGCACGAGATTAAATTTTTCAACGCAACCAGAGGCGGCGCTTTAGAGGCTTTTCCAAGGGTGGATTTCGATGAAGTCATGCAGAGCTGGTCCCATAAAAAGGAGGGGAATAATTGAAGGTTACCGCATTGCTTACAGGGCGTGGAAATAACACTTTAAAAGATAAAAACGTTTTGGACATATTGGGACGCCCCGTATTATACTATCCGGCAGTAGCTGCGAAAAATGCAAAAACGATTTCTGCGTGGTATGTGAGTAGCGACGATGAGAAAATTTTGAACGCGGCGGGCAGCGTTGGCTTTTTACCTATCGTACGGCCTTTGGAGCTGGCTCTCCCGACCTCTCAACATATTGACTGTATTTTGCATGCGCTTGAGAGGATGAAACAGAATGATGATGTTCCGGATATTCTGGTAGTCATTTTGGCAAATAATGTCACGGTGAAATCCAAATGGATTGATGATTGTGTGACAAAGCTGATTGAAAATCCCGAAGCAAGCTCGGTAATCCCCGTATATGAAGATAACGACCATCATCCTCTTCGAGCAAAAACACTTTCGGCTGAGGGGACATTGCTGATGTATGAAAAAAATGTAGAGGGGAAGATATCTACCAACCGGCAGGATCTTCCACTATGCCTGTTCCCAGCCCACAACTTCTGGGTTCTGCGCGTATCGCAGATCAACGCTCCGAATGGACAACCGCCGTGGTCATTTATGGGGGAGCATATTTTGCCCTATCAGATTCATGAATCGATTGATATTCATGAAGAAATCGATCTCTATTTGGCCAAACAATGGATAATCAAGAATTGGGAGGAGGAGTGAGATGCCGACAATCAGTGTAGTCGTACCGGTATATAATTGCGAAAAGTATCTTGACCGGTGCGTTAAATCTGTGTTGGATTAAGCTTTTTGCGACTGGGAGCTTATATTGGTGGATGACGGCTCCACGGATACGACACCCGCGATGTGTGATGTGTGGGCAGATAAAAAAAGCGAATCCGTGCCGTACATAAAAAGAACGGGGAAACAGCCAGCGCACGCAATTTTGGCGTTGAGGTGTCGCAGGGAGAATACATTGCGTTTTTGGACAATGACGACTGGTATGAGCTGCAGATGCTGGAACGGCTTTATGGTGCAGTAACACAAAATGACGTTCTGCTGGCGGCATGTAATTATTATGTCTGGAGGCAAAACGAAGGGGTTGTGAGATGGCCCTTATCAACCAACAGCAAAAAATATTCATACGAAAATGTAATTAAAATTCTATTTTTATGCCAGGGAGTGTTTTTATATCAATGAACCACTATACAATTATGAGAGAAGAAATAGCGTAGCTAAAAGTAGTGAAAAGGAAAAAAGCTTTTTCGACGCGTTCAATTCGCGGGATCAATATTATTTTACATGGTTATCCCTTTTAGTCAGCCATGGAAAAGTCCTGAAAATGGTACAGCGCAAGGTATAGAATGAAGGCATGACACTGAAAAGGGAGAATATGCGTCATGTCAAGGAAGCAAAGGATACCCCTGGGTGAGTTTCTGAACTGGTTTGGAACGGAGGAGCGGTGCCGTGACTACCTGGCCGCACAGCGATGGCCAGACGGGTTCGTTTGCCCCAAATGTGGACACAAACACGGCTGCCGCCTGTCCAACGGACTATATCAATGTACTTACTGCCACCGGCAGACCTCCGTCACAGCCGGAACAGTCCTGCACCGCAGCCATGTCAGCCTGAGCAAGTGGTTCCTGACTTTCTATCTCGTTTCTCAGGACAAACGCGGGATCTCTGCCATCCTGTTGTCCGGCCAGATTGGAGTTACCTATAAGACCGCATGGTCTATGCTCCGGCGCATCCGCTCCGCCATGGGGCAGCGGGATGCTGCCTACATCCTGTCTGGTGTAGTAGAACTGGACGACGCTTGTTTCGGAGGCCCAAAAGTAGGCGGTAAGCGGGACCGGGGTACAGAAAAGACGAAGATTTTCATAGCGCTTTCACTGGATGAACACGGAAATCTGCAGTATCTCAAGATGCGTATAACCAGGATATCAAGCAAGCCTCTGTAAAGAGGTTCGCCAATGCCGCCGTGAAGAAGGGCAGTACCATCCACAGCGATGGTTACCGCAGCTATATCCCAGTTTTGGGAGACTACACCCACGAGCATAAGAACTACGACCCAAACAGCGGTATGCTCCATTGGCTGCATATTATGGTCAGCAATGCCAAAGCGTTTATTCTGGGAACCTATCACGGTCTGCCAACAGACCATCTCCAGTCCTATCTGGACGAGTTTTCCTTCCGCTTCAGCCGTCGCTCTTTTGGCGGCCTGCTGACTCAGCGATTGATCCTCGCTGCCGCCTGCTCGGGGGTGGCTTAGTAAAAGGGATAACCACTTTATTTTATTCGGAAGTTTGGACCCCGCTCTCTTGAAGAGCAAGCGTTAAATGTTTATTTTGGGAAGTTATTTGATACATTGGCGCAATGTGAGCATGATGAAAAATATACGAAGTTGTTTTATAGAGGTCTTATGGTTGCGAAATTTGATTCTCCGTGGATGTACGGCAAAAACTATGCTGAACAGTATAAGATACAGGGCCGGGCGTTGAGAAAAGGATATAAAAATTTTCTCAAGTGCCGGCAAGAACATAATTATTACTGATAATTGGACATTTTTTACAAACTCCTCCTGACAAAACATGTTGAATATGCAGTTTTTTTATCTTATAATAATTTAAGCTGTATGTTTAATTTGTACAGGAGGTTTTTGTTTTGTATAGAAAACATAGAACACAATGGAAGAATTGGTTTGTTTTGTTGTGCTGCTTGCTTCTTTTTTCATCAGTCGCGTATGCTGAAGAGGGAGATGCTAAGCTTTTGGGCTGGCAAAATATAGATGGGCGCTGGTATCATTTTGAAGAAACGACAGGAGAACAACTGATTGGCTTCCAGGAAAAGACGGAGGGTGAGGACATCGGCTGGTACTATTATGAAGAAGATGGAAGCCTGCTGCCAGAGGGGTGGCATGTTGTAAACGGAAGCCTGCGGTACGTGCAGGGCAACGGCTGCTTTGCAACGGGCTGGAAAACGAACGAGGCCGGGGAGCGGTATTATCTTGGCGCAAGCGGCTATGCCTACAAGGGCTGGAACCAAATCGATGGCCGGTGGTATTCGCTGGACAATAGCACAGGTGTCCAGAACACAGGCTGGCAGTACCGCACGGAGAATGGTGTGCGGTACCAGTATTACTATTACCCGGAAACAGGGGAACTGATGGCCGCAGGCTGGGGCGCACTGAATGGTTATACCCGCTATGTGGACGCAGACGGAACAATGCATCAGGGATGGCTGGAAGACGGCGGAAAGAAATACTATACTGGGGGAAGCGGAATCCCGCTCACTGGGAAACAGGAGATTAAAGGGGGAAAATACTGGTTTGACAATCATGGTATTTTGCTGGAAGACCTTCTGGGCTGGCAAAATATAGATGGGCGCTGGTATCATTTTGAAGAAACGACAGGAGA
>ERZ791886.1101-NODE-1101-length-14440-cov-2.098992_pt1 | contig 14440 bp, 13 predicted proteins | sample MGYA00510158_ERZ791886 | MGnify/ENA primary metagenome ERZ791886 (study PRJEB30046, sample SAMN00792063) | human gut metagenome | study: EMG produced TPA metagenomics assembly of the A metagenome-wide association study of gut microbiota in type 2... | reverse complement strand
ATAAGTGCATCCTGCTTCTAAAATATTTTCGTCAATAGAAAGTTCACTATCGTCTACAATATTGAAAGTACCTATGGTTGTTGTTTTTTCACTAACTGTATTTTTTATTACTATTTTAGGTGACTTGACATTAGATGTTTTTATAGGAATAGCAAGCTTAATTCCCGTACTTAATGTACCATCATTTTCAATAGGCAATGAGGAAAAGTTCGCTGTGTATGTTCCATTTGAATAGTCAACAGAATTAGCGTAATAATCACTTTCAATGCATTTCCCCCATACTTTTGTCGCATTCTTCACATTAAGTATATCAACACTTGAAGTTTCTTCTACTACTATCTTTTTTAATACTTCTGAATCAAGTACTATAGGGTCATTTTCACATGTAGGAATTTCTTGAAATACAAAAGTGCCATCAATATCAAAAAATGCTTCCCATCCCGGATATAAATCTCTGATAGCAACTATCATATCCCAAATAGTCTGTGAATGGCTAAATTCCAAATCGTAAGGAAAATCCTTTTTTGTATCACTAATCCTAAAGTCTGTAATATTGGCTATTTTACAAACAGCTATCATAGCGTCTCTTATTGTTTCACATTCCGAAGAAAGAATTTTGGTAACTGTAGCCCCATATTCACCAAGGCTTCCTGAAATATCGCCATTATATAAACTTATTTGATCTGTTAAATTAATAGACAATGAATATTGAGTAGAAGAATATAGCAAAGAATAATCAGATAAAACGTATATTCCACGATTATATTTTAAGTTTTTATTAGTTGCCTCATTAAAAATTTCAAACTCTATTCTTACTAAACGGTTTAGCCAGATGTTTTTATTTTCTCCTAAATCAACAGTGTTGTCTTTCACGATCATTGATAAAGAAGCCGTTTTTCTTATATCCGAGTCAACATTAATTGATAAATCTTCAGAAATTAAAGTGCCTTTTATTACACCAAGAGTTTTTAACCCAAAATCTAAAATAAATACGTTAACCTTGGGTGTTCTAATATGCTGGGTCAAAATATTAATATCTTCCTGTGTAGGATAATAATCAGCCATTATGATCCCTCCACATTTACATTAATAAACCCGTTATTATATAAATCATTTGAGCTATTAATATCTCCAATTTGAGTAACATTAAAGGTAGTTATAACATTCTGCCAATGACCATTAGCTGTATCAGAAATAGAAGTACCACTTATCGCACATAACTTTATTTGTCCATATTCGTCCTTAATTATTTTTGCCTTTCCATCGGTTAAGAAATCCTTTAACTTTTCTCTGTACCGCCATCCATTTTCCCAATCGATAGTAAAATTAGAGTTTATTAATTCAACGAAAGTAGCGGAAATAGTAGTTGTGTCATAATTAATTAAGCTATTATTTATGATATAGGGGTATTTACTATCAAATGGTTTGATCTCAGATATTTCAAAATTACGTTGGTAATCTAAATTCTCATATTGATTAAGATTAACAAAAGTATGATATATAGTATCCTTACCTACAATAAATAACCCGTCAAATATTGGTGTTATGGTTGCGCTCTGATAAGTACCCTCAATTCCATTTTTAACAGGAACTAGAACATACTCATGCGGAATATTTGAAGCTGCTAATGTATCTTTAAAAGTTATATTTATATCATCTATTGTTGTAACTGGTTTTTCTACAAATGTAATCCAGTTGAATGTACCCACAATACGCCTTTTTATTCTTAACGTGTCTATATTACTTAAAGTAAATTCAGCATTTCCAGCAAATAGATTACCATTAAATTGAGCGTAGAAGACAGTTCCATATGTCCAAGTCCTTTCACCGTTTAAATCAATATCTGTATATCTATCAACATAAACCTCATCAAATTTTGCATTTGTAATAGAGATAGAATTTACATTTTCGACTATAGCTGGATTAATATCAAAGGATAAGCCATTATTAAACCAACCTGTTCCTATAGGTATCATCTATCACGCCACCTTTCCCAATTGTAAATTAAAACATCCATCTATTTTTTGCATTAAAAAAGTGGCTTGTTCATTATCTGCTAAAAGTGGTATTCTATTGCTGAGAGTTATATATTTATAAGATTTTGTAGGACTTATCTTTGTTTCTATATTTAGCTCGATATAATTTTCATTTCCAGCACCAAAGTCTCCCACATACCAATGTAATTTTATTTCATTAATGCCATTTGAAATACACATAAAAGCGGTTGGGGATTGTATATTACTCAATATCCCAGCAATGGAATATTTATTATTTAACTCAAATCCCTCGTTAAATACAACAGTTTTTTCGTTTGTCAAATTGATAGAGCCATCTTCGAAAAAAAGTTCATCGTCTGAATGTCCTTCCACCAAAACGAAATGACTGTCCAGTTTAACGCTGCCTTCTTCAGATATATTTTCTAGGTTTAAAAGAGTAAACACTTCAGGAGATACATAATCAACAGTAAAATATATATAATCCGTTTCTATAAATATATTATTTATAGTTTCACCCTTAGCATATATATAGTAGCTTTCATTATCGGTTAATCCATTTATTGTTGCAGATAAAGCTCCATCATACATGGAATCAGTCGTATATAATAAGTTTGAACGAGAATAATCATATAATTCTATAGTATAGTTATCTAAAATTATACCTTCAGACTGAGAATAAGTTAATTCAAACTTATAATTTGGACTTCCTATTACATCATTATTATGAAGATTGCTGAACTGAAAGATCGGTGTTGAGCAGCATGAAAAAACCACTGTGTTGCTATCAGGCGATTCATTGCCTTTATTATCTATAACTTTAAGACTTATGTTATAGATCTTTCCATTCTCTAGAGTATCTGCTAAAATAGTGTGTTCCTGTTTCATCCTATCTTCCGTTGTAGTATCTGTATTATATTCATTTACTACCTCATTTGTTGTATTGTCTCTAATAATTACATGCCTTCCGAATATCTGGGAATAGCTGTATGTAAATTTAATAGTAAAATCTTTTGTTGCATCAAAGGGGGAGATGCTATAAACAATCGGTTTAATCAATTAGTTCAACCCCTTTCAAGGTAATATATATATATCTTTAATCTGTTTTCCGTATCGGGTAAGTACATTTACAACGTCGTTAACAGAATAAGAATTCTTTGATTTGACGGTGTAATCGCATCCGTCAATGGTTATTACATAACGATTGTTGCTTAAAACTTCTTTTATTTGAGCATTTCTCTTTACACATATCGAAGTGTCTTTTTCGAGATATTTTTCAATATATTTTGAAACTCCAATTTCTATTGCATTCGCAATAGACTCGTTAATGTCTCTCATAATTCACCGCCTATCAAAAAAACACAGCATCAAATCTTTCAAAATGTAACAGAACAGAAATTACGATACATTTTTCAGGAGCTATGTTTGTAATAGTTATATTGTATTTTATTATTTTAGGCAAATATTCTGCCCAAACAGCTTCTTCAGAATTGAAATTTACATGGCTAAAATCAAATTACTGCTTCATAGAATTTGCCATTGTACAGCCTAGTCTAACATGTTCTCTATAGGCAGGGACGTTTTCAAAGAGGATAATATGTCCGCAGAACTGGAAGGGGTGTGGTCTGAAAATATTCATCAGATGTGCTTAAAGAATAAAACTTTTCTTCTGTAAGGTATTTAAGGGATATTTCTATTACTTTTTTTGTGTCCTTGCTGTCCTTCAATGGGTGTAGTCGCCCTGCACCTCTAGCCGTTACGGCCAGAAGTGAACAGGAGGCTTAAAGCTTCAAAAGCATAGACTGCGCCATTTTTATGCTTTCTAAAATATTTTATTTCTGAGAAATTTTGCTTATTCTTTGATATAATTCTTCTCGTTCATGTTGACTGGTTGATTTCTCAATAATAAACGCGATAACAATAATTCCAATCATGTTCAGTATAAAACGTATTCCAGTAAATTTATTACCTAATTGCGTTGCTTCAAATAACATCATCGGAATTTTGGTTGTTGACCATGCACCGAGAAATAAGATAACATTTACAAGTGAAGCCCCTTTTTTGATCAGCATACCAGCAATAGGAAAAGCGGCATAGAGCGGACCAGAGGAAAAAGCCCCCAGCAAAAACGCTAAAAGTCCTCCTTTTAGTCCAGCACCTTTTCCCATATATTTTATCATCATTTCCTTTGGTATCCATGCATCTATAAGGCCCATGATAATAAAAATTGGTGGGATGACTGAAAGCATTTCCAAAACGTATTTCCATGTAAGTGTTAATGAGGTGGTGCCAAGATCAGGTCGGAATTGAAGCAGACATAAATCACACAAAAGCAAAACAAGGGCAAATTTATATTTCAATATAATGTTCAGCATCTTTTTCATCCCATTACCACTCCGATCAAGCAGGCACTAATGATGGCAACAGTAAGTGATAGAGCATTCCTTTTGAGTGCAATTTTTCTTCCAAAATAGTTTACCTCAAGTGGAAACGTTGCGACACCGACCATCATCAATGTTGAAATGAATATAGCGATCTGAGCCTGAACCAGGGAAGCCGCAAGAGGTATCGCAACATACCCAGGAAGTAAAGTAATGCAGCCGATGACTGCTGCAATAATCATACCCAATGCACCAGACTGTGTACCAATCAGTCTGGAGATGGTTTTTTCGTTCAAAACAGATAAGATCAATCCTATCATTAACAGAATCGATAACATGGAGGGTAAGATATTTTCAAATGACCTCCATGCCTTTTTTAGCGCTGACTTAGTCTTTTCGCGGTTTCTGAAAAAGGAAAAAATCAGTAACAACAATGCTGACGAATATAAGACAACGGTAAACATCTACAAAACCTCCTTACAACCAGTGTTGAAGTAAACTCTTAATTATGATATAAATATAGTATACTATACACAGGCTTTATTGGGTGTATCTGGAGATACAGTTCTTTAATGAGAGGAGTATCCGACTATGAAACAATGGGAGCCGGTGCTAATGCAGTGTCCGATGTTCAAACACCTTTCCACAACAGACATCCAGCAGACTATACAAAATGTCCCTTATCTAATGGAGTCATTGGAAAAAGGGAAAATCATATATCGAGCCGAAGAAACGGCATATCGAATCGGAATTATTTTATCTGGTTGCTTAGAAGCGCGGAAATATTAGCCAACAGGAAATGTAATTAGTCTATTTCATAGAAAGCCCGGCGAAATGATTGGAGGAAGCATTATATTTTCCAGTCATCCGAAATATCCTTGTGATGTGATTGTAAGGGAAAAGAGTATTCTCTTATGGTTTGACCGACAGGTGGTATTAGATACATTTTTAAAAAATCCGGTAATCGCATCTAACATTATGAGGATTTTTTCAGACCGAATTATGCAATTAGAGAAAAGGGTAGAATTGTTTTCTTTTTATTCAATTCCAAAAAAGATCGCATTTTCATTGTTAAATGATTTTTCAATAGCTGAAAATCAAACGATTTATCTTCCTTTTTCTAAAACGACTTGGGCTGAATACCTAAATGTTTCACGTACTTCGCTCAGCAGGGAATTAAAGATCATGTGTGATCAAAAAATTATTTCCATGAATAAAAATGAAATACGTATTTTACAAGCAGAACGGTTAGAAACTCTTTTGTATTAAATTTTCAACATTTATCAAATTATTCAAAAGGGGAGCACTAGTATACTCCATTATACAATTATCTTCTACTTACTCTTTGTCTCATTTGTTCCGGCAGAGAATTCATCTCCATAGCCAACGCCTGTTTAAATTCAGAATAATTAGTTACATTAGGTAATACAAGTTTATCGTATGAGATTTGATAAATGTTACTAATTTCTTTTTTCTGAATTTGTCCTAAACTATTCTTGGTCAAATCCATTATATTACCATTTATTAGATTAGGAAGGGGAGTAAAATTCAGACTGGAATTATTTACAATGTCAGAAACCGTTATTGGAACTATATCAGAATTGAAAGGAGTTCTCATCTTTTTATAAGTATCTAAAATTGCTTCAGATTCTTTATGAGGGAATACTTTATCTCCATATTCAAGATAAGTACTTCTGCCTTGTTCTCCAGAACGCATAACTAATTCGGTTCCGGCATCATCTACTGTACCCCAATGAGCTTTTTTGATAAATGGAGTACCTTTTGCATGTTTGACAGTTATACCTATTTTATTAGTAATATCTTTTTTTCGTTCACTTGAGGCAGAACTATACTCTGTTGTAGAACGTATTACACCGTTGGAAGATGAGCTGGAACTAGCAGAACTAGATTTACTACCACTTGTAATTCCACTAATAATTCCACTAATAGCGCCACCAGCACCGCCAGTTATACCACCAATTATTCCACCAATTAATCCATTGGTAAACTTATTTGATAGGTTGGAACCGCCTGACGAAGAACCACCACTGCCTATACCGCTGCCACCGTGATAAATCGTGCCATTTTTAGTGCCAATAGTACCTAGAGTATTGCCAACTCCATCAACAGCTTTAACAACACCATTACCGCAATCAATCAGGTCAGCTACATTATCTCCGAGTTCATCAGTTATTTTTTTCATTGCAGCAGGGCTGTCTTTTAATATTTCTGCGTTGGTTCTGGTTTCATTAGCTAGTTTATCATTAGATATTTTTAGTTCATCATACTGTTTGTTATAGGAAGTGTCATAGGCTCTTATTGTGTCAACGTTGTTATCAGGTGTTTTATTCTCATAATTAAAATATGGATTGCCACTTAAAATTGCATCAGAAATGTCCTTAAATACAGGGTGATTATAGATATCTGTATCACTTGGCATTTCATTAATACCATCAACATAGACACTCAAATCACGAGCATTATTGCTGTATTCTGTATTTACTATTTCTCCATTGCGATTATAACTAACACTATTAGTCTTTTTGCCAGTAGAATCATAAGAACCAACAGGATTAGAGTTGCCATTTTTAGAGTTAAGGATTTCACTTATAGCCCTTTGAGCATCTTCTCTGGCCTTGGTAGTAGCTTTACGGTCGCCGCCTTCAGGAGTATTAATTGTATCAAGCTGCCTTACGGTTGCCTCATGATAGCTTGACAACATCTCATCAAGAAAATTAGTTTCCTTCATCTTTTGAGAATGTTGTTAGCTCGTTCTCTGTCAGTGTAGCCTTCGGTATGAGCCCAGATATAATTTGTTTTGAAGAAATCTTCATTTGCGGCGGTAGTGTGTCCATGGCTGTCTATATATTCATAGAAGTTTTTACCTGCAATAGTCCCTATATATGAAGGATTAAATGACTCAAAGAATTTTTCAAAACTTTCATAAAATTTCCCACTTGCATATCCTGCATCAGGGTTAGCGTTGACTCCTGAAACTTTTGTGTCCTTATCTCCATAACGACTATTTATATAATCATTTGTAGGTTTGGCTGTCTTCACCGTATAATTCTTTGTATTTGTCTAATATTTCCTCTGCGTTTTCCTTTGTTATAGGAGTTATAGGAGGCAATTTTTCATTGCTTCCTGAACCGCCTAAGCCATTAACACCGCCATCCATACCGATGACATATGTACCATTTGCCAAAGCTTCGGCCACTGCATCAGATACATAACCGGCACCATTCTTCATACCGTCTTCAATATAATCTGGAACATTAGTTATTTCGTCAGCAGCGTCATTTACAGCAACGGTATTTATGTTTTCACTGGATGTATTATTTTTTATTCCAGAATAGTTATCAGAAAGGGCATCATTATTTCTGCCAAGTTGAGAGTTGGTCTTTGTAACTCTATCATCTAGGACTTCAATAGTGTCGATATATGCTAACTGGCCTGCATTGGCATCTGTTATTTTGGTTGGTTCGGAGCCTTCAAGATGCTTAGACCAAAGTCCGGTTGTTTCATTATAATGAGCATCCTTATCAGTAATATAAGCATTTTTACCTGAGCCTACTATTTCATAAGTGCCGCCTTGTGTAAGAATTCTGTCGCCAATGGTTGCACCAGCTGGTGCGGAACCATCTTTAGTTGCGTAATAAGTTTTTACATTACGAGTTGTAACGGTAGGATTAAAGATTTTATTTAAATCACTAAGATTAGAATAAGCGTCAATAATGTCTTGGGCTGTTTGTTCGCTAATTCTTGATATAGTTTCACAAACATCGTAATACTTATCTCCAAAGTCTTCTACACTAAGAGACATGTTTTTAACTTTAGATTCCCAATCCTTACCGAAAAGCTCATCTGCCTTGAGCTTATCAGACGCTTCTTGCCATTTGTCGGTAATTGAATCCCACTGATCTTTATAATCCTCAAGCTTATCTATTTCATCTTGAATTTTATTAATTCTTTCTTCATTTTCAAACTCAGTGAGATTTTGCTGAGCCTGACGCACTGCGTCTTGATCTGTTTCGTATACCCAGCCCTGACCCTTACGATAAACATGTATTTTAGTTTCTTTAGCCTTTGCTAAAGCTTCCTGTAACTGAGAAAGTTTTATCGCACGGTCCTGCTCATCATTAAGTTTTTGGAGAGCATTTTGCTCATCCTGAAGAGCCTTTATTTCGCCATTAATTACATTGATAACGGCATTCTTAGCGGAGTCATAATCATCCCGCTTATTTTCATAAATCTCTTTCTGTGTGTCTTTAATTTTGTTTGCGGCATCCATCAGATCTTTGATAAGACTCTGCACATAGTCAGAAGTATTATCCAGACCCATATCGTATGCTTCATTAAGGTCATTTATTGTTGTTGTTATTTTTTCAGTCAGACCTTCAATTTGTCTGTCTACATCGCCAAGATTTTCAGCAACATTAATTTTAAATTCAATGTCAGTGATTTTCTCATCATGAAGGTCTTGCTTTAGTTTAAGAAGCTCTTTATGTAAATCATGTATAGAATAGATATTATCCTGATAAGTAACAGCTAAATCTCTATTGGCTTTAGCCATATCCTCGGTTTCGCTAATCATATCCTCATAGTATTTAATGAGTTTATTAGTGTCTTCCTGAGTATCGCCTTTCAGCTCATTAAGATGTTCAAGATTAGCTATTTGAAGCTTATCGGAAGTAGGGTCGTAAGAAACATCGAACCCATGAGCCTTTAATGACTCAACATTTTTCTCAATCTCTTTATCTCTGGCATCGTTTAAATCTTCAATAACCTTTATTTCATCTTCTGTAGCTTTAATGCGCTCATCAATCAATGAGACTTTTTCAGCTGTAGTGTCAGCGTTATCATACTTCTTATCTATTGCATCACGTCTGGCCTGAGCTTCTTCATAGGCGTCCGTATATTTCTTAAGAGCGTCTATTTCAGCTTCATATGGAGCGGTTTTTGAAGAACCTCCTGAACCGCCGGAAGAAGAACCTATGCTGCCAGAATATGGGGTTACATCTACCTTAAAGGCATTATTTAATGCAGATTGAACCTCTGCTTGGGCAGAAGAAGCATAACGTTCTATCATATCTGGATTATAGGATGTGGACCCAGATAACATATCGTTTTTAATCTGACCCATTGTGCTTAGAGCAACTACACTTCCGCCAAGAGATTGTGTAAGCTTAGTTATTTCAGCAATATCACTATTGAAATTGAGAGCTGTACCGTTGCAAGTTTCTTTTGCTAAAGCAACAGCATTAATTAATTGTGCATTTAATTGAAGTCCATAACTCTCATGGAGTATTGCAGCTATTTCTTCTTTGGTTTTATTTGTAAGCTCACCAGTTGCGGCTATAGTTTCAAGCTTAGATTTTGCAAGCTGATAATTTACTATCTCACTAGCATTTGCAACGCCTTTTTGCTCAAGCATATTGACAGTAGCATCTTTAGTTTCTTCAGATAAATTATCTAAAATACCACTACCATTTACCCATGCTGTTGCTAAATCATCAAATGCGCTCTGACAAGCGTTTATATCATCAGGAGACTCAGAAACAGTCCTTATGAAATTATTATATTCATCAGTATATCCGGCGAATGTATCAACAAAGTCATCATTTGTTAAAGACGAGAAGTCGAAATTTCCTTTGTTTTTGACGTTATCAAATATAGCGGAAAGGGTGTCGAGCTCTGAAGCGGTTTTAGAAATATTAGATATGGTATCCTTGAAATCAGGAACCGCCGCATTATTTACTTCTTCAATTGATTTTTGATAATCTTTGACATACTTAGTCAGATTTTCCCAGCTTAATATAGTGCCGTCTTCAATACCAAGATTTACAGCCCTTAACTCTTCTGTAGACAGAGAATCAATATAATTTTGATTAAACGCCCCTAGCGCACCTTGTTTTTCAAAGAAATTTTTAATTGTATTTTTATAGCTGCTGTCATCAATGGCATTGAACCTAAAATCAATTTCGATAATGTCATTCTCAATTTTATCAGCCATATCAAGATAATTTTGATAGTAGCCCTCAAGCTTAGCTTTTTCTTCTGGATTATTATCATATGAGCCGGAATCAAGCCAACCTTTTATGGTATCGGCATTATCAAGATATTCTTTTTCTATATCAAGCAGAGATGATTTAAGGCTATCTATTTCACTTTTTGCCTTATCAGCTTGTTTTTTATACTTTTCTGCATTTACATTTATAGCAGGATTTATAGAGGCGCCAGCTTTATCTGCTTGTTCCATAGCACTATCATACTGGTTTAACGCTTTTTGTACTTCTGTAATAGTATCGCTGTATTTTAACTGCCTATCAAAATCTTTACTGTTTCCACCTGCTATGGAAGTACTAAGATCGGTCCCTAAAATACCACCAGAGGTTATATCACCTTTACCAAATAACTCACTATCAGCAAGGTTTTTCTGTTCCTGTTTATATATCTTCTCGTCTAACTCTAGTCTTCTCTGCAAATAGTCAAGTCTGGCCTGCTCCGCTTCGGTAAGTCCGCCTTTATCCTTAAGAGAAAGCAGGGACTGCTCTTCTTCTTTCAGAGCGGATATCTCTGATTCAAGCTTAGAAACTATCTCCTTTTGTTCTTCGAGTGTAGTGTTCAGCTCGTCCCAGACATACATTGCACCTTTAACGGCTAAAGATACAGCAAGCATAATAGCCATGTTGGCGGCTACAGATTTGAGGGAGGAAGCGAAAGCTGTTAATGACTTCCCATTATCGGAAAGGCTTTTTCCATATTGATCAAGAACTTCATTTCCTGTCATCAAAGATAATTTTGCTTTATCTGATTTATCGACAAATTTATTAAAACTTTTATCAGCAAAATCGCAACCTTCATAAAACATAGACCAATCAAAATTTTTTAAATCATCTTTATCTTTAAAAAGATTTTGAACTTCTGTACTTATCTCTGGTGCTGATTTACTTAATAATGTACTCCAACCTTTATCAGCGTCATATCTTGCAAACAACATTATTAGCTGATATAATCTTAATGACAACATCTTCCAAATGTCCATTAAGATAGGCTTGTATACCAAATATAAATATTATAAGAATATAGGAGGTAATTAAATGGGAAATAAAGAAGAATATAGAGGTAAACCTTTATTAATATGTAGAAAGTGTTTAAAAGATAAGAAAAATGTTCCATGGGGATTTATGACATATCGTGGTTTTTACAATATGTTTATAACGCCGCCAGATTTAAAATGCAAAGAATGCGGAAGTCCACTTGAAGATTCAGGTATTACTTGCGGTGAATACGATGATATAAATAAAATATCTCATGAACAAGATTTTATTTTAGCTATGATTAAACTTAAAAAAGACGATATAATTGAATATCAATCACGTATGTCACAATTTAGAACTCAGGTTGAACAACAAAAGCAAATTAATGATATAGAACAAAATCAACCTAAATGTCCCAAATGTGGTTCAACTAATATTGGTGTAGCAAACAGGGGCTACTCATTACTAACAGGTTTTATTGGTAGCGGCAAGTCAATGAATGTATGTCAAAATTGCGGCTATAAATGGGATCCCAAAAAACATTAAATAAAAATAACAATCTTTCAACAATAGGGGATAATGGATTACATATAATGAGGTGATTAAATATGGTTGATTCGGCGTATATATGTCCTAAATGTGGCGATAAGGGTATTGATAATTATGAAAATAAGATATGTGGCGCTTGTGGTGCGGAAAAAATATTGTTGCCATATACAGTAGAAGAATATATCAAATTATCAAAAGAAGAAGAGGATGAGCTATATGAAAAATTTGATGTACATCCTCTTATACCAACCATGGATGCAATTGATATATCATTGGCTACAAACAAGAATTATGCTGTTGTAGACGCTATGATAGAGCTTAGACAAAAGGATATTATAGAGTACGAGCTTAAAATGAACCAATTTAGAGATAGGGCAACACAGATTAGACTGGCAAGGATAGCCGAAGAGGAACGTGTCAAATGTCCCCGCTGTGGTTCAACTAATATAACTACTGGACAAAGAGGATTTAAATTAACAACAGGCTTTATTGGCAGTAATAAAACAGTCAATAGGTGCGGTAACTGCGGCTATAGTTGGAAGCCCTGAGCTTTAATATCATATAACCCAATATAGCTACATATCCTTAATCTTTAACAGTATATATAATAATAGCGCAAAGCAAAAATATAATAGTATAAAAAAGAGTAGGGAAGACCCTACTCTTTTTTGTTATTCCATATGTATTGTTATTCCAATAATACTGTCATCAGATTTATATTTCCTCATTTTATTTTGTGCTTCAATTTTATCTGACAGGTTATATTCCATTAAAATTTTTGATTCATAGGTTCCAACTTGCACTACTAACAGCTTTACATAACCGTTCATTTTTGGCATATCTCCCTTCGGTCATAAGTATCTTTAATAAGGAAAAATATCTTCAACACGTATTTTCAGTGCTTTACATATTTTTAAGACTGTGCTTATTCTGGGGTCTGAAAATCCTTTCTCGAAGTCATCCAAGGAAGATTTACCAATCCCAGTCATCGAAGATAATTTTCTTAAAGTTATAGCTTTCTCAGTTCTGATTTTCTTTAAATTGTTTTCCACTAATATCACCGATACTAGTTTACTTATAATTAGCACTAATTACTGTAAATAGATATTACCATGAAAATTGTCCGGTTTACCGGACTTAACAAAAAAAGTCGAAAAAATGAAAAAAATTAGGTTGTTATACAAATTAAATCTAAAATGAGCCTTGAAATTTTATTATTTGCATTGTGCAATTTGAAGTATTTAAGCTGAACTTACAAAAAAATATTAGATAAAAATAATTGTTTTGAATATATTTATTTTTCTGTTCCGTTTTTGGAAGCCGGCAGCAGAATGGGGTTATCCCAGCTATTTTTTACGCATCAGATAGCCTCTGATTTGACTTTTTCTCACCTTGCCCAGATAGTGAGCCGTTGGACTATACCTTCATGAAATATAATATTCCATGTCGCTTGGTAGCCTCTGAGGGCAACTCTTATACTAAATCTAGTACAGACCGTTATCCCTGCTGATATTACAATATACTACTATATATCTGAGCCATATATTGTCCGTCCCAGTCTTATTTTATTAGGCAGTCACACCTCATCATATTCGCGATTTTTCTTAGTCCCTCTTGCTTATTACAAGCTCGTTCACCTTTTTTTCGGTTAGTTAAAGACTTCTTGAGCCCTGCAAACATTTTTGCGTAAAATGTAAACGTATTGTTTAACCCAAGCCTTTGGCGCCAAGCACACCGCCGCCTATTGTGGCCAACGTGCCGACTGTGCCCAGCTTTTCAATGAGTGTGTCTAAAACAGTTAGTAGGCCAGAAAGAAAATCTAAACCATCTTTTACAAAGCTGCTGTCTAGGAATGTATTGGATAATTCCTGGAAAGATGCCTGTAATTTTTTAGTCTTTGCCTCAACACTGTCCTGATAAGCGCTATACTTTTCCAAAGCTGTACCGGAAGCACTTATAGCGGTTTCGGTATATTTTATAGCTTCTCCATAGTTTTGAAGCAGAACAAGCAGGTTATCTGACTGAGACGTACCAGCTAAAGCTGTAACTATAGTGTTCTGCTCAGCATCGCTGAAGGAACCCCAGTCACTGGCAATCTCGTCTAGAACCTCTCCAAAATTACGAAACTCATTTTGCGTATCACGCAGTTTTATTCCTAATTTACCAAGATTATTTTCAACCTTAGAAATGTCTTCGCCTTCATCATCTACAAATTTCCCTGCTTTAATATCGCCTATACGTGAGAAAATTTGATTAAGTGAACTGCCGACAGAGCTCATTGAATTCTGTGTTGCCTCACCAATTACAGCTTCATAACCAAGCAGCTTATCAATTGATACCCCGGCAATTCTTGCTGAATTTGATGTTTCCGACATTGCTTCAGCAAGGCCGCCAAGTGATACGGCTGCCTCATAATCAACTGCGGACATTTTATCAACAACACTTAAAGCGTCTTGCGCCTCAATTTTATACTCAT
>ERZ791886.1098-NODE-1098-length-14460-cov-3.267963_pt1 | contig 14460 bp, 18 predicted proteins | sample MGYA00510158_ERZ791886 | MGnify/ENA primary metagenome ERZ791886 (study PRJEB30046, sample SAMN00792063) | human gut metagenome | study: EMG produced TPA metagenomics assembly of the A metagenome-wide association study of gut microbiota in type 2... | reverse complement strand
TTATGCGCGTCGCTGTTCCGAGGCGTCGCGGCCCCGCCGGGCTGCGCAGACCGACACCGCCCGCTGAGCGGACTGTGCTTGCTCCGATATCTCCCAGAGTCCAACTCTGTTTGCGGCGTCCGGCGTTCCCTCTCTCCGCCTTTATCCCCGGAGCATGACCCTTGCGCGGAATACGCCGTCCTGATAGGTAACCGTACTCACCCCGCCGGATTTTTCTGCGATGTGACGAACGGACTGAAGCCCGACGCCGTCTCCTTTTCGCTTGGAGGACTGAAAGACACCGCCTTTTTCACGGATGACTCCGTCATAGGTATTCTCAACCTGAATCAGTGCCAGACTGTTGCCATGCAGATAGGCTGTCAGTTTGATCCTGCGTCGGGCAGGCGCAGTGCGCAGGCTGGCTTCCAGTGCATTTTCCAGCAGATTCGAGAGAACCAGACACAGATTGATTTCGTCTACAGGAAGACATTCCGGCAGATCAATCTGCGCGGAATACGGGATATTCTCCCGTTTGGCAAGCGCGCAGTAATACCCGACCACGCTGTCTGCCGCCCGGTTTTCGCAGAAATGCATTTCAAGACTTGGAATTCTGGAAACCGCACCGGAGAGATAGGCTTTGATCTTTTCAAGATTCCCTTCTTCTGCAAGGGCAGCGAGCTGACATAGCTGGTGGCGCAGATCGTGCCGCGCCTGCCGGGCTTCCTCAATGGCAGCTTTCAGGCTTTCGTAGCGCTGCTGCTGCATGGAAAGCAGCTGGTTCTTCTGCTGCAATCTCACATTCCGGTTGATGCTGATTGCCATCAGAAGGAAGATTGCGTTGAAGAAAAGCATCAAAAACAAAAGTGTGATACTGATCACAAAATAGCCCTGCAAAACACGCCCGGTATAGAGCGTGTCCGCATACTTGGGAATCATAAACAGATTCAGCGAAATGAACACCAGCGGCAGCACCCAGAACACATACCAGGTCTGCGCAAAATTATCATCCTCGACCATTCTCCGCACGCTGTGCGTCGCAGGATAATAGGCGATGGCAGCAAACAGCCAGCAGATCGCATGATAGCAAATCGCAGACCGCAGACAGAACCATGGCGCAGCTTGCGCCTGCGGCAAACCGGCCAGCATAGCGGCGTTGATCGCCCGGCAAAGACTGTTGATACAGGCAAATACCGCACAGACGGACAACGCAATCGTTCCGGATTTCCAAAGCGAGATCCGGAGTGTTTTTATGTAGATCACGACTGCAAGCAAGGTTAGGCCTGCAAGCATCGGCACAGTCGGCATGCGGTGCGCATAGCACACCACGCCTCCGGCGGCGCAAAGCAGCGCAAGCAGCGGAACAAGCCACAAAACAAGCTTTGACAGCGGCTGCTTTAAGCTGGATTTTGCCGGGAAGTAGGCAAGCAGCATGCCGGGAATCACCACGCCGAGCTCCAGAATTGGACGCAGCACCTCCATTATGCCATCCGCCCCCTTTGCAGCAAGAACTCCATAAGCGCCTGTCGGGCGCTTTTCAGAAGGTCCTGACTGACAAACACGCGGCTTCCGTCCGCCATGCGGAAGGCGGAGCCTTCCAGATCCTTCGCGTGTTCCAGATTCACGATTACACCGCGCCCGCACACAAAAAAGCGTGTGTCATCCTTTAGCGGGGCGATGAACGTCTTGAAGGGTTGGCGTGTGGCAAGCGTCTTTTGAACCGTCGTATGGACGTAGATCAAGTGGGCGAAGTGTTCTGCGTAGACGATGTCCTGATAGCGCAGATGGATCTCGCTTCCCTCCACCTTTAGCTCCATATATTTGTCCGGCTGCGGTATGCGGGCAAGCAGCTCGTCCGTCAGTGCATCGATGTCCGCTTCGGTAAAGGGCTTGACCAGATAGTGCAGCGCCCGTACCTGAAAGCCATCCAGCGCATGGTCGGTCGAGGTCGTGGTAAAAACCAGCAGGCAGTCCGTGTTGGTTTTCCGCAGCTTCTTTGCCGCCTCCATGCCCGTCATGCCATCCATATAAATATCCAGAAACGCGGCAGTAAAGGGCGCTTTCCTTGCCGCTTCCAGAAATGTCTCGCCGCTTTCGTATTCCAGAATATCCGCCTGCACAGTTCTCCGCTGAAGCTGCCGTTCCAGCCGGTCTTTCAGCAGTGCACGTTCCGCAGCAAGATCATCCACAATCGCAATTCTCATGCAGGGTTCTCTCCTTGTGCTTGAATTCCAAGATAATTATATCACAGCGTGTCGAGGATGACAAAGAACCGCTGTCGGAATTCGTGCCAAAATCGCCCCTTTCGTGCTACGGCGCTTGAAAAAACCGAATGGCCTTTTTATACTGAGCGCAAGCAAAATGCCAAATCGGATGAAGGAAGGAGGGAAATCTGTGTATCGTATTGCCGTGCTGGCAGAACAGAAAGCAGAGCGGCAGCGCTACGCCGAGCAAATTACCCGGTTTTGTGAAGCGAAGGGGCTGTTTCCGCAGGTCATGCAATATGACGACCAGGAACGCTTTTTTGAAACGGCGCAGAAAGAGGCTCCAACCAATGCCGTCATTGCGCTTTCTGGGGTGGCAGGATTGAATGCAGCGGAGCACCTTCGTTCCTTATGCCCCGCGTGCCGGATGATCTGGTGCAGTGACTTGGATTTCTCCCTTCACGCCTTCCGGCTGCGGGCAGACTATTTCCTGCTGGAGCCGGTTTCCGAAGAAGCATTCCAGCGAGGGCTGAATGCCTGGATTGGATAAACGGGCATCGAACTGAGCCGAGACAACAAGTAAGAAAATGGAGGATATCAATGAGAAAGAAAAAATTACAGTGTTCTGTCCCCACCCTTCTGTTGACCGGTGTGTTGTGCCTGACATTGGCGGCCTGCGGTGCGAAGCAGTCTTCCGACATGCTTGCATCGGATACAGACTCCGCGGTAAGCGCTACCCTGCCGGTAAAGGCCATGAATGCCAAACGTGTTGACGAAAACCCTTATATGGCAAAGAGCGACGCCAACATTCACCACGACGGCTACAATACCGACTCTACGGATGAAGTCCTGCCGCTTGGCATCTATCCGGAGATCAATGTTTCCTATGAAAAAACCAACGCGAACGCTTCGCCTGCCATTTACTTTGATAGCTACGGCCACGCAGTCGTTCCGCTGCTCGGCGGCATCGCTATCCGCGATCTGAACGCGGAGGAAGCCACGACGCTGGGCTATTTCTCCCCGAAGCAGCATGACGGCGGCGGTTACGTCATCCAGAGCTCCTATACGTTCCTGGATTCGGAAAACCGCATCGTCTGCCCCACCAGCAACAACCGTGTGCTGATGCTGCGGGCAACCGATGAAGCAGGAAACGTCCTGCCTGAATTTGAAAAGGTACTGGACATTGACATCAAGGCGGCAGCCGAAGCTGCGCTCGGCAAGGAGCTGACGCAGAATCTTCTTTCCGTGGTCTTTGACTACGACGGCAACCTCTGGTTTGCAACCGGCGGCTTCCGCATCTATCCCGAGCGTGAGCAGCAGGGCGTGCTCGGCTACATCGCCCACTCGGCGATCGAGGCGATCCTGAACGGAGAGCAGGCCGACCTTTCGAAGGCCGTCTTCGTCTACGGGCTGGCGCTCGGCGAGGGCGCGGAAAACGGGATTGCCGCCTCCAAGGACGGTGCGGTCATCCTGACAAACCAGAACTGCTATCTGCTGCGTGCCAATAACGGTGTCGAGGCTGTCTGGTGCACACCGTATGAGAGCGTCGGCGCTAAGGTCAGCGGCGAAAACGACAAGACCACCGGCGGCGGTCTTGCCTGGGGCGGCGGTTGCTCCCCGTCGCTGACGCCGGATCTTGTGATGTTCACCGACAACGCAGACCCCGTCAAGCTACTGGCGCTCGATATGAAGACCGGTAAGATCGTTGCAAGTCTGCCGGTGCTGGACGATCTGCCCGAGGGCTATCAGGTGGCGGTTGAAAACTCTGCCATCGTCTATGACGACAGTGAGGGCACCGTCAGCACTATCGTGTGCAACTGGTTCGGCGCAGGCAGCGCAGGCCTTGCCGATCCCAACAGTGACTCTTCCATCCAGAGCTACGCCAACATCTATGACATGAACTGGCTGACAAAGGGCAACTGCATGATTGCGCCCGGCGTCGAGCGCGTGGACACCGTGAAAACCGATAGCGGCTATGAGATGATGAGCATCTGGTCTCGAAATGACCTGAGCGATACGTCGATTCTCAAGCTCTCCACCGCGACGGGCTATATCTACGGCTATGTGCAGGATCTGGAAAGCGGCATGTGGCAGTACATCATTCTGGACTTTGCCACCGGCGAGACGGTATTCACCATGGACGTCTCCAACAAATATGGCTACAATAACATGGCTATCGGTATGTATGCCGGAAACAGCGGCAACGCGCTCTACTGCCCGACGGGCTATCTGGAGCTGCTCAGATTACAGGACCGCTTTGTGTATCTTCCCGAATTGCCCTACCGCAAGGTCGATCTCGATAAGGCCGCGCGGAACGTACTGACACAGGAACAGTTTGAGCAGGACGGCGGTGACGGCACGGTCGCCAGCTGGCGCAATACTGTGACGGTCGAAAATGTTCATCCCAACACGACGGTCTCGTTCCGGATGAACAATCTTTCCGGAAGCGCCGCTGATTTGGAGCTCTATGCCTACGGTGCAGACGGAAAGCTGGCGGAGGTCAGCAAAGAGCTGTGGACGATCACGGATGAGACAGGCGCTTCCGTGGATACCCTGTCCGATGGCACACTGTATGAACTGCGTGTCAGCGTCGCAGACGGCGGTGCGTTCGACCTGAGCGAGGCGGAAAAGGAGATCAAAATTTCCGTTGTACTTGCGAAGTAAGACTCAAGGAAGGCTCCGGTGCCAAAAGCGCCGGAGCCTTCCTCAACCTGTCAAAAAACCACAAAATCACTTCCACGAATATCGCCAAAAAGTTACTGTTACAACGCTGTTCCAAACCGCTTTTTAGCGCATTTTTCAACTTCTCGCACAAACGGCCCACGTTTGCTTTCGCAGGTGAAAGCGGACACACTTGCCTTCGCCAACAGGATCGCACACAGCGGCTTACACGGCGAAACAGGGAGCGTTTCCGGTGGGGGGCGCTATCTCCACCCTCGGACTGTTTCACACGGTTCTGAAACCCTGCGTGGCCAGGTGTCAGAACGGCAAACTTTGCCGCTTTTGCGCCTTGATCCGGTGTGCTCCCGAAGAACGCAGAGAGCCTTCGGAACAGCGATGCGCTTATGCGCGTCGCTGTTCCGAGGCGCCGCGGCCCCGCTGGGCTGCGTGATCCTTTTTCTTCTGTCGAAATTGTGGCTTGTATGCGCTCAGGGTCTTTCCGCGTGTGCGAGACATGGGAGGTATCACTACCCTCGGCGTGCTTTGCGTGCTGCTGAAACGCCGGACGGCCGCTTGTCAAAACGGCTAACTTGCCGTTTTCTGAGGTCGGGTGAGCAGCGTTCCTTGCGCAGTGCCTATTTTTTTCGAATATACAGAATTTTCTGTCGGCAGTTCCAGTTGCAAACACTTTTGCGCTATGGTACAATAAATCCAAGGAATTGGAAGAATTTCAGAACAATTATGCCGTTAAAATCCCATTTGCAATTGCAAGTTCCTCACCGGGGCCACGCCCCAAGCAACAGAAAGGAAGTGCTATCCCATGAAGAAACTCATCTCCTTGACTCTGGCGGCACTCCTGCTGCTGAACCTTGCCGCCTGCGGGGAAAGCTCCGTTTCCAATCCATCAGGTTCCTCCGGCGATTCTTCATCTTCAGCCGATCCCCCCCAGCCGGATGCCTTCTCCCCCGTCACCACGGAGGCGGAAGTTCGGGCTCTCTATGGGGACGACGCAAGCCTTATCACCTCCATCGAGGCGTACCAGGGAGATTTCCTGGTGAAACTGGGAACGGACGAGGACTGCCCCAGCTTGGACTGGGTCTACGGCCAGAGCGGCATCCGCCGTCGGATGCTGTGGCTGGATACGCCCCTGCTTCGGTGCGAGATCGAGTCCCAGGCATCCGTCCGGGTGGTCACTGGCGGGCCTAACATCTATAACGGCGTCCCCGGTTTTCCACGCGTGGAGTTGGCCACACTGAGCCTTCTCTACGATGAGCAGGGCCGCGACCGAGGCTATGATCCCTATGTTTCTCCCGGCATTAGTAGCTCTGAAATCTACTGGGCCGGGGCTGGGGAGCGCTATTCCATGGGGATGCAGGGCCGCCGGGAGGCCATCCGTTCCGCCCAAATCGATGCAGGGGGTCTCACCGTAGCCTTTGCCCCGCTGGCGGACGGCAGCGACTTCACCGCCGCCTACTGCGAGATCCCCTATACCGAGGTGGCTCTCTCGGAGGACGGTATGACCCTCATCGAGAATGCGGATCTGCGTCAGGATGGGAACAACGCCGTGTTGACCGTCACTCTGGCTGACGGTCCCATCCACGGCAGGAACTTCGGTGACGGTTATTACCGCTTTACCGCTGAGACCGGCTATACCGGCATCGCCGACATCGGTCCCTACCTTCGAGTAACCCTCAACGCCACCAACGAGCTCTTTGCAGGCAACTGAGCAGTCCATACAAGCCGTGGACAGCGTGGGTGCGGGCGCACCATGTCTGACCCAGTTTTGACCCAGAATCCGAAAAAATCGGACAGGCATGGACGGAAACAACGGAAAATCCGCTGAGCGGACGGTGGTAAAAAGCACAAATCGGAGCCGAAATGACTCCGATTTGTGCTTGAGACTGCCTCATAACCCGGAGGTCGCAGGTTCGAGTCCTGTCTCCGCAACCACAATAAAAACCCTGTAGCCGCAACGGTTACAGGGTTCTTTTTATGCGTTTGCAGCGCGTGTTTTCCCTTTAGTTTTCCCTTATCAGGTTTTCAGCAGCCATTTTTAGGGAAAATTTCCCCTGTCTGGTGCGGCGGCACGCGCAAAAAATATCCCGCTGGATATTCCCCGCACCAGAACCACCGCCGCCAAAAACTGCGGAGCTGGTGAGCACCGTTGTCCGGAAATCCCGACAACGGCTAACTCCGTTCGGAGCCATTACCGGCAGCGGCAGCGAGGCACCGCCGCCGCACCGAATGACCTTACGCCACGCAGAAGCGGCGGGCCGTGGTGGTTTTGGTGAAGCGCTCCGCAACCTCCGGGAGGGCCTTTTTCAGGGCCGTGGTATCAATGCGAGAGGCGGTAACGGCTTTCCATGTGATTTTATACTCCCCGGCCTGAACGCTATCACAATCGCCCATAGCGGCCTTGATGGTATCCCGGATGGCGTCGGCCTCTGCCGTGGCCTCGTCAATCAGGGCTTGGAGCTGCCGCAGCTCCTTGCACTTGTTTTCCAAATCGTGTGTGCTCATGTGCTGTTCCTCCTTGTTTGTCTGGGGAACCCCGGCGGCGGTGGTCGTTAGGGCTGTGGCCTCAATGCTTCCCATTCCCTATACCATTCCGCCCTTGTCCGTGATCTCGGTGTTAGGCTTCAACGATTGCCGGAGTTCTTGGACTTTGAGATTAAAGAGAGACCATCGGGATCGTGAACCCGTCCGCCTGTCGCATCTCTTGTCCCTTGCTGTGATTATATGGTATCATATATTGCGCAATATATCAAGTGACGATTCATACAAATATATTACGCAATATTTGATGAATATGTGTATTGCGCAATATTGAATTGCATGATATAATAAGGCTACAATGGAAGAGGGAGCGCATAAAAGCGAAGCTATCCCCCCGAAAGGAGAAAGCCATGCCCGGAAAGTCGGAGTATAGAAACGGTTGGATTGCCGAAAAGCTGGACCGGATAAACCTCACAGTTCCTAAAGGCCGCAAAGATATTATTAAGGCCCACGCAGAGGCCCGCAGCGAAAGCGTGAATGCATTTATCAATCGGGCCATATCGGAGGCTATGGAGCGGGACAACGCCGCCAGAGAGCCACAGGAGGGCGCGGAAAAGCCCCAAACCGTGAACGGTTCGGGGCAGGGTTGACAAGGCCGCCAGAGGTCGCTATAATAAGCATAGAAAAGGGCGCTGCGACAAGCGGTTAACCCAGATCGTGAAACGAAACCCTAAAGCAAAGCTTTAGAAACCGTCACCGGCCAGGGTGGCGGTTTCTGCTTTTTACGATGATCGTAACCGTGAAAGGCCCGATATGTAACGTAATCCGCATGGCCTCACCCCCTTTCGGGTGGCGTGGTCAACCGCCTGCCGTTCGTGCAGCGCCAAAGTGAGCATACCACAGCTTCAAGCGGAATGCAAGCTGTTTCGACAGTTCCTCGCCGCCCTCAAACCACCGCCGCCGCGCAAGCGCCCCTCCCTCTTTCAGATGTAAAAAGTACCGGCCACGTGGTCCGATTCAGACCGCATGACCGGTGTTTTTTATGTGCCGCATACGCTCTTGATATAGGCATCCATACGGGCGGCACTAGCCTCCCGCATTTGCGCGGTAACGTGGGCATAAATATCCAGTGTAAAGGCCGCTGTAGTGTGCCCCAACGTCTCCTGGACCGTCTTAATATCATCCCCGGAGCGAATGGCCGCCACGGCGTAAGAATGGCGCAGATCGTGAAAGCGGGCATCAGGCCGTCCAATGGCGGCAGCTGCCTTCTTGAAGCTGCGGTAAATCGCCGCCTGTGCCAGGTGGTGGCCCAGCTCGTCTGTGAATACAAGGCCGTAATCCTCCCACAGCTTCCCGGCCCGGAGCCGCTGGGCCGCCTGGGCGGCCCTGTGACGCTTCAGGAGGGCCATGACAGACGCGGCGGGGGTAATGACTCGGCTTTTTCCGTTCTTGGGAGAAACAAAGCGATACTCACCACCGCCGCCCCGAAGGCGCTGTAGCTGCTTGTTTATAGTGATGGTGCCCGCCTCGAAGTCCACGCAGTCCCACATGAGCCCCATGACCTCCCCCTCACGCAGCCCAGTAAACAAGGTAACGGTGAAAAGAGCCTCCATGCTGTTCCCTTGAATCTCTTTCAAAAAGGCTGTAATTTGCAGATCATCCAGCGGGGCCAACTCCTTCCGCTCAATGCGCGGCAGTGTGCAGGCGTCAGCGGGGTTGAAATGGAGATAACCGATCAAAACCGCCTGCTGCAACGCCTTATGCAGAACACCGTGGACATTCTTAACGGTTTTCGGAGCAAGGGGGCCGTGGGAGACCGTAACCTTTCCCCGCTTGTCTTTTGTGCGTATCTCCTTCCCCTCTTTTGCCAATGTATTGTAAAAGCCTTGAATCGTGTGGGTGTTCAAATTTTCCAGTCGAACAGCGCCCAGAGCAGGCTTGATGTATACTCGGATATAGGAATTGTATAGGTCAACTGTGCGAGGCTTGACGCTGCCCAGGTAGGCCCCGGCCCAGACGTCCAGCCATTGGCCCAACGTCTGCTTATTGGGCGCGGTATAGGTGCCGTTATCAATGGCGGCGGTGGCGTCCCGCAGCTTCTGGGAAACCTCCTTTTGCGTCTTGCCGGTAATGGAGCGTTGTATCTGCTTCCCGGTTCCGGGGTCTACGCCTGCCGTATAGCGGGCCTCCCAGTATTCATACTTCTTTCCGTTACGGGTAACGGTTTTCTTCCTGATCGTGCCTGTGCCTCTTGCAGAGCGTCCGGCCATGGTGAAAATCTCCTTTTCTTTTTCGGCTCGGTATGCTATGATAAGAGGGCATACAGAGCCTGTATTGTGAGTGGGTTTTATATGCGTACCGTCCCGGTGTTGGTAGCGCCGGGACGGTTTTTTACTATCGCATTATATCTCAAAATATCTCTTTCGTCAATATAAGAATTCCCCTTGTTGAATTTACTTCACAAGGGGAATCTAATATATCGGTAGCTATTCTTCCCAGCCAGAAGAGCCGTATCGCTCATCTCCATCATCAGGTAGCTCACCTTGGATTGTGTCGGCAGGATCTCCAAACCAGCCAAGCGTATACTCAATTGTTGAGTATCCTTCCCCGCCTTCATAGAAATTTGCGGATACACCAACATGGAGCAATCTCCATCCAAGCTTTAGATAAAAGTTTACATCTTCGATAGAAATATATCGATGAATTACAGTAACATCCGATATGCAAAATTCTTTGATGCCAGCAGAAAATTTTGCGTTCTTCTGTGGCTCTGGATAGCCCAATATGTAATTTTCGGTTACATGGAAAAAATCTGCAAGCCTCGTAATTATTCGCTTTGTAGGAGTACGCTTACCTGTTTCGTACTGACTTAGAGTATTTTGCGCTATGCCTAATATTTTGGCAAGATCTGTTTGCGATAACTCCGCGTCTTTCCGAAGTTCAGCAATATGGTTCACCGCAATCACCTCGCATATATACACAATATCACAGATTGAGATAAAAGCAATAGCTATCTCAAAAAATCTCAATTTTGTATTGATATAGAGATATTTTGAGATATAATGTGAGATAGTTAGAGATGGAGGAGGCTCAATTATGATAAGCGCATACCTAAAAAAATACCGCCTCGAAAATGGTTTGACACAGGCAGACCTTGCCGCGCGGCTATCTGTGTCGCAAAATGCAATTTCCCAATATGAAAAAGGGACGCGGCAACCGCCTATTTCCCGGCTGGCACCAATTGCAGAGAAGCTGGGTGTGCCGGTCAGCGCCCTTGTGTCCGATATGGACAGCGGAAAGAAAGGAGAATGAACGTATGAACAGCACCATTATTTCTGCGCTGCAAAGCCTCTGTTGTGGAAGTGTGCCGGGAAGCTTAGATAAAGGGCAAATCAGTTCCACGCCGGAGACTAACGCGGCGGAAGCAGCTGTAAAGGCTGCATTTGTGGATGCACAGACCACAGACGGAGATTTACTGCTGATGGACTTGGAATCTGCGTATGAGGATATGGGCTTTCTGAACGGCTTCCGTTTAGGCGTCCAGCTCATGGCAGAATGTATGAAGTAACTGTGTCCGAATCGGACACACAAATAACCACCGCCATGCGGCGGAGGTACATGAAAGGATGAAAACCATGGAGAAAATCGCTATTTCAGTCCCAGAGGCGGCGGAGATGCTGGGTATGTGCCCGAAAAGCGTCTATCAGCTCACGCGGCGGGCGGATTTCCCCGCGTTCAAGTCTGGCAACCGCACTATTATTTCCGTGGAGGGCCTGCGGGCATGGGTCTTGAAGCAGGCAACGGGAGAGGGGGCCGCAGCGGTATGAGCGGCAAGCAGGCGGAGCTTTCCGACTATGGACGGGAGCATATCTGGGAGTGGATGGAGTTCCTTTCCCGTTACGCAGCGAAGCAGGGGCGGACGGTATACGCCTACATAGACGGAGCTATTTCCTATACCAGCTTTAAGCCTCTTGACCCGCACCGGGTTGACTTTCTGCGTAAGAAAATGCCAAAGGCGCAGCCTTGGGGGTTCTTCATTGGGGGGCAGGGCACCCCGGAGAAGCTGCCAAAGGCGGACCGGGCGAATGTAGCGGAGGCGCTGGGAAGGTCGTTCCCATTGGAAGTACTGAACGCGGCGGCGGTGGTTGCTGCGGAGCAGGGCCAACGGCCCAGAAAGGCGGCGGAGGTATGAGTAAAAGCGTGTATGCACAGCTTGACAACATCGATGCAGAGGTTTCAAAGGCAAAAGCCCTGCTATGCAGTGCCCAGACATGCCTTGAGGCTGATTTTTATGAGGATGGCTTCGGCGAATATCAAGGGATTGCCCGTTACCATGCCGGAAACCTGCAAGTGCTTTTGGGCGTAATTGGCTGCACCCTAACGCAAGCGGAGGAAGAAATTTACGATTTAAACAAGGCACTGCATAAGAGCAAAGCAGAAACGGAGGCGAAATCATGAACGAGGCGCAGACACGGCGGCTGGCTGCCATGCTGACAGAAAAACAGCGGCGAGACATCCTGACATTGGCTCAAATCATCCGGGAGACAGCCGAACGGCGGGCCGGTAAACCCATTAAAGAATGAACGCTTTTAGCGCCGCATTTCTGCGGCGCTAAAGCCCTTTTCCGGGAGGATTGAAAGAATGGCGGAGTATGAGGCGATTGTCAGAGACATTCAGCAGGGAAGCAGAGAGAAGCTGTCGGAGCTGTGGGAGGCCGTGCGGCCTTTTGCGGCCCGTCAGGCACGCCGAAGAATGACCGCATACCGCGAGCATAACAGCGATTACGCTTTAGATACAGAGGACCTGATACAAGAGGGGTTCTTTGCCCTGCTGCGGGCCTTGGAGACATACCAGAGCGGTGGGCGTATGTCTTTCCTTGGATGGTGGGAACTGTATCTAAAAACGGCTTATAACGAGGCTCTGGGGCTGCGATGGAAACGAAAGGCGCAGGCACCGGACCACCAATGCGTCAGTCTTTCGCTGCCGCTGTCTGGGGACGGTGGCGGAACGTTGGAGGACTTGATACCGGATAGCCGAAACAGCATAGAGGCGGCGGAGGTCCAGATATGGCGTGAAGAACTGCGGACCGCTGTTGATTCCGCACTGGCGGCGCTTCCTGAACATCTGCGGGTGCTGATTACGGTAAGATACTTACAGGGGCAAACGTTTCAAACGATGGCGGCAGCGGCGGGCGTGACCACACAGGGAATAAGTGATAAAACGCACCGCGCATTGAAACGGCTTCGGAAACAGGACCGGACCGGGCGGCTGGCAGAGTTTGCGCGTCAGATATGAGGGCATACAAGGAAGCCGCAGCGGCTACCACCGCCGCTGCTTCCCTATATACCCACAGATCATAAAGGAGGGCAAGCATGGCAAAGCGAAAAAAGACCATTATAGCCGGTTCCATAGTAAAGACAATCATTTACACGGCCCCAGAGCCGCTGGACGGTAAAAGGGCCAGAGCCGAAAAATCGCGTATGACCACCGCCGCCCAAAAGGCCATGAATGACAAGGCGGCCCGTGGGCGGCTTGAAATGCTGATGGCTGCAAACTTTACCGGGAGGGACCTTTTTATTACCATCACATACCGGGACGATGATCTACCACCAAACCGGGCGGAAGCTGTAAAGCGCATACGGGGCTTTATCAAGGCCCTGCGTGAACACCGCAAGGCCAGAGGGCAAGAGCTGAAATACATATATACCACAGAGGAAAAGCACGGAGAGGCCCGTTTACACCATCACTTAGTTATTAACAGCACCGGGGCCGACATTGAGGTCATACGGAGCCTGTGGCCGTATGGTGACGTAGTGGATATGGAATATGTGGGCCAGCGTGACTATGAGACACTGGCACTGTACTTGACTAAGGAGAGCGTAACAGGGCGGCCCGTGGGGGCGCAGATGTGGACCGCAAGCCGAAACCTGAAAAAGCCGGTGGTACGCTCTGAATATGTTCCAAATGATACCATGCTGGCCGTGCCGATAGGCTGTCACATCATCGAAAAGGAAGAACGGGTAACGGAGTTCGGGAGCTATTGTTACATCAAATACCGGCTCCCTACGCATCAGAGCGGCGGTATATTCCACCGCCCAAATTCTGAAATACAAGGCGGAGCGGACGCCTTATTACTTACTTGTAATTAGATATAACTTTAGAAAGCCGCACAGAGAAAGGCGGCGCACCAGCTTGAAAGGCGCGCTGATACAGGGTATCATGGAAACACGAGGGCAAACCCGTGCGGGTGCGCACGCACGGGAGGCCCAGACGAAAGGAGCGGTTTTTCATGGTGCGAAATTCTGTTGTGATATGCAAAGCAACGCCGGGTGGCGTGTTCATCCCCTGTCCAGTGTGTCGGTCCGGGAAGCTCATGCGGCTATACCAGGAAACGGAGGCAACATGTGTGTCCCTGTACTGTCGGAAATGCAAACATGAGAGCCTGATCGACATTCAAGCCGGAGACGGACTGGATCGCGTGACGCTACACCGTCCGGCGCAGGCGGGTAAACAACATTGACACCCCCCGCGAAAAAACACAGTAGCCAGTCTCCTTGCCAATCGTGCGGGTTCAGGACATTCCCGCTGCCTCATGTCTGCGCGGTGCCGCGCATGAGCATCACGGGCGCAAACGCCGCGCCCACGTGATGACCTCCACAGTTTTATGCGAAAAGCAACACAAAAAACGGCTGGCATATCGGCGAAGCTGTCGGAACGCTTGGGTGTGCGGGTGCCTGCACCTGTGTGCGCGGGTATCCTTGCACCCACCCCCCGGTGTAACGAAGTTTCGGCCCTTATGCGTAACACCGCAGGCCCCCCTCCGTGTGAGATTTTTTCCCCACGTGGGAAATAACCTCCGGCACCATCGGGCTATGTAACTCCGGGTGGCCTGTCTTGCGGTGACAATGCACCACCGCCGCCGTTTCAGTACGTTTCCCGGGGTGAAAATTTCCCTTATTTTTTCCCTTTATGCCATTCGCGGCGGTGGGTTGCATAAACCGCGCTTTACCATGAAAACATTGCAACACAGCACCTTGCGGCGCTGGATTCTATTGTGGAAAACGAAGATGCTCAATTCGAGTCCTGTCTCCGCAACCAGAAAGTCCTGATTTCTTGCGAAATC
>ERZ791886.1077-NODE-1077-length-14627-cov-13.518597_pt1 | contig 14627 bp, 9 predicted proteins | sample MGYA00510158_ERZ791886 | MGnify/ENA primary metagenome ERZ791886 (study PRJEB30046, sample SAMN00792063) | human gut metagenome | study: EMG produced TPA metagenomics assembly of the A metagenome-wide association study of gut microbiota in type 2... | reverse complement strand
AGACAGGAAAGGACGGCTCTGTCTCCGTGGAGGGATTATTCCCTGGCACTTATACCGTCACAGAACAGTCCATTGACCGTTATGAGCCGCAGAAAACCCAGACCGTGACCCTTATTGGAGGAAAAACCTCTACTGTGACCTTCAGCAATACTTTGAAGCGTGGCAGTCTGGAAATCGTCAAGACTTCCGAGGACAATCTGGTGGAGGGAATGAAATTCCACCTTTACGGCACATCTTTAAGCGGCTTGCCTGTTGACGAGTATGCCGTGACTGATAAAAACGGTCTGGCTAAGTTTGAAAATGTCCTTATCAGCGGCGATACCCCGTATGTGGTTGAGGAAGTGGATACCGCAGTCCGCTATGTCGTTCCTGCTTCCCAGACAGCTCCGATTGAATGGAACAAGGTCACAAAACGCAGCTTCGACAATGTATTGAAGAAATTCCAAGTGACTGTGACAAAGACCGATGCAGAAACAGGTTCTCCGCAGGGCGACGCTTCCCTTGCAGGTGCGGTTTACGCCATCTATAAGGGTGAGGAACTGATTGACACCTACACGACTGATGAAAACGGTCAGTTTACGACCAAGTATTATATCTGTGACAATGATTGGACTGTCCGTGAAATCAGCCCGTCCGAGGGGTATCTTCTGGATACCGCAATCCACAAGGTAGGTGCAGAACCAGAGCTATACACGGTAGAGCTGAACAGTACCGCAAACGATGTGAATGAACAGGTCATCAAAGGCAATATCGCACTCATCAAGCATACGGATAACGGGGAAACCCAGATTGAAACACCCGAAGAAGGTGCGGTATTTGAAGTGTTCCTCAAATCCGCAGGCAGCTATGAAAATGCAAAGGAAACCGAGCGTGATGTGCTGACATGTGACGAGAACGGTTTTGCCCAGACAAAGGATATGCCGTATGGCATTTATACCGTCCGCCAGACCTCTGGTTGGGAGGGGCGTGAACTGATGAAAGACTTTGATGTGTTTATTAGCAAGGACGGTCAGACCTACCGCTACCTTATCAACAACGCTAACTTTGAGAGCTATATCAAAATCGTAAAGAAAGATGCAGAAACAGGCAATACAATCCCGTATGCAGGTGCAGGCTTCCAGATTTACGACCCGAATGGAAAGCTTGTGACTATGACTTTCACTTATCCCGAAGTGACGACCATTGACACCTTCTATACTACGGCAGACGGCGACCTTATCACACCGCAGACATTGGAATACGGCAAAGGCTATTCCCTTGTGGAAGTACAAGCCCCGTATGGGTATGTCTTAAATTCCGAGCCTGTTTATTTTGATGTGGTGCAGGAAAATTCCGAGGAAGAAAGCGGCATTACCGTTATTGAGGTAGTACGCTCCAATATGGCACAGAAAGGTACAATTACCGTAGAAAAGTCTGGCGAGGTATTCAGCTCCGTGGCAGGCGATAAGGGATTGTATCAGCCGATTTTCTCTGTCAGCGGTCTTGAGGGTGCAGTCTATGAGATTACCGCAGCCGAGGATATTGTCACTCTGGACGGAACGGTCAGAGCCAAAAAGGGCGAGGTTGTGGATACCGTTACGACAGGAAAGGACGGTACAGCAAAATCCAAAGAACTGTATCTCGGAAAATATGAGGTTAAGGAAATTACAGCTCCGTATGGAATGGTGCTGAATGAGGAAGTCCATTCTGTTGAGCTTGTGTATGCAGGACAGAATGTTGATGTAACGGAAACGGCTACTTCTTTCTATAATGAAAGACAGCATGTTGAAATCGACCTCATCAAGAGCCTTGCCATTGATGAAGCCTACGGCATTGGCAAGAATGGAGAAATCTTTGATGTGACCTTTGGCTTGTATGCGGCGGAGGAACTCACAGCCGCAGATGGAAAGACCATTCCTGCGGACGGTCTGATTGAGGTCATTTCCCTTGATGAAAGCGGTCACGGGAAAGCTATCAGCGACCTGCCGATGGGCAGCTATTATGTGCAGGAAATCTCGACCAACTCCGCATATATTGTCAGCGATGCAAAATACCCTGTTATTTTTGAATACGCAGGACAGGATACCGAAACTGTCCGCATTACAGCCAACGAGGGCGAAGCTATCACAAATGACATTATTTACGGCTCTGTAAGCGGTAAGAAATCTGATGAGGATGGAAAAGCTCTGGGCGGTGCAGTTATCGGTATCTTTAAGACAGGAACTACCGAGTTTACAAAGGAAAATGCGATTGCAGCTACCACATCAAAAGATGATGGTAGTTTTTCTTTTGCCAAAGTGCCGTATGGAACTTGGATAATCTGTGAAATCGAAAGCCCGAAGGGATATGTACTCTCCGAGGAAGAAATCGCCGTGACAATCGGCAAGGTGGACGAAGTTGTGGAAATTGAACTTGTCAACTACTTCATTAAGGGCAATATCGCTTTGACAAAGGTTGATGAGGATTATCCCGACAACAAGCTGTCTGGTGCGGTATTTGAGGTTTACTCCGATACTAATGGCGATGGGAAACTGGATAAAGACGATACGCTGCTTGGCGAAATGAAAGAACTTGACGGCGGCGTTTACCAGATGAGTGAACTCCGCTACGGCAAATATCTGGTAAAGGAAAGCAAAGCTCCGACAGGCTTTGTGCTTGATGAAGATGTTTATGCCGTATCCATCGAAGAGAACGGCAAGACCTACACCGTGGAAAACAAGGCGGGTGTTGGCTTTATCAATGCAGCACAGAAAGGCTCTCTTAAAATCGTAAAGACTTCCTCTGACGGTAAGGTGGAGGACTTCTCTTTCCGTGTGACAGGCGTGGACTATGACAAGACCTTTAAGACAGATAAGAACGGAGAAATCGTGATTGAGGGCTTGCGGATTGGCGACTATACCGTATCCGAAGTAAACGACAAGGCTTCCGCAGGATATATCCTTCCTGCCGATAAACAGGTAACGGTAAAGGTGGACGCTACGGCTATCGTGCAGATGCACAATGAGTTCAGGGATACCCCGAAAACAGGCGATGATTTCAATCTGGGCTTATGGGTAAGCCTTTCGGTTTTGTCTGTTGTCGGTGCGGGCGTTCTCGGATTTGTCGGCTATAAGAACAGAAAGAAGAAAAAGGAGGACTAATTGATGGACGCTAAAACCATTATCGCAATCGTGCTTGTCGTGTTCATTGTGGGTGCGGCGGTATGGCTGAATATCCGTAACAGAAAGAATAAGTAAGTGGTTTGGGCGGCTGAAAGATGCCGCCCTTTCTTTTATGGAGGTAACAATGAGAAACCTTAAAACCATTGAAAAGAAAGTCAGAGCTGTTCTGGAAAAGAATGAAGATGCCAGAAATGACGATATGGTGCTGTATCTTGCACTTTGTAATGCCTGTCTGAAGGATGCAGGGGCAATGCCGCTTGCAGAGATAATGACGCAGCACAAATATCTTGGTCTGCCGAGCTTTGAGAGCGTCAGCAGGACACGCCGCAAGCTGCAGGCACAGCATCCAGAGCTTGCAGGGAGCCGCCCTGTTCAAAAAATGAGAGCCACGGGCGAAAAAGCCTATCGGCGTTATGCCAAAGAATAGAGAGGTGCTTATGGACGAAGAAAAACGCTCCAATCAGAACTATGAAATCATTGAGAGCTGTACTATCGGGAGTACAGAGCTTGTCATCGGTCACAATCCCAACGCACCCAACCCTTATGTGTGTTGGTACTGCAAGGGCGGCTCAAATTATTTCTGGGGTTATTACACGAATGAGCTTGATGCTGCACGGCAAAAGCTGAATGAACGATACCAGTCAGAGTGCCGTATGCCCTATAATCAGCCTGCCCAGAAGCAGAAAAACGGTGATGACCGTGAGCGATAAAATAAAATATGACTGCACGACCTGTCCTTATCCCCGATATAAGGACGGGTCAGTTATTTTCTGCGATGTCTGTATCCGCAAGATTTTAGACGAGCAGAAAGAGAAAAAGGAAAGAAAGGAGCAGCCGAATGAGTAAAGAAAAAAGAATGCTCGGTAATTACGAGATTACCCAGAGCATCTATATCGGAGATAGAGAGGTCGTGTTCGGTGTTGATACAAAAGACCCGCATCCCTTTATGGTCTGCTATTGCGACTACAACAACCCTCTGTCAGCAGCGTGGCCGACAGAGGGGGTTGCTTCGGACGATTATCTGGAAGCAATGCAGATTTTTGTTGACCGAGTGCAGTCACAGATTGACCGCACAAAAGAAGAATTATTCAAGTTCCCATTTGATAAGACCGTGCTTACAGAAGAGCATTGTATCCCTGATGACGGTATGCGTAATATCGTGGGTAAAGTGGTAGTCATCAATTCCGAGCCGAAGCGGTATGAATATCAGCACCCTGCCTATCAGCTTATATTGGCAGACGGCGGACACGGAGCAACAGGCGGCAGAGGTCAGGCGGTGTTCGGAACTTGTCTTGCCACAGGCGAAAGAGCCAGATGGGAAAGGTATGATGTGCTTGGCGAGATTAAACCCGAATGTATGCCCGATTGGGCAAAGGAAGCCCTTGTGAAAATAAAACAGCAGGAAAAAGAGAAAAAGCAACGAAATCGGGAGGAACGCTGATATGGATATACGACCTTTGACCCCGACAGAACAGAAATACACCTATGCCCAGAGTATGCAGCTTGAGGGGCAGACAGGTACTATCGGGCATCTGCGTGGTGACTTTGCCACGACGGGCTATGGCTTTTACACCACTTGGTTTGATACCAGACCCCAATGGAAATCTGACGAATTTAAGGCAGACCTTGATACGGTCATCAATGCTTTACGGGAGGATAAAGGGCTTTTGCATAACCGCTATGATATGAGTGCGTTTGCAAGGCATTTTCCAGAAAGTGCGATAAAGGGCAACTATTGTATTGAGTACGGTTTCCGTGTAGATACGGAGAAACACGCTTTTCTGCTTCGGTGCAATCCCACCAAAGGCGACTATAATTTTTACTGCTATTGTTATGTGAAGGAATGGCTTGATAAGCATATCCAGAAAGCGGAACAAGGTATCCGCTTTATTGACCCTCAATATAAAGAACTGTTCCATATCCCAGACGGCGGAAAGGTCATTGTCACGACCTCTTGGGGAGAGAAACGGGAGTATCCCTGCCGCTTTATTGATGAATACCATACCGAAGTCGGCAGCAATCTGTACCACATCTGCGAGTTTGCCGAACGTATGCAGAAAAACGGGGCGACCTATGAGCCGAAACCTGCGGAACAAACGCCGCAGAAAACACCGAAGCACAAGGATTTAGAACGATAAGGAGGATTTAGAATATGGCTGTTAATCAGAAAGCCGTCAAGGTCTTGAATAAGGTCTTGGAAGCAGGCTTTACCGATGAAAAAGCGATTGCCGCTATGACTATGGACGATATTCTTTCTATGCAGGGCATCACGGTTGCGGATATTACTCTCATCAATGACCTGCAAAAGAGCATTAAATCGAACAAGGTCATTTCTTTTCTTGGCGGTGGTGCGGAGTGAGCAAACAGGAATATTTGAAACAAAAACGATAAGGAGGTGTAGGTTGAATGGCTGCGAAGTATCAGCTAATCACAGAGCTGTATCGGCGTACAGGCGTTGCGGTTGCAAAAAATCCGCAGGCGTGGCAGGGCTTTCTGTCCTCTGCCTGCCGCAACTATAAATGCCGTTTTGACGAACAGCTTTTAATATACGCCCAACGCCCCGATGCTGTCGCCGTTGCGAAGCTCGAAACTTGGAACAGGCAGTTCAAGCGTTGGGTCAATAAGGACAGCAAGGGTATTGCCGTATTTGACCCGAAAGGTCGCAGGAATACGCTGAAATACTATTTTGATGTGTCCGACACCCACGAGGGCTATTATGGCAGCCGCCCTGTTCCGATATGGCAGATGGATGAGCGATACGAGCAGGCTGTTATGGAAAGGCTCTCGGACAGGTTTGGAGATGTGGAAAACACTGACCTTGCTTCTGCCTTAATGGAAACGGCAAAGAACGCCGTGGAGGACAATCTGCAAGACTATTTTTCTCAGTTAAAGGACTGCACGAAAGACAGCTTTTTGGAAGAACTGGATGACTTTAATATAGAAGTCGTTTACAGGCGGCTGGCAGCAAACAGCGTTGCTTTTATGCTGATCAGCCGCTGCGGTCTGGATACGAATGAGTTTTTTGACCGTGATGATTTTGCGGATATTGTAAATTTCAATACCCCTGCAACGATAAACGCCATCGGCATTGCCACGAGCGATATTGCGGAAATGGCGTTACGGGAAATCTCACAGTCTATCCGAAATGTGCAAATGGCGGAAAAAGACCAGAATCACACCTTTGCACAAAGAACGCAGGCTCAGTATGATAAAGGCAGACAACAACCCGAAAGGAGCGAATACAATGAGCAAAATCACTTACAGCAGACAGGGAGATTATCTTATTCCCGACCTAACATTACCGACAGAGCCAGAGCTTCCGCTTGGCAGGTACGCTTTGATGCACAGGGATTATCTGGAGAAGCACAAGCGAGTGACCTATCTCAATCTGCTGACATCGGGCAGGCTGAACGGGCATCTGCACGAGGTAGAGCAGACAGCACTCCAGAGGTTGGAGCTTCTGACGAAGCAGCTCTCAGCCGAGCAGGGCGTGACAGAGGAACTGAAAGAGAAAGCACCGATGCAGTGGGTCGGACTGATGAACAACATCCGCAGCCAAGCGGAGGAAGTGATACTGACCGAACTGATTTACAAGTAAGCGTTGCCAAAGAGGATGAGGTTAGGGTCAATCTTCCAACCGTAGATGAACAAATCGAAATGATAGCAAAAGCAGAGGACGAAAAAGCCTCTGCTTTTGCTATTTCCAAAGAAGATATTGACTCCGTACTTCAGAAAGGCAGCGGTGTTGCGGACGGAAAATACCGCATCTACCGCCAATTCCAAAAGGGCGTGGACAGACAGAAAAATATTGAGTTCCTTAAAAATGAGTATGGAACGGGCGGCGGTACGCACATCTTCCCCGATGGTTTCAGCGGTCATTCTTGGTATGACAGCAAAGGTCTTGCCATTGACCGAAACGGCACTTATACCAATCACGACCTTGTGTTAAAATGGTCACAGGTTGAAAAGCGTCTGCGTGAGCTGATTAAGGATAACCGCTATCTCAATCCGAAAGAAAAAGACCATTATGCCGATTATCTGGAGAGCGTGTCAGCCCCTCAATATGAGATTGACACCCAGAGGAAAATAGCAAGGCAGCGTTTTATCGACGCCCATCGTGACCTGCCGCCTGCCGACAAACGGGATACCCTTGCTTTGCGGCTATCTGACTTTATCCGTGACTTGGACAGGTACGAAAAAGACCTGTTATCTGTTGTGGAACGAAGCGACCTTGCAGATGTTACCGCCGAGCAAATGGAACAGCACTTATCCGACCCCTCAACCGTTCAACAGCTCATAGACTTTCTTGCACAGGTACAATGGAAAACGACCTCGGTTTTCAGCCGCAGTAATGGGTGGAAGTTTACCGAGGAATTAAAGGAGCTGCACCCACTTTGCTACCTCTACAATGAGGGCGATGTGGTGTATATCGGTGCGGATAAATATGAGATTGCAACACTTACCGAGGAAAAGGTCTATCTGCAAAATGCCGAGTTCCCTATCTTGGGGCAGGAATACAGCCGAGCCGACTTTGAAGAAAAGCTAACGGAAAATCCTGCAAATGACCATCTGAAAGTGGTCGTAACCGAGAAACAGAGGACAGAAGCACCGTCCGAGAAAAAGCAGGACGGAATACAGTTTTCTATCGGTTTTTCCGAACACCCTGCCTTTTATGACAGACAGCTTAATGACCGCTATACGGATTTGAGCTTTGCTCTGGGGAATAAGCTGCTTGGTATTTTGGACGAGAAACAGCACCGTGAGCGTGAGGGCGATAAAAATATCGGGTGGTATCACAAGACAGATTTTGTTATCAAGGCTGTTATCGGCGGCGAGGAATTTAACTATGAAGGGCGGTTTGATATTGGCGATGGTGAGGGCGATTTAATTGCCCATATTAAGAATTTTTACGATTATGCCTTATCGCCAAAGGGCGAACAGCTATATGGAGATGACCGAGAAAGCCTGCTCCGTGGCAGAGATGAGTTTATCCCATTCTTGGAACAGCACACCGAGCTGAAACCAGAGGACGAAAAACTGCTTGATGAGATTATGGCTACCGAAAGTGATTGGTACAGGACAGCCGAGGAAGCCGAAGAAAAACCACAGGCGAATGCCGATAAAGTGAATGGCTCAGAAGCTCCTGTCATTGAAATGGAGCAATCCACAGATGACCTCATAGGCAGGGAAATCATCATAGATAACCGTAAATATCTCATTGAGAGCATCGGGAAAATCAGCGGTGATGTGTCCCTGCGTGACATCACATTCCAGAACAATGTGGGCTTTCCGATAAACCGAGTGGAGAAAATCGGCTATATCCAAAAGCTATTGGAACAGGAAAAAACCGAATTACCACCCGAAGAAAAAACGGAAACTCTTGCCACAGACCGTCATAATTTCCGTATTACCGATGATGCCATCGGTATCGGCGGAGCAAAAGAAAAATTCCGTAACAATATGGCGGCAATCAACCTGCTGCACGAGCTTGAAATTGAAAACCGCCTTGCCACACCCGAAGAACAGGAAGTCCTGTCTCGGTATGTCGGTTGGGGCGGTCTTTCTATGGCATTTGATGAACACAATGCGGCGTGGGCGGAGGAGTTTAAGGAGCTATATGCCAGCCTTTCCCCAGAGGAATACCGTGCCGCTATGGAGTCAACGCTGACCGCTTTTTATACGCCGCCTGTTGTTATCAAGGCGATGTATGACGTACTTGACCGCCTGGGCTTTTCACAGGGCAATATCTTGGAGCCGTCCTGCGGCACAGGCAATTTCTTTGGTCTGCTTCCCGAAAGTATGCAAAACAGCAAGCTCCACGGCGTGGAAATCGACTCTCTCACAGGCAGGATTGCAAAGCAGCTCTACCAAAAAGCGAACATTGCCATTGAGGGCTTTGAGAAAACAAATCTCCCAGACGACCATTTTGATGTAGTCCTCGGTAATGTGCCTTTTGGGGAGATAAGGGTCAATGACAGCCGATACAACGCCCAGAAATTTCTCATACACGACTACTTTTTCGCAAAGGCTCTGGATAAAGTCCGTGCCGGCGGCGTTGTGATGTTCATTACCTCAAAGGGTACGATGGATAAAGCAAGTCCAGAGGTACGCAAGTATATTGCCCAGAGAGCCGAGCTTTTAGGTGCTATCCGTCTGCCAGACAACACCTTTAAGGCAAACGCAGGCACGGAGGTCACGAGCGATATTCTTATCCTGCAAAAGCGTGACCGAGTGATGGATATAGAGCCAGACTGGGTACACCTTGATACGGACGAAAACGGTGTTACGATGAACAGATATTTTGTCGAACACCCCGAAATGGTGTTGGGCGAGATAAAGATGGAAAACACACGCTTTGGTACTTTCGAGCCTGTCTGTAAAGCCCGTAAGGATATACCACTTTCCGAGCTTCTGTCCAATGCAGTTCAGAGGATAAACGGCGAAATCCCAGAGCTTGATAATAGGGTTGATGAAATCTCCGATGAGCAGGAGCTTTCCGTTCCTGCTGACCCGAATGTGCGTAACTTCTCTTTTACTCTGGTGGACGGCAGGGTTTACTTCCGAGAGAATGACCGTATGCAACCTGCTTCTGTGTCGATGACCGCAGAAAACCGTATTAAGGGACTTATCCAAATTCGTGACTGTGTGCGTAAGCTCATAGAGTATCAGACCGATGATTACCCAGAGGAAATGATACGCACCGAGCAGGAAAACCTCAACCGTCTGTATGATGTTTATACCGCAAAATACGGTCTAATCAACAGCCGAGGAAACTATCTTGCTTTTGCTTCAGATGAGAGCTACTTCCTTCTATGTTCTCTGGAGGTGCTTGATGATGAGGGCAACTTCAAACGGAAGGCAGATATGTTCACAAAGCGGACTATCAAACCCCACCGAGAAGTAACTTCGGTTGAAACTGCAAGCGAAGCCCTCGCCCTCTCTATCGGGGAGAAAGCCCGTGTTGATTTGCCTTATATGGAGCAGCTCACAGGCAAAACGCAGGCTGAGCTTGTACAGGATTTACAAGGTATTATCTTCAAAGTACCGAACTGTGAGCCTGTTTCCTATGTAGCCGCAGACGAGTATCTGTCAGGAAATGTCCGAAACAAGCTGACGGTTGCGGAGCTTGCTGCGAAGAATGACCCAGAGCTTGCAGTTAATGTGGAAGCCTTGGAAAAGGTCATTCCCAAAGACCTCTCGGCGGCGGAAATCTCTGTCCGTCTGGGTGCAACTTGGATACCGCAGGAAGATATACAGCGGTTTGTGATGGAGCTTTTAACTCCGTCAAGTTATGCCGCAGGCAGATTAAAGGTACGATACACCCCGATAAACGGAGACTGGTTCATAGAGAATAAAAGCTCCGATATGGGGAATGTAAAGGCGGACAGCACCTATGGTACGAAAAGAGCTTCCGCCTATCGCATTATTGAGGACACCTTAAATCTGCGTGACACCCGTATCTTTGATTATATGTATGACGAACACGGCAATAAAAAAGCGGTGTTCAATGCAAAGGAAACTACGGCGGCACAGGCGAAGCAGGAAGTCATCAAGCAGGCATTTCAGGATTGGATATGGAAAGACCCAGAACGGCGAAACCGTCTTGTCCGTTATTACAACGACACTTTTAACTCTGTGCGACCCCGTGAATATGACGGAAGCCATATCACTTTCGGAGGTATCAGTCCAGAAATCACACTAAGACCACATCAAGTCAACGCCATCGCCCATATCCTTTATGGCGGCAATACGCTCCTTGCCCATAAGGTGGGAGCAGGCAAAACCTTTGAAATGGTAGCCGCCGCACAGGAAAGCAAACGGCTCGGTTTATGTCAGAAATCTATGTTTGTTGTGCCGAATCATCTTGTCGGTCAGTGGGCTTCTGAGTATCTGCGGCTCTATCCGAGTGCAAATATCCTTGTTACAACAAAGCAGGATTTTGAAACAGGAAACCGCAAGAAGTTCTGCGGTAGGATTGCCACAGGCGACTATGATGCAGTCATTATTGGGCATTCTCAGTTTGAAAAAATTCCGATGAGCATAGAACGCCAGAGGGAGCAGTTGGAAAAGCAGCTTGATGATATTGAGCGTGGCATTGATGATGTGCAGGCTTCCAAAGGCGAGCAGTTCACGGTCAAACAGCTAATGAAAACCCGAAAGGCAATCAAGACGAAGCTCGAAAAGCTTAACGACACCAAGCGTAAGGATACGGTTATCGACTTTGAACAGCTCGGCATTGACAGGCTTTTCATTGATGAGAGCCATTTTTATAAGAATTTGTACCTCTACACCAAGATGCGAAATGTAGGCGGTATCGCCCAGACCGAAGCCCAGAAATCAAGCGACCTCTTTATGAAATGCCGCTATCTGGACGAAATCACGGGCAACCGTGGCACGGTTTTCGCAACGGGTACGCCTGTCAGCAATTCAATGGTTGAGCTGTACTCCGTTCAGAGGTACTTGCAGTATGACACCCTTGCACAGAATGGTTTGCAGCATTTTGACAGTTGGGCTTCTACCTTTGGAGAAACGGTTACAGCTCTGGAATTAGCACCCGAGGGCTATACTTTAGTAGGACGATAAATAATGCGTTCCTAAATTGAAAATAGGTTATCAAAGTCGGTTGCAGAATTTCAAAAAATATTTTTTTGATTCTTTGAAAAACAGTTCCGCTTTGTATCCCTATTTTCTCCTATTGGTAGAGGGAGTAATACTTTTAATACCAAAACAGATTACATAAAGAAAGGAGGATAAGAGAATGTCAAGGACTTCAAAGATTACAGCACTCTATGAGCGTTTATCAAGAGATGATGACCTCAATGGTGAGTCAAATTCAATCACCAACCAAAAGAAATACTTGGAAGATTATGCTCGCAGAAATGGGTTCACGAATATTCGCCATTTTACTGACGATGGTTTTTCGGGTGTGAATTTCAATCGTCCGAGTTTTCAAGAACTGATTAAGGAAGTAGAAGCAGGAAATGTCGCAACGATTATTGTTAAGGATATGAGCCGATTAGGACGAAACTATCTGCAAGTCGGCTTTTATACGGAAGTTCTGTTCCCACAGAAAGATGTCCGTTTTCTTGCAATAAACAACAGTATTGACAGCAACAATGCTTCGGATAATGACTTTGCCCCGTTTTTGAATATAATGAACGAGTGGTATGCCAAAGACACAAGCAATAAAATCAAGGCTGTGTTTGATGCCCGTATGAAAGACGGAAAGCGATGTAGCGGTTCTATTCCCTATGGATATAACCGATTAGCAACCGACAAACAAACGCTTGTCGTTGACCCTGTGGCTTCTGAGGTGGTAAAGCGTATCTTTCTGCTTGCCAACGAGGGCAAAAGTCCGAGAGCAATCGCTGAATTGCTTACCGAAGAAAAGGTTTTAATTCCGGCAGCACACGCAAAGGAATATCACCCCGAACAGTATAATGGAACGAAGTTTTCAGACCCATATACTTGGGGAATGTCAACCATAAGAGCGATTTTGAGCAGACAGGAATATCTTGGTCATACTGTTTTGCGTAAGTCGGTCAGCACCAATTTCAAACTGCACAAAAGGAAAAATACCGATGAAGATGAACAGTATGTATTTTATAATACGCACGAGCCTATCATCTCGCAGGAACTTTGGGACAGCGTTCAGAAGCGAAAGAAACGAGCCAACAGAACAGCGGCAAGAGGAACGCACAGCAATCGTTTAAGCGGTTATCTGTTCTGTGCTGACTGTGGCAGAAGAATGACCTTGCAAACGCATTACAGTAAAAAAGACCGTTCGTTACAGTATTCTTACCGTTGCGGTGGGTATGCCAGCAGAGTAAACTCCTGCACTGCCCATTCGATTAGTGCTGATAATGTTGAAGCCTTGATATTATCGACTGTAAAACGATTATCAAGATTTGTTCTGAATGACGAAGAAGCCTTTGCAAAGGAACTTCAAGTATTGTGGAACGAAAAGCAGACAGAAAAGCCAAAGCACAATAAATCGGAGTTGCAGCGTTTTCAGAAGCGATACGATGAACTGTCAAAACTTATTCGTGGGTTGTATGAAAATCTTGTTTCGGGATTACTGCCCGAAAGACAGTACAAGCAACTAATGAAGCAGTATGATGATGAGCAGGCTGAACTGGAAACGAAAATTGAGGAAATGCAAAAGGAACTGACCGAAGAAAAGGCGAATACGGTTGATATTAAGCATTTCATTTCTTTGATACGCAAGTGCAAAGAGCCGACAGAAATTTCCGATTTGATGTTTGCCGAACTCATTGACAAGATTGTGGTTTATGAAGCAGAGGGTGTGGGAAAAGCAAGGACACAAAAGGTTGATATTTATTTCAACTATGTGGGGCAGGTCGATATTGCCTACACAGAAGAAGAACTTGCTGAAATCAAGGCACAGGAAGAACAGATTGAAATGGAACGACTGGCAAAACAGCGTGAGCGTGAAAAAGTTTACCGAGAGAAGCGAAAGGCGAAAAAACTCGCTGAAAACGGTGGAGAAATCGTAAAAGCAAAGGTATGCCCCCATTGTCAAAAGGAGTTTGTACCTACAAGCAACCGACAGATATTCTGTTCAAAGGATTGTTGCTATCAGGCAAGGCAAGACCAAAAGAAAGCCGACAGAGAAGCAGAAAAAGGAAATCATTATTATCGTCAGCGTGTCTGTGCTGTGTGTGGCAGTACCTACTGGCCTACACACAGTCAGCAGAAATTCTGTTCCGAAGAATGTCAAAAACAAAATCACAACGAAAAATCTTTGGAATTTTACCATAAGAAGCAAAAGGAGAAATCAAAATGCAAAGATTTATTACAGACGAAAGAACCGGTATCCAGTACGAACTCATCGGAGATTATTACTATCCCTGCTTGACGATAGAAAACGAAGAACCGCCCACTCTCACAAAATACGGAAGAATGAGGGAAAGATATTTAAGGGAACACAGGAAAATCTTGTATATCAATCTGCTTACAAGCGGAAAGTTATATGAACACCTTGCCGATATTGATACTTCGGCGTGTGATATGGCGGAGTATCTGATAAAGGAAATGGCAAGAAAGCAGGGTGTGACGGAAGAACTGAAAGGAAAGGATATGATGAAATGGATAGGATTGATGAACAATATCCGAGCCTGTGCAGATGAGATTGTATTGAACGATATTGTGTATTCTTAATAGCATACCAGCCGAAAAGGAACTGCTGTCTTAACGGATGGCAGTTTTTCTTTTTCGGGAAGTATTTAAGAAGTTATTAAGTCGTGAGTATAATCGAAGTGGCTAAGTTGAAAAATTCACAAAAATATGGTACAATACGTCTAAATCAGCGAGATAAATCCGAAGTTGTGGAGGTAAAATATAGATGAATCAAGGTAGAATTATTGTAATCACAGGTGCGCCGGGGACAGGAAAAACTACAACGGCATCTGTATTGATTGTTATAAAATGTATTTAATAACGAATAGAAGCAATATTTCTGCTTGT
>ERZ791886.1072-NODE-1072-length-14651-cov-9.205673_pt1 | contig 14651 bp, 16 predicted proteins | sample MGYA00510158_ERZ791886 | MGnify/ENA primary metagenome ERZ791886 (study PRJEB30046, sample SAMN00792063) | human gut metagenome | study: EMG produced TPA metagenomics assembly of the A metagenome-wide association study of gut microbiota in type 2... | reverse complement strand
CGGGCGCTCTTGGGGCCGATGCCCGGCACCCGCAGCAGCATCTCGAAGGGGGCGCGGTTCACGTCCACCGGGAACAGCCCGTAGTGCTGGACGGCCCAGCTGCATTTCGGGTCGAGATAGGGGTTGAAGCTCTGGTTGTCCTGATCCAGTATCTCGTCGGCCTTGAACTGGTAGAACCGCAGCAGCCAGTCGGCCTGATAGAGCCGGTGTTCCCGCAGGAGCGGCGGCTTCGTGTCCAGCGCAGGCAGGCGGGTGTCGTCCGACACCGGGATATAGGCCGAGTAGAACACCCGCTTGAGGCCGTATTTCTGGTACATCCCCTCGGACAGCTGCAAAATGTGGTAGTCCGTCTCGGGCGATGCACCGACGATCATCTGGGTGCTCTGGCCGGCGGGAGCGAACCTGGGCGCGTGGCGGTAGAGGGTCAGCTCCTGACGGCTCTCTTCGCCTGCCACTGAGATCTGCTTCATGGGCCGGAAGATGGAGTGGCGGCCCTTGTCGGGGGCGAGAAGATGGAGGCTCTGCTCGCTGGGCAGCTCGACATTGACGCTGAGGCGGTCGGCGAGGTAGCCCATCTGCTGGATGAGCTCAGGGCTTGTGCCGGGGATGGTCTTGGCATGGATGTAGCCGCCGAAGTGATATTCGTTCCGCAGCAGCCGCAGAACGGTGAGCATCCGCTCGGTGGTGTAGTCAGGGGTCCCCAGCACGGCGCTGGAGAGGAAAAGTCCCTCGATGTAGTTGCGGCGGTAGAACTCGATGGTCAGTTCTGCCAGCTCCCGGGGCGAAAAAGTGGCCCGGGGAACGTCGTTGGACTTCCGATTGACGCAGTAGCTGCAGTCGAAGGCGCAGCAGTTGCTCATCAGGACCTTCAGCAGGCTGACGCAGCGGCCATCAGCGGTAAAGGCGTGGCAGCAGCCCGGCGCATAGCAGCTGCCGATGGTGCCGCGCTTCGCCGGATGGGACGCGCCGCTGGACGTGCAGGCCACGTCATATTTTGCGCTGTCGGCCAAGATGGTGAGCTTGTCCATCAGGGACTGTTCCATAGAAAGATACCTCCCAGAAGGGGATATCTCCCCCTTACCCCCACAGCTGCGGATCGGAAGCGCCGTGGGGCAGGGGAGAGACTCACCACTTGGCCTTCGTCTCGACCACGCGGCCCGCGATGTGCAGGTGATTCAGGTCCTCACCCTTGATGACCAGCTCATTGTAAGCGGGGTTGAAGGGCTGCAGAACGACGCAGTTGCCCCGCTGGATATACCGCTTGAGGGTGCCTTCGCCCTCGTCGCCGTAGACCAGCACGCCCAGGTCGCCGTTTTCCAGCGTGTCCTGCTTGTGGACAAGGGCGAGGTCGCCGTCCTGGATGCGGGGTTCCATGCTGTCGCCGCGCACGACGAGGTAGAAGTAGTTGGAGGGGTCCTTGACGCGGGCATACTCCTGCCCATAATCCTCCTCAAAGGCCAATGCGCCGTACCCGGCCTTCACGGTGCCGATGACCGGGATGAGGCTCTCGGCGTAGTTGCCGAAGAAACGCTCCTCGGGGGTGGTCACGTTGGACACCGGACGGTAGAGCCCCAGCAGGAAATCGGCTGTGGTGCTCAGGATCTCAGCGATGCGGGCCACCGTGGCGGGGTCGGGGGAGGATCTGCCGCTTTCCCACTTGCCGACGGCCTGCTGGGTCACCCCCAGTTTGGATGCCAGCTCAGCCTGACTGATCCCCTTCTGCTTGCGGCACTGCTTCAAAAGCTCTGAAAACGACATGGTCGTACACTCCTTTACTCCGAGGTCAATATTTTATGCTTTTATTGTACAACAAAAAGATGTTTTTGTAAAGAGAAAAGTGAGCGGACAGCCAAAAAAAGGTTGTCGCGTGAGAGGGATCTGCAGGGCTGGACGAAAAAGTTTCAATTTGGGCTTGACAGAAGGCCGGAAATCTGGTAAATTAAATAGGCATTCGGTACGGCGTGTGCGAGTGTCCACGAGGAGAGATGTCCGAGTGGTTTAAGGAAGCAGTCTTGAAAACTGCCGTACGGCAACGTACCGTGGGTTCGAATCCCACTCTCTCCGCCATTTTTTTGAATAAGTGTAACGCACTTTGCTCTGGAGTAGTACTCAAGAGGCCGAAGAGGCGCCCCTGCTAAGGGCGTAGGTCGTCTAAACAACGGCGCGAGGGTTCAAATCCCTCCTACTCCGCCAAGAAAAAGCTCGATGGTTCGTTGAAACCACCGGGCTTTTTCCATTATTGCATGCTTTTGTGAATTTTCGGGGCGGATGATTTACTTTTGCACCCGGATTTCTTATAATGGAATAAAACGGAAATGCCGGAACAGGAGGAAACGAGCAATGGCACTCAAAAAATTTGCCCGCAGGGACGTCATCCTGCCCGCAGTGGTCTTCCTGCTCACATTTGCGGCGGCCCTGTTTTCGCTCCGGCTGCTCTCGCTCAATCAGGAAAAAGACGAGCGGCTGCGGGCTGTCTATGCGGCCGAGTCCACCATCAGCCGCGTGTCTTCCCAGCTGAACCGCTATCTGGCAGAATCGGACTTCATCAAAAAATATATCGAGTCGGGCCATGTGCTCCGTGAAGAGGAGTTTGCAGGTATATCCGGCAATATGCAGGATGGCAGCAGCGTCATCAAGACCCACGAGCTGGCGAAAGACGGCGTCGTCTCCCAGGTGTACCCGGTAGCGGGCAATGAGGCGGCCATCGGGCTCGATGTGCTGCATAACCCCGCCCGCAAAAAGGAAGCAAACCTTGCCAGGAACAGCGGGATGTACACCATCGCTGGTCCCTTCGAGCTGGTGCAGGGCGGAACGGGCGCGCTGCTGTTTGACCCCATCTATACCTATAGTAAAAAGGGGGAGCGCTCGTTCTGGGGCTTCTCCATCCTTGTTTTACAGTGGGACAACTTCATGGAGGAGGTCGAGCTGGACAAGATGGAGGATGCGGGCTACCGGTATCAAATCTGGAAAAAAGACCCCTATACCGGCGAAAAGATCGTCATCGCGGAGAGCGAAGAGGATTTCCCCGGCAACGCGCTGGAAGTTGCGTGCAGCGTCCCCAACGATACCTGGTATTTTGAGATCATTCCGAAAGCCGGGTGGTTCTCGAACCAGCAGCTCTCGCTGAGCATCTCCATCGCCGCCATCATCGGCATGATGGCGGCCTATGCCTGCTGGGAGCTCATGAACCGGCACCAGAAGGACCTGCAGCATGAAGCGGCCCTTGAAAAGTCTGCGCAGGAGGCCCGGGCGGCCAACGAGGCAAAGACCCGCTTCCTGTTCAATATGAGCCATGACATCCGCACCCCGATGAACGCCATCATCGGCTTTTCGGAGCTTCTGGAAAAGCACATCGACGAGAAGGACAAGGTGCTGGATTACACCGAGAAGATACGCTCGTCCAGCGCATTTCTGCTCTCGCTCATCAACTATGTGCTGGAAATGGCCCGCATCGAGAGCGGCAAGGCTGTGCTGAAAGAAGAAACCGGCGACCTGTGTGCGCTGATGCAGACGCTCTCGGACGTCTTCGAGCCCTCTGTCCGGCAGAAAAAGCTGACCTGCACCTACCATACGGAGGTCGAACATCCCTATATTGTGAGCGACCGCACCAAAGTGCGGGAGATATTGCTGAATGTCATCAGCAACGCCATCAAGTATACGCCCGAGGGCGGACAGATTGCGGTGTCGGTGAAAGAGCTGCCGGCTGAGAAGCCGAAGACGGGCCGCTATACCTTTACGGTTCAGGACAACGGCATCGGCATGAGCGAGGAGTATCTGCCCCATATCTTCGAGGAGTTCACCCGTGAGCATACCAGCACCGAGAGCAAAGTCATCGGCACCGGCCTCGGCCTGCCCATCGTGAAGGCTCTCGTGGAGTGGATGCACGGCAGCATCGACGTGCAGAGCAAGCTGGGCGCAGGAACCACTGTGACCATCACCCTCGGGTTCCCACTGGCGGATGAGGCCCAGAAGAGGGTAGAGGAGCAGGACGCAGAGGGCGGCGCGGCCCAGCTCAGGGGCTGCCGCATCCTGCTGGCCGAGGACAACGACCTCAACGCAGAGATCGTCGTGACCATTCTGGAAGAGAGCGGCCTTACCGTGGAGCGCACGGCCGACGGTGAACTCTGTATCGAAGCGCTCAAGGCCCACCCGGCGGGCTATTATGATGCCATCCTCATGGACATCCAGATGCCCAACATGGACGGCTATCAGGCAGCGAAGATCATCCGCAGTCTGTCGGGCAATTACCGCACCATCCCCATCATCGCCATGACGGCCAACGCCTTCGACGAGGACCGCCAGAAAGCCCTCTCTGCCGGCATGGACGCCCATCTGGCAAAGCCTGTTGATGTGGAGCGGCTGTTTGGGATTCTGCGGAAGGTGATAAGATGAGCCTATCATTTCATCTGTCAAAATCTCTGAAAATGAGGGCAATGGCGGAGTGCTCGGAAAGGTGCATCCGCCATTGTGCGTCCTGTGGGCTAACACTGTGGCTTTGGTTACGGCGGAAATGCCGCCTTGACGAGTTGCGCTTGCTGATTTTTTCTGCAGCCTTTTGGCAAGGCTTTGAAAAATCAGAGCGCGGCCCCAGCCTCGCCTTCCTGCTTCCGCCGCAGGCGGCGGTCGGCTCGGCTGCTGTTCAAGTCCGCTGGCCCGAAATAACAAAAAGAACCCCAGCCTAAGCCGGGGTTCTTTTTGTTATGGGCCAGGCAGGACTTGAACCCGCGACCAAGCGGTTATGAGAACGTCGCTCATTTTGAAATCCCGTTTTTCTTGTGGAATCTTGTGACTATCTGATAATTCCATGAAAGTGCCTTTGTGTACTTTGACGTAACTTTTGGTGGCTTTTTGTCTCTAAAACGGCTCTTTGTACCCGGAACCGTACCCAAGAATTTTTGGGTACGAAACTCGACACTTACTGTTACTATTTTGGATTTACATGGCACGCTTTCTAAAATTGAAGGTGAGCTTTTTCATTCGCAGAAATCGGGAAGGAGGTTTTCCACATGAACACACCCATACAGTTGAAAATCCGAGGTCATGCCAAATGACGCTGGACTACTTCTATGGTCAGTCGGGCGAATTGTTTTCCTACTTCCGTATTCCGAAAGCACTCTTTCAGGACAGCCGTTTCCAGCAGCTCTCCACCGATGCCCGGACACTGTACGGCATCCTGCTGGACCGCATGAGCCTGTCCGCAAAGAACGGCTGGCTGGACGAGCAGGGGCGGGTGTATATCATCTATACCGTCCGGGAAGTGCAGGAATCCCTCTGTTGCGCCGAGCACAAGGCGGTCAAGCTGTTCCGGGAACTGGAGGACATCGACCTCATCGAGCGTAAACGCCGTGGTCTGGGCAGGCCCAGCCTAATCTACGTCAAGGACTTTTCCTCCGGCTTGCCAAAAGCGCAAGTACAGAATTGCCCAAACAGCAATTCTGGTGCTGCCGAAAGCGCAATTCTGGAGCAGCCAAAACCGCAAGCAAATAAGACTGATAAGAATAAAACAGAGTGGAACGATCCTGACCCTATCTATTCCGGGGGCATCCGGGAGCAGCTTGAGGATTATTTTTATCAGGTACTGGAGGTAGAACTTCTGCTCCGGCTCTGCCCGGATGATGCGGATACCATCTACCAAATCGTAGACCTGCTTGTGGATACCTGTTCCACCAAACGCAAGATGTTGCGGATTGCCGGGGACGATAAGCCCGCCGAGGTGGTACGCAGTCGGTTTATGAAGCTGAACGCTGACTATATCCGCTTTGTGCTGAAGTGCCTTGCAGAGAACAGCAGCCCGATCCGAAACATGAAACAGTATCTGCTTGCTTCTCTGTATAATGCACCCACCACAATGCAGCTTTTCTATCAGAACCAAACCAACTATGACTTAGCGATGTGGAGGTGATGAAAATTTCAAAGAAAGCAACCACAATAGCCATCGTCAACCAGAAAGGCGGCACCGGCAAGACCACCACCTGTGAAAATCTAGGCATCGAGCTGGCGATGGAGGGCAAGAAAGTCCTGTTGGTGGATACCGACCCGCAGGGGTCATTGACCATTAGCATGGGCTGGCAGCAGCCCGATGAACTGTCCACCACGCTGTCCGCCCTGATGCAGAAAGCCATGAACGACCAGCCCATCCAGCCCGGCGAGGGCATCCTGCACCATGCAGAGGGCGTTGACCTTATCCCTGCCAACATCGAACTGGCAGGGCTGGAAGTGGCGTTGGTGAACAGTATGAGCCGGGAGAAGGTGCTGAAACAGGTGCTGGACAGTGCCAAGCGAGAGTACGATTTTATTCTGCTGGACTGTATGCCCTCGCTGGGAATGCTCACCATCAACGCGCTGGCGGCGGCAGACGCTGCCCTGATTCCCGTGCAGGCGCAGTACCTGTCTGCGAAAGGCTTGGAACAGCTTTTGCAGACCGTCCAAAAGGTCCGACGGCAGATCAACCCCAAGCTGAAAATCGAAGGTATTCTGCTGACCATGACCGATAGCCGCACCAACTACGGAAAGCAGATTAGCAATCTGATTCGTCAGGCATACGGAAAGCACCTGAAGGTGTTCGAGCAGACCATCCCACGGTCCGTCCGTGCGGCTGAAACCAGTGCGGCAGGCAAGAGCATTTTCCAGCATGACCCCAAAGGCAAGGTGGCAGAAGCCTATCAATCTCTTGCAAAGGAGGTGCTGGCGGATGCCGATCGACAGCGGAAACTTAGCTCTGAAAGGGCTAGATGACCTGTTTTCCACCGAGGAAAACCGACAAGAGGAGCAACGGGAACAGGTGCAGCAAATTCCCATCGACGAGCTGTACCCCTTCACCAACCACCCCTTCAAGGTGTTGGACGATGAAGCCATGACCCGGACGGTAGAGAGCATCGCACAGTACGGTGTGCTGGCTCCCCTGATTGCCCGCCCTCGCCCGGAAGGTGGCTATGAGATTATCTCCGGGCACCGCCGTCAGTATGCGGCGAAACTTGCCGGGCTGGAAACCCTGCCGGTTATTGTGCGGCAGATGTCGGACGATGCTGCTGTGATATTGATGGTGGATTCCAACCTTCAGCGTGAACACATCATGCCCAGTGAACGGGCTTTCGCCTACAAAATGAAGCTGGATGCCATAAAAAATCAAGGTGCTAGGTCAGATTTAACTTCGTGCCAAGTTGGCACGAAGTTCCGAGCAGACGAATCCCTTGCAGAAGATTCGGGTGAAAGTGCCCGAAATGTCCAGCGTTTCATCCGCCTGACCAACCTTGTCCCTGAACTGCTGGACATGGTGGACGAAAAGAAGATTTCCTTCAATCCCGCTGTGGAGTTGTCTTATCTGGACGAAAGCCAACAGCGGGATTTTTTAGAAGCCATGGAGGACACCCAGAATGCGCCGTCCCTTTCCCAAGCGCAGCAACTGAAAAAGATGGCACAGCAGGGAGAGTTCAGCTACGAAAAAGCCTTTGATGTGATGGGACAGGAGAAAAAGAGCGAGAAAGACACCGTGACCATCAAAAACGAGACCCTGCGAAAGTATTTCCCTCGCAGCTACACGCCCAAGCAAATGGAGGAGAAGATCATCCAGCTTCTGGATGCGTGGCAGAAAAAACAGCAGCGCCGCAACGAGCGCTGACCGTAACGCAAGACCCGATGGGGTCTTTTTTGTTTGCAAAAATTTGGAGGTAACGCCTATGAACAATACGATTCCTTTTCACTCCGCAACTCACGCCCCGCAGATCACGGTAGATGTGAACATCCTGACCATGCTGAAACAGGCGGCATCCTGCCTGACCGAAATGGCAAGCGAGAATGTCTACCTTGCCGCCATCGGCCCGGACATGGAACTGACCATTATCGTGGAGGAGGATGCTCCTTCCGTTCTGCCCTGTTTCGATGAGGAGGATGCCCTGATTGCCGTGAAGGGTGCGCCGCTGTTTATCAGCTACAATCCGGCGCAGGTCCTCAAGCTGGCAGGCAAGCGGTACCTGACAGGTCCGGTCATCTTCTACCGCACCGATGGGCACAGTACCATCGTGTCCCTGACAGTGGAGGACATTTATCGCTTTCAGACCTATCTGGAAGATCACAGCACCACCCTGATGGCGGATGGTCAGAAGCTGACCTGCATCTGCATCGACTGAGGTGTGCCATGCTGAACTTTTTTATCGGATTCGCATTTTTTGAAGCGGGTGCTATTTTCGGATTCTTCGTGGCGGCTCTGCTGAACGCCGCCCATGCCGGGCAGGAGAGCACCATCTTTGAGGAGAATGATAATGGAACAGAATGAAAACATCCTGTCCGTGCTGAAAATTGCACCGGGACAGTATCCGCAGCAGGTCGAGATTGATAACGACCTGAAAGCCTTGCAGCAGGCGGTGGGCGGCTCCATCGGCGCAAGCTACCCCTTTGCCGATGACCCGGTTGCCATCGTCTACAACGATGACGGCAAGCTCATGGGACTGCCGTTGAACCGTGCCCTGCGGGATGAGGACGGGCAGATGTACGATGCCGTTGCTGGGACTTTTCTCGTGGTGGGGCTGGGCGAAGAGGATTTTGTATCGCTCTCCCCGGAACTGGCACAGAAGTACGAGCAGCTTTTCCATCAACCGGAAGCCTTTCTGAAGCTGGGCAACCGTCTGCTGGTGCTGCCGGTGCCTGATGAACCGCCCACAGAAAAGCTCCGCACCAAGCCCCCGGCAGAGCATGACCGCTAAAAGCATCCTGCTACATGGGAGGTGATGGCAGTGCAGGAAGAAATTGAACAGAAGTCATTCAACATTATGATTTCCACCACAAAGCTGTCTGCCCGGACTGTCCTGCGGGCGATAAAAGCAGCGCTTCGGCTGTACCAGTCCAAGGCATCCCAAGGCAAGCAGAGCGTCCGCACCCTGTTACGGCAAAACCGGGGCGTGTCCAGCGTGGAGATCAGCAAGACCGGCATCCGTGGTCTGGAACGCTACGCCAAAAAGTACGGCATCGACTACGCCATCCGCAAGGACACCTCCGAGGTGCCGCCCCGGTATCTGGTCTTTTTCAAAGCCCCGGATGCAGAAGCGTTTCAATCGGCGTTCAAGGAGTATTCGGCTTCGCTGCTGAACAAGGATAAACGCCCCTCGGTGCTGGCACGATTGCATGAACTGGTGCAGGCGGCGGCAGAACTCCCCGGTAAAGTCCGGCACAAGGAACAGGAGCGTGGACTGTGACCACAAAAAAGCTGACAAAGCTGCTGGCTCTGTATCTGCCCTATATTTTGCTGGGATTGATTGCAACCAACTTTGGCGAAGCGTGGCGGCTTGCAGAGGGCAAAGAGTTGGGCGATAAGATCATGTCCATGATGGGCACCATCCCGGTAGCGTTTGCAAACCCGCTGCCCAGCCTGCATCCACTGGATTTGCTGGTGGGCTTGTGCTGCGGCGCAGGGCTGCGGCTGGCAGTTTATTTGCGTGGTAAAAACGCCAAGAAGTACCGCCACGGCATGGAGTACGGCTCTGCCCGGTGGGGTACACCCAAGGATATTGAGCCGTTCATGGCTCCAAAGTTTGCCGACAACATCATCCTGACCAAAACGGAACGTCTGATGATGTCCAACCGTCCGCCTGACCCCAAGAATGCCCGAAATAAAAACGTGCTGGTGGTGGGCGGCTCCGGCAGCGGCAAGACCCGGTTTTGGCTGAAACCGAACCTGCTTCAGTGCCACAACTCCTATGTCGTCACCGATCCGAAAGGTAGTATCGTGGTCGAGTGCGGAAACGCACTTCTGAAAAACGGTTACAAGCTGAAAATCCTGAACACCATTAACTTTTCCAAGAGTATGCGCTATAACCCCTTCGCCTATGTCCACAGTGAAAAGGACATTTTGAAGTTGGTGACAACGCTGATGACCAACACCAAGGGCGAAGGGTCCGGTGGGGACCCATTTTGGGAGAAATCGGAGCGTCTTTTGCTCACTGCCCTGATCGCCTACCTTCACTATGAAGCCCCGGTGGAGGAGCAGAATTTCGCCACCCTGCTGGAAATGCTCAACACCATGCAGGTGCTGGAGGACGACGAGGAATATCAGAACCCGGTGGATCTGCTGTTTGAAGAACTGGCAAAAAAGAAGCCCAACAGCTTTGCCGGGCGGCAGTATAAACTTTACAAGCTGGCTACCGGCAAAACCGCAAAATCCATCCTGATTTCCTGTGGTGCCAGATTAGCCCCCTTCGACATCCAAGAGTTGCGTGACCTCACCATGTACGATGAGCTGGCACTGGACACGCTGGGCGATAAGAAGACGGCGTTGTTCCTCATCATGTCGGACACGGATTCAACCTTTAACTTCCTCATCAGCATGGTTTACACCCAGCTTTTCAATTTACTGTGCGATAAAGCAGATGATGTGTACGGCGGCAAGCTACCCATCCATGTGCGGTGCCTGATCGACGAGTGCGCCAACATCGGGCAGATTCCCAATCTGGAAAAGCTGGTGGCGACCATTCGCAGCCGTGAGATCTCTGCCTGCCTTGTTTTGCAGGCGAGAAGTCAGTTGAAAGCCATCTACAAGGACAATGCGGACACCATCGTGGGCAACATGGACAGCCAGATTTTCCTCGGCGGCAGTGAGCCTACCACCCTGAAAGACCTGTCCGAAATGCTGGGAAAAGAGACCATCGACGCATTCAACACCTCGGACACCCGTGGCAATAGCCCCAGTTACGGCACTATGTTCCAAAAGATGGGGCACGAGTTACTGAGCCGGGACGAGCTGGCGGTGCTGGACGGCGGCAAGTGCATCCTGCAACTGCGGGGTGTACGCCCGTTTTTGAGCGACAAGTACGACCTGATCCAACACCCTAACTACAAGCTGACCTCGGACTATGACCCCAAAAACACCTTCGATATTGAAAAATATCTGAACCGAAAAGAAAAACTCCACCCCGGTGATGAATTCATCGTGGTGGACGCTGATTCGCTCCCGTCTGCCTGACCCGGTAGGCGGTTTTATTTTATCCTGACCAGAGAGGTACACCAGAAAATCAACCTTGCTGCGGTTATGCAGCGTAAAACTACAAGATTTCGGGTGTGTACAAATGACCGGAAACGCTTTATAATAAAGGAGAAAAGACTATGGAATTCTTCAACTCTGCTATCGAAGTTCTTCAGACTCTGGTTGTCGCTCTGGGTGCCGGTCTCGGCGTTTGGGGTGCCATCAACCTGCTGGAAGGTTATGGTAACGATAACCCCGGCAGCAAGAGTCAGGGCATGAAGCAGCTCATGGCTGGCGGCGGCGTTGCTCTGGTGGGCATTACCCTGATTCCTCTGCTGTCTGGTCTGTTCGGCTAAGAGCCGCAGGCGGGTATTCCCGCCTGTACATATTATGGTGAGGTAAGTCACATGAACGAAATTCTGCTGTATCATGGGAGCAAAGAAGAAGTTGTCTATCCCGAAATCCGCATCACACGGTATACAAAGGACTTTTCTTGGGGATTCTACTGCACGAACAACTATCAGCAAGCCTACCGCTGGGCTGACCGCCGTTCTGCCGATGGTATTGTGAATGTCTACCGCTATGTAGAGAATCCTGACCTGAAAATCCTGCGTTTCCCTGAAATGTCGGACGAATGGCTGGATTTCATCGCAAAATGTCGTGCAGGCAAAACCCATCCCTACGATATTGTGGAGGGTCCCATGGCAGATGACACCATCTGGGACTATGTCAACGGATTTACGTCCGGGCAGATCAGCCGTGAAGCATTTTGGGCCTTGGCGAAATTCAAGCATCCAACACATCAAATCAGCTTTCATACCGTAAACGCTTTGCACTGCCTGACCTTTGAGAGGAGTGAACCCATCCATGACCGAAAAGCAGAAAAATGATGTTCTCTATGTTTGCAGCCTGATCGAGACCATTGCCCGCAAGACCAAAAATCATCGGCAGGATGTGATCCGTCACTTTACAAAAGCCGACATCGAACGGCAGCTCCGGCTGGCAGAAGTAAACCATTGCCTGTCCTTTGAGCAGGTTTCGGATGAGCTGATTGAAGATCTCAACATCCCGGATGGGGATTTTGATACCGCCGCAGAGTGCCGCTATACGGTTCCTTCTGCAACCTCCATCGGAATGCTGTACCAGGGGCTGGTGCTGTCCACCATGAAGGATGAGGATGCTGCACAGGCAATTCTGGATGTTTTTTCGTCGTTTATCACGGATGAGATCTCCGATTTCAATTCCAACGTATACTACACCAATCCTGATTATCTCCGCTGCTCCTATCTGGAGGGCAAGATGCTTGCTTGATTTCCACTTTCTTACCGCTAGGAGCATCGCAAATGAACGATTACAAGCCTTACAAACAGCTCAAGCAGAAACAGAAAGCTAAAGTTGTAGAGCGGATATATAAAGAACTGCATCAGTTCTTTTCCGATAACCAACGGTTTCCTGATACCCCGGATGAACATGAGTTGCTTGCTCGTCAAATTTTTTCGCACATTCCATACCATGTTTCCTTTGACGAGTTCTATGCCGTATATAATAAAAAGCATTCCGCTATTGAACAGCGTCTTGCAGAGAAAGGAATGCCGGAACATCTGCTTCATCGTGAGGAACGCAGACAGGAAAAACTGAATCGTCCTGCTGTAAAAATGACAAAGCCCCACAGAAAGAAGAAAAAGAAACAGGTGTTCGAGCCACTCGTGGAACAGAATGATGATTTCTTCTTTATTGCTGGTTATACTTCTGGCGGTGCTCCTTATGGTGTCACATGGGAAGAAATGGGCCTGGAGCCTTGGGAAGAACTTATATAAATATTGTTGCCATTGCCGATTGCCAAAAGCAGTCGGCATTTTTGTTTTCATCGGCTTCTGAGGCGATTATTCCATACGGCGGCTTGAGCAGCAACGGAAAGCCCTCTGTGGTTTGCAGTTTTATTGAATGTCCGTGCTCCAAGCCGTGTCTTTTATCCACTCATCCACGAAAGGCGGTGTCTTATGCAGTTTTTGACCCACATTATTTTCCTCCTGAACCTTCTCAAGACCCTTATCAACCACTTCAGCTAAGGACGGTGACTGAATGGAAACCGTTCTCAAAGCCATTGCCGACTGGATCAAAGGCATCCTGACGGCAGGCATTATGTCAAACCTGTCCGGCCTGTTCGATGATGTGAACACGCAGGTGGGAAACATTGCACAGCAGGTGGGCACCAAGCCCTCCAACTTTGAACCACGGGTGTTCGCCATGATCGAAGCCCTCTCCCGGAATGTGGTGCTGCCCATTGCAGGCATCATCCTGACCTTTATCGCCTGTTATGAGCTGATCGAGATGATCACCCAGCACAACAACATGGCGCAGTTCGAGCCGGCCCTCATCATGCGCTGGATTTTCAAGACCGCTGTTTCGGTGTGGCTCATCAGCAACACCTTCGATATTGTGATGGCGGTGTTCGACATTACCCAGAAGGTGGTGTCTGATTCCAGCGGCATCATTGCCGGAAACACCCGTGTCAACGACATTGGCTTGTCGATGCTGGAAGCCAGCCTGATGCAGATGGATGTAGGACCCCTGTTCGGGCTTTTCCTGCAAAGTTTCTTCATCGGCATCACCATGCGGATATTGAGCATCATCATTTTTGTCATCGTCTACGGGCGTATGATTGAAATCTACTGCATGGTGAGCCTTGCGCCCATCCCCATGGCGACCTTCGGCAACCACGAGCAGAGCCACATGGGGCAGAACTACCTGAAATGCCTGTTCGCATTGGGCTTTCAAGGCTTTCTCATCCTCATCTGCGTGGCGATTTACGCCGTGCTGATCCAGAGCGTGGCGATTTCCGGGGATGCTATTAACTCCATTTGGAGCATTGTGGGCTACACCGTCCTGCTCTGTTTCAGCCTGTTCAAGACCAGCTCCGTAACCAAATCCATTCTCGGAGCGCATTAAAGGAGGTGCTTTATTGGCTGCGTATATTTCCGTTCCCCGTGACCTGACGAAAGTGAAATCGAAGGTCGCATTCAACCTGACGAAACGGCAACTGCTTTGTTTCGGCACAGCGGCTCTCATTGGAGTGCCGCTGTTTTTTTGTTCTCCGGGATTCCGGCGGCAACACTACCGCCACCCTCGGCATGATGGCGGTGATGCTGCCGGCGTTCTTCCTTGGAATGTACGAGAAAAACGGACAGCCCTTGGAAAAGCTGCTGTCGTACTATGTGCAGTCCCGGTTTGTCCGCCCGAAGATTCGCCCCTACAAGACCAACAACTACTATGCACTGCTTATGAAGGGAGGCATGGCCCATGATCCCGTTTTGGAAAAAGACCGATAAGCACAGCAAGCCGCAGTCTGCGCAGAAGCGCAGGCAGAACGCAAAGCCTGCTGTGCCCCGGACCGCCCAGCAGTCCATCCCCATGCAGCGAATGTTCGAGGATGGCACCTGCCGGGTGAAGCCCAACTACTACACCCGCACCATCCAGTATCAGGACATCAATTATCAGCTCGCCCAGCAGGAGGACAGGACCGCCATTTTTGAGGAATGGTGCAGTTTTCTGAACTTCTTTGACAGCTCCATCAAATTTGAGCTGTCCTTTGTGAACATGGCGACCGACAGCACCGAGTTTGAAAAGAGCATCCGTATCCCGTACCAGAAGGACGGTTTCGATGATGTTCGTGCGGAGTATTCCCAGATGCTGCGCCAGC
>ERZ791886.1051-NODE-1051-length-14854-cov-1.973647_pt1 | contig 14854 bp, 16 predicted proteins | sample MGYA00510158_ERZ791886 | MGnify/ENA primary metagenome ERZ791886 (study PRJEB30046, sample SAMN00792063) | human gut metagenome | study: EMG produced TPA metagenomics assembly of the A metagenome-wide association study of gut microbiota in type 2... | reverse complement strand
CATGCTCGCGGAGAGATACCACACCGGCTCTTGGTGCGGAAACAGAAACAGTCCGATAAATTATCCGGCAGCTCTCCCGGAAATCACATGGGCCGCAGACAAGGCTACGGCCATAGAGGACTTCGACGGGCGCAAAAATACTGAAGCCATGTTACGGGCTTACGAAGAGGGACGGGTGGACGACGCACTGGCCGCACGCTTCTGTTACAACTACGATCCCGAACAGCCGGGAAAATGGTATTTTCCGGCTGCCGGCCAGATGTATCTTATCTACGAAAATCTCGAAGAGGTGCAGAAGTGTATAAAAATCTGCGGAGGACAGCAATTCGAGTACAACTATTACTACCACCAATATGCCAGCTCCACAGGAAGCAACAAAAACATGTTTTGGTGCCTGAGCTATGGAACCACAGCCAGCACATTCTACATAGCAACGGCTTACGAAACCGTTCGGTTCTATCCCGTTTGCGATCTTTAATCAACAAGAACTCTTATGAATTCCAGACTTATCATCTTATTCATCTTGTTACTCGCCGCCTGTAACAAAACTGAATACAGGATCACCGAACCCAAGCCAACGCTCGAAGTGACGGCCTTGCAGGACAGCTACATCATCAACCAACCGGCGTTTCTGCAGCTCAAGGTCACGCAGCAGGGATACGACGGGGAATTTCAACTCTCGGCCGTACTCAACGAAGGGGCCTGCGAACTGGCCATGCAGGGCAGCAGCCTGCCAACCGACGGCACATGGACGTCGATGTCCAACACTACGGAGATCCTGACGCTCACGCCGACACTGGCCGGGCCATTGCGCATATCCTTCGAGGTGAAGGCCGCAGAGGGCGAGCAATCCGGCCGCAGCTTCATCAACTTCAATGTCCAGAAGAGCCCCGCCCTCGCGCTGGAGGTCGAATACCCCGAAACGGCGTCCATCACCGAGCGGATCGAACTGACCATGCTTCTCACCAAAACAGGATGGACTGGAGCAATCCCCGTAACATATACACAACTCACCGGCAACGGCACCCTCCAGTACGGGGCCGTGACCATCACCCCGGCCGAAGCGTTCTCCGTGCCGGCAAACATGGAACAGCCGCTTTATTACACCCCGGCCGAGCGGGGCATTCACCGTATCCAGCTCTCGGCGACGGACGGATACACGACCGAATTCAAGACCATCGAGATCATCGTAACAAACTGACAACATGAGAACGACTCTATTTTACGCATTGGCCTTATTCCTGTTGCCCGGCTGCTCCTCGTCGAAATACCAAATTGTCGAACCGCAGCCCCAACTATCCCTATCTACTGCCGCAGCGGTCTGTGAACTGGGAGAGAACGTGAGCCTTACACTGGCTGTTGCCCAAGAAGGCGTAGACGGAAACTTCGCCCTCTCGGCGTTCATCCGCGAAGGGAAAGCCTCGCTCACACTCGACGGGAGCGACATGGATACTTCGGGTCAATGGGTGCAGCTCGCGGCCAAGCATGCACGCCTTGTAATTACCCCGGCCCAGACGGGAGATCTGCTCGTAAGTTTTCAGGCCAAGTCCCCTGATGGCGAAGTCAGCGAACAGCAAGACCTGAAGGTGACGGTAACAGCGCCATCAGAAATCACGACCGAAGCTGTCTGCGAAGCGAAGATCGTGAACCCCGCGGCCGATGCCCGGATTCCGGTGCTGCTCCACATTCAAGGTGTTCCGGACGCAGACGGGAAATTCATCGTAACCCCGGCCGTCAGTCAGGGTAAAGGCAAAATTTTCCTGAACGGATACGCCGTGAACGGGCAGGCCAGCCCCGTCGATGCGGATGCGACGTTCGAGTATGCACCCGAAGAGATCGGCGAGCAGATCCTCGAATTCGAGGTCACAGCAGGCAAGACATCGGCAAAAGCACGCGCATACATGGACGTCGTGAAGAACATAGTCGTGACCAACAGCGTCGAGGGTTGCTTCACCATCGAGGGAGCCGGAGAGCACAATACTGAAGGTGAAAAGGTAACGCTCGCACTGGTGAACGAGGAGTTGTTCAACTTCGAGCCAGCCGGCTGGTATGACAGCACCGGGCAGCTCCTATCCAACGAGGCGACTTATGCACTCCAGCTCTCGCGCGACTGCATAACGCAGCTTCAGGTCAGGCTCAAGCCCCGAACGGTAACCATAACCCGACAAGGAATCGCCCAAATGGAGTTTCAGTATCTCATCATGCAAAACGGCCGACCTGTTCCGAAGGTCGCTTATGATTATCGAATGCAGTATTCGTCCGACTATAAAGTATCAGAACCCGTAAAATTTTACTATGAAGAGTATCGGCTCGATAAATCGAAAATACCTCCGATCGGATATAAGACCCCAGCCGCGCCAACATTCACCAAAGGCAAGACGAAATCGTCCTACCTTTGGCGTTGCGATAAACAATTCTCGGTCTCGATACGCCCCGGCGACAATCCGGGGTTCAAATTCCACTATAACGACAGATACATAGAGTCGGCCAACACGAAATACTATTTACCGCCAGATATTACAATGATGAAATAAAATCGAAACACCGCCATTTTACCACAACAGGGTATCTCTTTCTGAGTTTAATTGAAAAAAGGGTTGAATAAATTTCGTGACAAGAGATACTCTGTTTTTTATTAATCTTATAAAAATAAAACGCAATGATCCCCATTAGGAAATATCTCAAATTATCGACTTTAATTGCCTTTGGAGCATTTCTACTGACATCTTGTGGGCAGGACGCCGATTTGTCTTGGGAAACCCAAGAAAGTGTATACCTCCGATTCAATACTTCTGCGGACCCGATTTTAACTACAAGAGCTGCGGGAAGCGTCGATGATTCGGTAGCAGAAAACACCTCTATTAAAGACCTCAATGTTTTTATCTGGAACGACCTCTTTTCGTACCATAAGTACTACACATCTGTTTCTGTGGCCACCATGCAGATTATCGCCGGAAACTATCACATCGTGGCAATCGGAAATGCAGGAAAAGATCTTGGGAATGCAGATGTATCTACGCTGCACACAACGACACTTGCGCAGCTCGGTATCGACACCTATAACAATGCTGTTATGACATACATGGGCGAGCTAAGCACAAACGCCGGAACAAATATAAATCTGCCGCTGAAAAGAACATACGCTTATGTCGCCTTCAATTTCTCTATTGCAAGTTCCTTCCCCGATTGTACGCTGCTGTCATATCGCCTGCACAATGTTCCTTCGACAACGACTCTTGCAACTCCGGCGTCAGGGGAATACACCAATGCGGCGCTATGTACGGGTACGACAACATATTACTCCTTAAATGGCACAACAGCATCCGACCAAACCTACATCTTCGAAAATTGCCAACCCGATGTACCGTCCATTACTACCGAGAAAGATCGCACAAAGGATAATGCACCGGCTGCCGCAACATACATGGAGCTGAATTGCAGCCATACCGACGGTCGTCTTTTTACGCTACGGCTCTATCTCGGCAACGGCTCTCCGTCGTCATTTACCCTCAAGCGCAATACACGCACGCTCTACAATATTACGATCTATTCGGAAATGGATGCCCGTGTGACATCGACAGAGGCTACATATTATCCGATAAGCCAGCAGATCATTCCGACGGGTGGCGGAAATGGCTATTATGATCTGGGGACTGTAAGCTATACGGCAACCGATGCCGCCGAATTGGCCGAAGCCTGCTTCCCCACGCTGAATGTCGGAACGCTACTGGAGAGCAAAGGCGGACAACTTCAAGCCTTCAAAAATGGAACTTGGGAAAATATTAGATCATTCGATGCTTTGATGATCCCCACCGGCAATATCTCCGGCACTACTGCAACCATGAAATATAGAGCCTATATCCCGACATCATACCTGAGTACTGCATCAACGATTCAACAGCACATGGATGCAAAATATATGGTGGCCGAAAATCAGTATCAAACACTTGCCTCCGTAGATGCAACAACACGCTTCGGGTACAAGGCGACAGTACGATGCTCCTCCCCCAAAGCATCCTTTACACTTTCAGCAACTAATCCCCAAGCCGGTTGGATCGACACGTCAGACCCAGAAAAAAATATCTGCATCGAAACAGCAGCTTCAAACAGGTCAGTAAGATATGTTATTAATAGCACAGAAGCAGTCATCAAAAACTTTGCAGGTGTCTATGATGATGAAACGGGGACTGCTGTCGGACAAGTGACAGCTTCAACAAAAACTTCCATTACCGGTATCTTTCCCGTGAATAAAACAGGTTCCTATACTATCCGATTTGAAACCGCTGCAATTACAACCTCGGAAACGAATCAAAACCAAACCTATATGCTCAACAGGAACACTATTACCGTGCAGGATACCGAATCGCACCCGGTACTCAATATTGCTCTCGAATGCAAGGAAGGCGATGGCATTTTCCTTCGCAACGCAACTTTTGACTCGACTGAAAAGACTTGGAGCGGGTCAGAAGAAACTCACCGCATGGTATATCGACAAACCACAGCAGCAGGAAAAGTTCAACTTCCCATAGTTTTCGTCCCTCTGAAAAGCGGAACTATCCCTTACACAATCACTGTAAGCGATGATACAGGCAGCATACTCGCAACCAAGACCGTGACCAACACCATCTCGAAAACAGATTGCACATGGAATGCTGACCTCATGATAGATCCAGACAGCTATAAAACTTATAGCGGGTCAACGCGAAGCGGAGCTTACTATGAAGATATTAACATTTGCCTGCGAATCCGCACAAAAACCCCTCTCGATTATGTCGGCGCCGGTTTTGAAATTAATGCCCCGGTAGCTTTCAGGTTTTCGACTGGCCTATCCGGCAGCGCCTTCGGCCACTACCCTCCCAATCCTCCCGCCAGACCTATTGTTGGCGGCGCTGAAGGAGGGATTCTGCTGGAAACAACTCTGACTTTAAATTTCAAGAACAAAGAACAAAAGATCAGGATATACCCAATAAAAGGTGGCTGGGGTAATACCTACGCAGGTTCCAGCTCTTGGTGTAGGGATTTAACTATCTATGAAGACGAGCAATACGAAGACTATGACTGGGAGGTATACATATCTAACGGCGTTGACTTCAAAGGCCAAAAGGTCGAAATACAACTTCTTAATGAGCCTCAGATAAATCTCACTATCAATAAAACTCTTACTAACGGTGCAGTAATTTAACAAATAATAAGGGCAGCTTTTGAAAGCTGCCCTTATTATTTTGTAGATAAAAACGCCCTATTCTTCCAAAACCTGTAAGGCTACCGTCCAATACCCCTGAGAATCTTTTCCGATCGTAATACGGAGCTTAGGCGTGCATAAATAATATACACCCGAATACCCACTATGCTGCGTAATAAACTCCATGCGAATATCGAAAGTGCCCTCCTGGCAGGTAAAACTCAGATCATCGAAGTAGTGAAAATCCGCAGTAGGGTCAATACCATCACCCGGCTGCATAGCAGAAGAATAAATATTTACGCTTCTTCTATCATTCTTAATGCCCCTGCCAATCAATAGTTCTTTTTCTCCGTAATTATGAACACACAATGTCCCGTTAATCGCATCGAAAGTTCTATAATACTGATTCGGGAAAGCTACATTCAAATAAAAATAACCGGTATTCTCAGGAAACTCTGGTTCGGCTTCCCAGATTTTTCCGAGATTGGCAGACAGCACCTCCTCATACACCGGATCATAAGGTTCCTGTTCATTTTTACTACAAGCAATCATACTACCGACCAGCAGTCCAATCGCTATAATTTTGAGATACTTTTTCATAGTATTAGGAATTAAAGTTTGACGCAGTTGTTATTTTAGTTAATTTATTTCTTTTCTCTGATTTTAAAGCCAATCGGCTTACGCGGTACATTAGCTTTTGGGATCTTTACAGAAAGAGCTCCGATGGCTTCGAATACTGTATCGAAATCTCTCCGTACATCTTCGCTCAAGTCGTTCATGGCCTCCAAGTTCTCCCGGCAGTCGCGTTCTACCAGTAACAACCGGCTACGCATTTCTGCAAGTTCGGTCGATACAACTGCAGTTTGCGCAAAGTAATTACGCATAGCAACAAAAGCCCGCATAATGGCGATGTTAGCCTGTATTGCAGTCTCGCTCCGAAGAACGCTTGATAACATAGCAACACCCATTTCTGTAAAGGCAAATGGCATATAACGGATGCCGCCTCTGTTTGAGGTCACAAATTGTGACCTCAAACTGTCTTTCAGCGAATTAAACTCCTCGTTCGAGATTTCAAACATAAAATCTTCCGGAAAACGTTCAATGTTTCGACAGATAGCCTGCTTCAAGGCTTTAGTCTCCACGTGGTAAAGTTCCGCCAAATCCGAGTCCAGCATCACGCGCTGGCCGCGAATCTCGTAGATCTTGTTTTGTATAATCTGAATTTCCATTTCTTCTATCATTTACGCTTATAAGTATAGTTGTCGAGATAATCTGGCCGGCCAATACTCATATACTGAAGGTACAGTTCGTGGCAGCGCTTGCGCTGCTCCTCCGGCAGCGCCTTCGAATACTCACGTATTTCTGCAACTGTAACACGCAATGGTAATTCCTCTCCGGTAACCTCCAAATAAGCCTTAATCCCAGCCTCTTTGCGCGTATATTTTCCTTTTGCCATTGTATATTTATTTATTACCGGGCACAACCTCCAACACCAACTCATCCAGCAGCATTGAACAGATCGCTTCTTTTTCCTCATGACGTGGGACCAAGCTCCGCATCAGTGCTTTCAGATATGCCGCGAGGCTCAATCTATCATCGTATTCTGCCATCTGGGCTATTGTGTTGAATAGTGAAGGGAAGAATTATCATTCACTGTGATCCTCTTTTATTTTTCGAATTACGAAGAAAAATCCATACACAAATATCGTAATGGCCAACGTATATCCTGCAACCTTAACAAAAATCTCATTGCTAACATTGAATTGAATAGTACATAGTTTATATGCTCCTAAGAGAACCACAAACAAAAGAAAGATCCGTACTCCCGATGAAAGCATTTCAATATAATCTTCGGTAACATAACTATAAATCCATCCCACTACCAAAGAAGCTATCATCCACCAGAATGGCAGTAAACATAATCCCAAACAAATGACAACCACATTATTAGAAATATACTCTATCATGTTTTTATTTTTTCTTAAGTACGACTTGTTTGTCATCAACGGTCCGTAGCCGCCATGCAACAGCATACCCAGTCTCGATATAAGGATAAACCCAGTTGCATACATGACCACCCACGATCTCCCGGATCGTACCATCTGAAAAAAGGACATCCACAAGGTCGGTCGTCGGAATTGGCTTCGTTGTCGGTTCCCAGCCGGCCAACAACTGATGCCGTTCATCAGACCGGGCACGGTCAATGGCCAGATAAGCCGTAGACACATCAACCATGTTATCCCCATTATTCATTTGGACAGCATCGTTGGCGATGAGCTGGTATACTATATCCTTATTTTCCATCTTTTTCCGTCCATTGTTCTTCTTGAGTCTGCTCCCAGCCGGCAGCACGTAAATACTGTCGTATCCTTTCCTCTGAAATTGTCTTTCCGATCAAAAAATACTGCTTATCTCGAATTGCATTCGGTTGAAGTATCCCACTGTTTTTATACCAGCCACGCTTTTTGATCAGGTTCGCAAATGCTTCATGTAGAGTCATTGTCTATCCAGTTTTCACAAAAGTAATCATTTTTGCAAACATATCAAATTTGATATACTTTTATTATCTTCCCAAACCTAAAAAATAGCATGCCCAAATATGCCATCAGCTATCGTCCCTCTTGTTCAAAGAAATCACACTCATACTTCCTTGCCCATATCCCAATTTCCTCGGCATATTTATCATTAGGATTAAGTCCACATATCATATTTATATTGGATATATTTTTTATCATGCGGAATCTGGCTATATACCCCATATTTTCCCGAACATATTGCCTTCGTTCATCCTTGTTATTCTTATTCCAATTTTGTCCGGGTATTGATAAGGAATTATAATACAAAAGCAATTGCTCCTCGTCGGACATCTGTCCCCTAATCATTTTGGCATATTCATACTTCTGTTCCTCGGAGATAATACCACTATCCATTTTCGCTATATAGCTAATCGTATGGTATAGATGGCGGTAATAATGCCCCAACAAATTATTATACGCAACAAGTTTTAGCGTTGAAGTAGATAAATACTTGGCAAATTCATTGCGTACTTTTTCATTTAACCGAGCGATTGCCCCCTCACGCTCGGAGATGCTATATCCAAATCCATAAAAGAAATATCCATAGACCAATTTATTAATTACTTCATTTTGTTTATTTTCATCATCACGGCACTCTCTTATTAAATCAGCATAGGGACTCTTCCCCCGTGGAAATAACTCAATATTTGCATCTCGAATTTCCTCAATTATCAATCTTCTTAGTATTTGAAAAATATTCTTATAATCCTCAATAAGCCGACTAAAAACGGCTGTTCCAATAATAGATCCTATCTGCAAATGCTCAACATTCTGAATATGAATATCAAGCATTTTATAAAATTTGCTTTCGAAGCGTTCGACGGTAATATCTTCTCGTAATTGTTCATTGGCGCGATATTGTACCCAAAAAGCCAAAAAAGTCAGACCTGCTGCTGCAATAGCGACAAATGGCCCCATAATCCCTCCTATTGTATCTCCGATCTGCCCGGTATTACTAAAATCCGGAGTTCCTGCTTGAGTAAACCATTTGGGGAAGAAACAGATTATAACAATAACTAATACGAAAATGAGAAAACCGCCCCAGAATTCTTTTGTAAATGTTCTATTCTTCATTATAAATCAGGTTTTAGACTTAATAAAAATAAATAAAAAAAACTATAGTCCAAGCATCCTAAAATAACAAAATTATCAGAAACGGTTTTCTAAATTAGGTAACCTCAAAAGTAATATTTCAGCCCAACGCTTCCGGACAACTTCCAACTATCGAAATTGGTTTTCATCAAATACATCAAACGAGGGTTAACAGCTACCGCCCAATGCCTGCCGAACACATACTCCACACCAAATTCAGCGAAAAGGCCGTACACGAACTGGTTCTGATAGGGCAGCAGATTACCCTGACGTGACAGCCTATCGCAACTCTCACCCCCAAGAAGAAGCCCTCCGGACGGTAGCAGCACAAACCTGTTCAGCGCTACAGCATATTGATAATGAATCTCACCGAGCCACTGCGCTGCATCGAACGAATCTCCCAGCGTGGCATCATAGCGGGTCTTGTCAAACATCACACCGCCCCCTAATACCGAATGCGGGGAAAGATAGGCCCCGATCCGTGCAGCACCAACGAATCCTCCGAGGTGCGTGATACCGCCATCGATGGCCGCAGTCACCTGCCCCTTATAGCCGATCTGTGCCTGTACGGTCATTGCCGTCATAACGGCCAGCATCGACAACATGATTTTCTTTCTCATTTCTCTTTTGCTTAAAAATGGTTATGAACTTTTCTATCTCACAATAAAGTGCCCGAAACAAGTGTCCCGCAGCCCTGAGCGCCGTTCGCCCTAATTCTCCTTCAGCTTTCCAGAAAGCCCGGAATCCCTTTCTCCGGCTCATAGTCTACGGGCCTCGATGATAAAGTCTTCAGAGATTCTAAGCGTGATATTACGATCACCTCCCTGCTCAAGCACCTCGGCCAGCAGAATTTTCTCCTTACCGATAGTGAACTTCTCAAAGCGGTAGATCACCTCACAAAAGGACTTTGCATCCACGCGATGAATCTTCGTATCGACCCCGACGGGAAGGATCTGCAAACGTTCCTGCGTCGATGTCTTTTTCGTCTTGCGAGCCGTGACGGAGAATGCGATATAATCGACGTCGAAAGGAACGTTACTACTGTTCTCAAGACGGAATTTGAAGTAGACGTGCGCTTCGTCCACGTAGACGCCTTTGAGCAATATCGTGAGTTTCTGGAGCCGGGCCACATTGTTGGCCACGATGTAATCGGGTTGTTTCCGGACTTTGGCGAACAGCAGCTCCGGAGTCAACCTTTCGACCGGGGTCTCATCTACGACCGCCGGCTGTTCCGCTCTAAAGGGCCGGGGCTCTGTCTGCGGATCTTCTGAGAGTTGCTCTTCCTGATAAATGGCCATCGACGGAGATACGATATAGTTGACCTCCGAAGCCGCGTTATTATATACCACATCGAAGGCGTAATAGCGTCCGTCGGCGGTCTGCACGTTCAGGTTCGTTTCGGGCATCGTATCCACCGGCTGAATATACATCACACGACCGTCGCTCTGCGAGATCGCATCATCGGAGGTGTATCCGGTCCGGAATTTCACGACATCGGCCGGGAATATGATCTGCGTCACCTTGTCCCGCCGCCACTCGATCCGTTGTTGTGCCGTTGCCGAAAACGCCATGCCCAAAACGGCCATCACGAATAAATATCTTTTCATCTTTCGTCGATTTTAAGAATTACGATCTGATTGTCTATCAGTTTTATCTCTACGGTCTTGGCGCTGCGCACTTGGTTACCGACTCCGGAGATCATCGATCCGACAATCCGGCCGACCGTTCCTCCGTATTGGGACACGGCCGAGCTGGCCTCCTGAACCGCCGTCATGGAGGTCTGCGAGTTGGCAATCTTCCCTACTTCGTCGTAGTTGAGCGGTATTCCCTGAATCCCGTCCGACCCATAGACCGCCAATGGCAGGGAGAACACCTCGCGGCCCATGCGCACGGAGTTGATCTTCACGGAGAGTCTGTTTTCCGAGATCGACGCAACTCCGGACAGCAGCGTATTGGCCGGGACTACCAAGCTGCCGTAGCGAATCGGTTCTTTGGTCCGGAACAATGCCGTCTGCCCGGACTTTACGAGCTGCGTACCGTGAATCACGGCCCGGAACATGGAGACTCCCGGAGAATTGCCTTGTCCCGGTTGTGAGGACTGGCCGACTCCCCAATCGCGCATCATGGCCTGCCGACGACGGGTGGCCTCATCCATCATCGGCTCATTCGTCGCCGGCCCATCCGGAACACTCGACGCGGCCTGCCGGGACCGACTAACAGGCGTTTCACCCTCATAGATCTGATCCATGTTCTGCACAATCTCCTCATAGGCGGCATCGAACTGCTCCTCCGAGACTTTTCGATCAACCCGGAGCGTCGTGGCCGGTGCAGACTGCGCATTCTCCGATTTGGAGGCCGACGGCTCAGGATGTTCGGCCATAGGTTCAAATCCACTCGGAGGACGGTTGTAGAAACTCTCCTTTTCATTGGCATATGCCTCATAAGCCGCCTTCTTGGACGTGTAAGTCTTATCATCGATTGCGGCCTCGATTGATGTCACGCTGTTCTGCGAACCATCGCTGTTCCGGTCCTGCTGTTTCAAGTAGCCGGCGGCGAGCAGCAACACCATGACCGCACCTGCAATCAGCAGGATTTTCATGCGTTTATTCATGGACTTCAAAAATTTTATTCTCCAAATAGGGTTCAATCACAAGACCGTGGGGATTATGCGGCCAACTGCGCTCGATAACGTGGATCGACCCGCTGGCCAAGACTCTCCACAGCCGCGAGTAGGCATCCATCCGCTCTTGAATATCCACAACCAACTCAAAGGTGAAACTCCCATCTACTGCGGAGTGGATCATCAAATCTTTGATCGTCGCCTCCTGAACCACATTTCTCTGGATGAAACGATTAAAAAAACCTGACTTCTGGCGGGTCAGGAAAGCATCCCGGAGGCTATTGCCTCCGAGCCACCCGGCGGCCTCCGCCTTACGTTCCCAATCGTATTGTGTCAGACTGTACCAATCATCGACAAACATGGACAGATGGTGGCGGATCTCGATCTCGATATTGTCCCGCCGCTGGGCGTAGCGGGCCGGAATGACTTCGCCGTCGGTCGCTACATAATAGGCGTACTTCATACGCTCCTCTCGTTCCTCATGCCGTTCGAGGTAGTTCAGGACAAAACATACCAGAACCAGCATAAGGCAGAAAATCGTGATAAGGTTATTACGTACCAGATTACGGCGCATGGATTGTATCTTTTCAGGAATCATGGCTATACTCGAAATATTCTGTAACATAGATCCAATACGGCCTGAAATATCTTGAACCGCGCCAGAGCAACCATGATAAAACCGAGAATCGGGGAATTCGTCAGGTTGATGTAGACAGCGAAACAATCTTCACAAAAGTTGTTGGCCAGAACAAGGGCCGGCGAACAGCAACGCGAAATAGATCATAAACCAATGCTTCCACAAAGCCCTGAAAGGCTCGAAAGCCCCCAGAACAAGGACCAGAGGCGCTACAAAGTAGGCGATCTTCAGCGATGCCGCGCGAATGAACATATAGGTCGGAAAGCACAGTACGTTGACAATATCAGCCAATGGTTTGAGAATATAGTCGGCAATCATAAAGGAGCCGACATTGGCGCTTCCACCATTCATAAACGACGTGAACATGCCAGTTATCGACGAAAAAAAGCCTCCGCCGGATTCTTCTTCTACGGCCTCTTCGCCAAGAAGCGTCGTTTGCATAAGATCCGCAATCATACTTTGCGGATTGGCCGCTATCTGTGCCATAGAATTCACCAGCAGTTCGGCGAATTGGATAAATTCCGGGAACAGGAACACCACAAGGCCGGCCAGCAGAACACCCTGAATATCCTCCCAGATGGCCTTATGCGGATCGTTCTTCTTCTGAAGGACGATAAGCAAGGCTTGCACCAAGAGAAAAAAGCCCGCGATACGACTCACTACCGGAGGGATCGTCGCTTGGGAAATGACGAGTTGGTCCAAAAAATCCAGATTCATATCACTTGAAATATGCGTTCAATAACTGGTTGTTGAACTTCACGGCATCCGCCTGAAGATTGATATAGTTTACGCGGGCCAAGAGCTTGTCGATGTTGTCGAGGACCTGTCGGGTTTCGTTCAAGCGTTCCGCGTCACTCAGTCGGAGGAAATTGCTCGTAAAGATCTTCGCGCCATAGGCTGTGACGTTGACGCACTCGCGCGTCGTCTGGCTGCACAACGACAACAGATTGGTCGTATAGCGCCGATCTACCTTCATGGCCGAAATCTTGTCATAAACCTGCTGAATCCTTTTGACGCAGGCCGCCGAGCGGGTGGCGATCTCCTGCACCTCGCGGACCGTGGCCAGCTTGCTGTTGACCTTCTCAACGGCATCGACGGTTTTATCGATGCCCTGCTTCACGCCCATCATCGTCTGGTAGGTCTGAACCGCCTGCTGCATCTGCTCGACGTGGTTCAGGGCCTCCTGAACTTCAAGGGACGGAGCCGTCACAACCATTTGGGCCTGCACCTGAGCAGCTCCGCAAATAACTGCAAAAATTAAGAATAATCGTTTCATAAGTATAGAAGTATTAATTTGCACTGTGAATCCGTTCGTATTGCTCGATGGCTCGTTCCATCGACTTGGTTTGGGCATACAGCCGACCGAGCTCGTCACAGACTTCACCCTCGGTCTGGAATGCCAGATAGGTCCGAGGGCTTATGCAAAGACTCATCAGGGTCGATTTCTTACTCCGGTAAATGTAAAAAGAGGAATACATGGGCGGCGTATTGAAGTTGTTCCTCAATGACAGAACGCATTGCCGGTCATGCTCGGTGAAGCCCGTCGAGTATTTCTCAAAGCCCGTGGGATCTGCTCCGGCCAGAAAGATTACCGTCTCGATGTTCTTCATCAAGGCGCCGGCAGCTCCTCCGTCTTTCTTATACCTGTCCTCGGCGTTCAACGCCAGCTGGTCGAGGTTCTGCAAAACGATACACGCCGAACCGCCTTTCTTACGGATCGCCTGCATCTGGTACAGCACGGCACCGAAGATCACCGGCTTCTGCATCAACTCGGCAAACTCCTCGTAAATAATGAAGCCTCGCTTACCCATCTGCTCCCAGACAAGCGTTCGGATGGTGATGCCGATCAGGTGTACGACGATACTCAACAGTTGGGGTTTCGAGCGGATATTCTCCAATTCGAAGATCAGCAGCCGTTTCCCCTTCAAACGTGTCGTAGGGTCTTCGCTGCGTGCAAAAACATTCCCATAGCTGCCGCCGTCGCACCACTCGCTGCCGTTGTGAACAAACTGGCTCACGTCGAAATAAGCACTGCGTATCTCGTTCTTTTCGAGAATCTGGTGGTAGTTATCGCGCAGCCATACGTAGAATCCCGGCCAAGAGGGGGCCGCGACAATATGCAGGTACGACATGACGATCTTGCGCAGCGACACCTCTTCCTCGGCCGTGGGAATACCTCCCGGCTTAATGATAAGCCACAGCGTCTCACAAATGTCGTCCACACTCTCACCATTATCGACGTCGGCAACGGCAAACGGATCAAGCCCTAAGGGATCACTACTCTTGTAGCGGAAGATAAAAACCTCCTCAGGATCATACAGCCGGGCGGCCTTGTCATACGAGCCGCCGCAGTCGATGATGATGTTCACGTATTCCGCTGCAGAATCGTTGTGATAGTCCCCGACGATCTTCTCCAAGTCCACCGTTTTACCTCCTCCCGTGCGTCCTATCACCGCAATATTGCGGGAATCGACATATTTCCGATGTGGATCGTAGAGATCGTAGCGCAATGGCAGATGGTTGACAGGATCACTAAAAAAAACGCCTTCGGCATCCGACCTGTAACTTCCCGTATGCTGAAACAGCGCCAACGCCTGCCGAAGATCAACTAAGTAGAACGAATCCCGGTCCATGCAAGTTACCGTTGCAGGATGTGAGCAGAACACGATATTGCGAAGCTCCGCACCCATCGGCACCGAAGGCTCGAAATCACGGACCTGCCTCAGATAATTCGTGATCCGCGTCCG
>ERZ791886.1044-NODE-1044-length-14883-cov-2.552940_pt1 | contig 14883 bp, 14 predicted proteins | sample MGYA00510158_ERZ791886 | MGnify/ENA primary metagenome ERZ791886 (study PRJEB30046, sample SAMN00792063) | human gut metagenome | study: EMG produced TPA metagenomics assembly of the A metagenome-wide association study of gut microbiota in type 2... | reverse complement strand
GCCCGTCCAGAATTGTCAATATTGTTTTTATTATTTATTTTATTTGCACAATTTATACAATTTATTCCCCATCTGAATCTTAAACCTCTCTTTTTTCACAAATCAGAAGAGGGAATCTAAAAAAGGACACCTCTGCCCGTTAATTGGGACATAGCATTTTTATCAGTTTACTACACCCTCTATTATACTCTCTATCTTCTTTAATCTTCCTTCATACGTATCCTGTATACTACCTGCCTCAGATTTTTTCTTTAATTCTTCTAAGAATCCTGGTTCATCAAAGCATCTGGAAATTGCATGATACAATGTTTCTTTTCTATTCTCTACAATATAGCCCCACTTTCCGTTACCGAGATTTTCCTTGATTCCGCTACAATCTGTAGATATAACCGGCACACCAAGTATAACCGCCTCACTGATTGCAAGGTTATATCCTTCATTCAAGGAAGAACAGACAAATAAGTCTGCATTTTTTATATATGGATATGGGTTCTCTTGAAATCCGATCAAATGCTCCCATTTTTCCAAATGATGAGACTCAACCATTTCTTTTAGACGGTCATATTCTTTTCCATCTCCTACTATATTAAGAGTAAAGTCTCTGCCATCTTCTACCATATGCTCACAGATACTGGTCAGGCGAAGAAATCCTTTTTCTGGAATCACACGTCCCACTGCACAAATTGTAAATTTGTCATGTGCCACTTCATAGGCTTCTGCCATTCTGCGGATTGTCTTTGCCTCTAAAGGATTATAACAGACCGCTGCATTTTGAACTAATTCTATACCGAACATTTCTCCAAATGCGACGCGAATTGCCTCTGACACGAATACAATTTTATCGTACTGACTGTATGCATATTTTTCTTCTTCAAAGCTTTTGTAAAATACCGCCGTGCGGTGACGTTTTTTTAAGTTCGTATGCATCCACGCATATTTTCGACACATTGGATCATTGCAGCAAGATAGAATCTTCGTGGACGGTCCTTCCAGGAACGCGACCATAACATCGTAAGATTCTTTTACATATTGTTCATATAGCTTAGCTGCATGCTCTCGTATTTCTTTTGTTGCTTCTTTACTTTTACATGGGAAAATATGCGTCACTCTCACATATTGAGGAATCTGTTCAAAGTAAATCCCTTCTCCAAACACGACCAGCAGATGTATCTCATACTTTTTTGGATCCAGATACCGCAACAATGTAAGCAGCACCTTTTCCGCCCCGCCATTATTTAATGTATTAATTGCAAATAATATTTTTTTCACGCTTCTCAAACCTTCTATCTATAACTGTATCTACATTTCTACGTTTTATTCTTTTCCTGCCAGTAAATGAGCTACTACGCTTCCCAAAACAGCTCCCATCATACATCCGAGGCTATTATTTATAATATCATCCAACTCAAATAATCCTCTTTTTAAAACTAACTGCAATATCTCTATTCCGAACGAAACCACTATTCCACACAACAATCCCTGCCACCAGCGGATTTTCTTATCAAATGCAAATGGAAGTAATCCACCAAGTGGAAGTAACAACATAATATTTAAAATATCTTCTTTCAACATCTCTCTGCTGCCACGAAATACTGCCCGCCAGGACCAGAATAAATCAATGTTATAATGATAATCTGTCTGTGGATTTCTTGTAAATACTGTCGATGCATATACAATCGCAAGAAATGTAAGAGCTGCAAGACATGCATATGCCTGAAAGCCTTTCATCTTGTCTCTTTTTACCAACTGCCGCAGACAAAATGCTACGACTATAAACACAATAACAAAAAACAGGAACTCTCTTGCCGTCCATTCTCTGTTATGTGTAACTAATATCTGATAAATATCCAAATGACCGTCTCCTTTTTCAATAGGGACTAGAATAGCACATATATTTTTTCTTGTCTAGGGCAAAACCTCTCTTATCACAGAAATTTAACTTCTGGCAGGATTATATAAATGTACAGGACCCTGGAAAGATTTCTCCCACCAGGGTCCTGTATATTTATGTTCTGCTCGCAGCTTCAAGGGGCAAGGTTCGAATTTGCAAGTCAAACATACTTTCTTCATAATTTCACTGGTTTACTTCAGCACAATTGCATTCACTGCTTCAGTAAGATCTACAACCAGGTCACGTTTTACAAGTGATATAGATTTTCCATCAATTGTCACAAGACAATTCGTTCCATCATATCGATATATTTTAACTTCTTTTTCCGGATATTTGTCATCTTTATAATGTAACGTAAAGCTGATTTCTTCTTTCTCAGAAGGTTCTTCACTTGTAAAGTCACTTGCTTTCAGCGCTTTAAGTGCATCTGTAAAGTCTGTTCCTTCAATTTCTTCTCCGTCATAAGTACTGACAACGTCGCCCTTCTTCTCAGACAGATCAATGGTGTAATCTTTATCTTCCAGCGTCACTTTTACACTGTCCACATCGGAAAGATTCGCTGTTACAACTGATTTATATCTCAGCGAATCATAAGAACCATCTGTCACATTCTTATATTCATCTTCTGTAATCTCGTAGATAATCTTGGAATCTCCGATTCTGACATAGGCTTTGTCGTCCTGTTTTGCACTGACATGAAGTATAAATGTTTTCTCACTGCTGCCTGCTTCTGAATCTTTACTGTCACCGGAATCCTCAGAAGAATCCTCGGACTTCGGTGTATATTTTACCTCCAGATTATACTGTGGTTCATCAAGTCCATATTTTACAAGTTCTTCATCCGTTGCATTATAAGTCACATACGTTCCAAGATTCAGTGCTTTTACATTGTTCAGATAGGTCTTCACAAGATTCGTATCCAGCGGCTGTTCTTCTTTATCTTTGTTCACAAAATAAATGTCGTCCTCATTGTCAGAAAGACCTTCATTTTCTTTGTATTTTGCATCCAAAGAAGTAGACCCGGAAACTTTAATTTCTGAAATCTTCTCCACCTGATTAAAGTTTGGAATCTCATCATTTTTCACAAGCGCATCAATTGTCACATCAAAACTGTCCATCGGATCATTTTTCACAAGGTACACATTTCCATCTCCGATTGAAACATAACGCTGAGAATCCATGGTACTATAATCACCCAATGAGATTTTATAAGTCTCATCGTCCGTCTCCAATGTGATTGTACATTCCGGATTGTCCAGACCGTACTGTCCATAATCATCCACATCTTCAATCTCAAATGTCACACCAAATTCTTTGAATAGTTTTAATCTCTCGGCAATCTTATCCTGATCTACCGGGAAGTTTGCATCATCGTTGTAAGTCCATGTACCATCCTTTTTTTCAAAGGCAAGGCTTCCCAAACTGCTCTTCCAGGAGATTTTATTCACAGAATCACTGTCCACTTTCAAAACCGTTTTGTCACTGTTTTTAATATTTTCTTTCTTTTCTTCTGTCTTGCTCAGAGCAAATGTGGCAATACATATCACCACTAAAACTCCAAGCAGGATATATAATTTTTTAGTTCGCTTCATTTGCCCGTCTCCTCTTCACAACAATCGCAATACCAACAGCCAGATAAACAATCGGGAATACTCCAATCATGACAAGCTTCAGAATTGATGAAGTAGAATCACTGATCGTCAGGTAATTATATTGTAAGGATTTGCTTCTGATTGAAACTGCGTCACGCTGCCCTACCAGTGAGGATATAGAATTCATGACCAGATCCAGGTTTGCTCCGGAAGAATAACTGTTGTAAGTATCATCGACCAGATAAGAAGATGCATACCAGATCATCTGTCCATCATTTTCATCCTGTGTAATATCTACTCCTAACGCAAATGGTCCATCTGTATCCCCGTCTTCTTTATCATAAGTTGTCAGATTGTATCCTGCCGCCTTTGAATATGCCTCGTCTGATGTCGTGAGAAGTGACGTCACATTTACATCTTTATCCGTGTTTCCAACTTCCAGTCCTCTTGCGATCGGTACGATTGCATAATAATTCTCATCCAGAAGCGGATCTGTAATGTCGCTGCTCTCAATGGTCGGCATCAGGATATACGGTGCCTGGAAAGCATAGTGATCATGGTCTGTATCAACAACAACTCCGTTATCAGATTTCACACCATAATCCGATAAAAGGCTATAAAGGTTCGGAAGGTCTCCACTCTCCACCGGTCCTGCCATAACAAGCAGCTTACCTCCGTTGTCAAAATAATTCTCCAGCATATTTTTTTCTTCCTCGGAAATATCACTGGACGGCGCATTTATTAACACAAAATCTGCATCGTCCGGAACTTCATTGGTTGTCAGAAGCGAAAATTCCTCAGTCTCAATATTTTCTTTTGTAAGCTGATTACTAAATGTTGTGGAAAGTTCTGCTTCGCCGTGTCCATTCAATATATACATCTTTGGCTGTTCGCTGTTCACTACATAATCAATCGCAGAAGTGATTGCTCCTTCTCCGTCAAATGAAGTCGTTCCGCTGTAGCCTGAATATGCGCTTCCACTGGTTACGTAGATGTCACTATATGCTATATAACGATTGCGATCCCCACACTCTACGATCAGACTGTTGTTGGCAACCTCATCACTTGTATATTTCTTGGTAAATGTCGGATAAATATCCGGATTCTTCTTTTTTATTTTAATATGATCAGATAATGTATCATATTTGTCCAAAAGCTTTTCAATGACATCGTCTTCTTTACCATTCTGTACGACCCAGTAAATTGTCACATCCTCTTCCAATGCATTTACAACAACTTTTGTGTTGCTTGTGATAGAATAAAGTTTCGTGGAACTGATATCATACTGGGTTGCAGAAGACGGCAGTGCCTGGGCAAATATATTTACCACGACCAGAATTGCAAGCACAATTGCTGTCAATACAATAGAATAAGTACCACCTTTTAAAGCTGTTTTGTTCTTCATTAGTTGTACCTCCTTTTCTCAAGTGACTGAGCACAGAGGAACAAGAAGAATACAATGACAGACAGATAAAATACAATAGCTGTCATATCAAACACTCCATTTACAAATGTATAAAACCGTTCAAACAAGGACAACGTCTTCATAATATTCGGAAGCAGTCCTTCGAACACACTTTTCTTTGCAAAATAAATCACAGCAACTGCAATCAATAAAACTGCACCAACACCTGCCGCAACCGCATCATTTTTCGTCAGGATCTTAATAATCAGGCCGACAATCAAAATCAATACAACAAGTGCGATAATGGAACCTATCACACTACTGGAAATGTAATCCGCCAAACTGACACTGTAATAATTGAACAATACAACTGCCACACAGATCCCTGCTGCCATTCCAAGATTCTCTGTCAACGAAGAAATAAACATTCCTATCGCAATAAGTGCTGCGCCCATAATGAAAAATGCGATCAAGCTTCCATACGATGTCAAAAGATAGACATCTCCAAACTTTGCAAAGATTAGTGGATAAAAAGCAACAATTACTAGTGGAATTAAAAATACAACTAAAAGCGCAAGATATTTTCCAAGGATAATATCTGTCGTTGTAATCGGCAGCGAATAAAGAAGTTGGTCTGTTCTCTGTTTTCGCTCTTCTGCCAGAACTCTCATAGTCAGGATCGGCACTAATCCGACAAATATAAGGCTGATAAATCCAAGCACATATTCAAAGTTCGCAACTGCCTGCTGGATATTGTAGAGCATAGATCCGATTCCTACGAATACAAGAAGAAATGCTCCGAATACATAGGCCGTCAGAGAATGAAAATAACCGGACAGCTCATGTTTTAATACTGCTTTCATTCTGTTTTCTCCTCCTCTTCCTGTTTCTTTTTATTCCGGTATTCTTCCTCGTCAGTCTCGTCTTTCTCAAGACCGCCAATTTCTTCCAGACCACTGATTTCCATATTCTGAAGATCTGCTTTCACCTGTTCACTATCTTTTTCAGGAACATCTGCCGGGTCAGCAGCTTCTGTCAGCTCCAGGAAGATATCTTCCAAATTTGCTTTCTTGGAGGTCAGCTCGTAAAGCGCTTTTTCCCTCTTTGCAAATTCCATAGAAAGCTTACGGCTGATTCCACGGATATCATCAGAATCTGTCTTCATTGTCACACTTAAAAGGCCGTCTTGCGTCTCACGGTAAGACACCTCTGTAATTTCACCAAGTAAAGACTTCACTTCCTCTACTTCTTCCCGCGTTGCCTCTGTTGTAAACAAGATTTCGTTAGAACCTGCCAGCGACTTCTCCAAATGTTCCGGTTCATCAAATGCAATTAATTTTCCACCAGAAATAATCAACACGTTTTCACAGATTGCCTGCACCTCTGATAAAATATGGGAACTTAAAATAACTGTATGATTTTTTCCCAACTGCTTGATCAGATCACGGATCTCAATAATCTGAATCGGATCCAATCCTACGGTAGGCTCATCTAAAATAATAACTTTCGGATTTCCAAGAAGTGCCTGGGCAATCCCAACTCTCTGTCTGTACCCCTTCGACAACTTGGAAATCAGACGTTTTCTCACATTCTGGATTCTCGTTTGGGAAATGACACCCTCGATCTGACGAGCCATTTCTTTTCCTTTTAATCCTTTCGCTTCTGCAACAAACTTAAGATATTCCTCTGGTGTCTCATTCGTATAAAGCGGTGGAATCTCCGGCAAATAGCCAATTGCTCTCTTAGCTTCTTTCGGCTCTTCAAAAATATCATGACCATCAATCGTGACCTGACCGGATGTCGCTGACAGACAGCCGGTAATGATATTCATAGTTGTAGACTTTCCAGCACCATTAGGTCCCAGAAAACCATAGACATGACCCTCATCAATCTCAAAGGACAAATCGTCTACTGCGGTAAATTCACCGTAACATTTTGTTAAATGTTTTACTGAAATCATCACAAACCTCCTACATTTTCTTCCAAGTCTTATTAAAGAAAATGAATCTAAACTCAAATTAAACTTTTGCATGTCCAAAAGTGAAAAGTTTGTGAAAATAGATTTTTAAATGAATTTTTGTGCTAAACTCTCTCATAGAATGAGAGAGGAGACAACATCACTGAAAAATTTACATCAGTTGAATTGGAGGCTTTTCTATGCTACAAATTTTGATTATTGATGATGACAAAAACATACGACGCTATTTAAAAACAATTCTTCTGGCCGCCGGGTACACTCCAATCTGCACGGAAACAGCCGATGAGGCACTACATATTATGGAGACAAACAATATTGCACTCATCATTCTTGACATTATGCTCCCCGGAACAGACGGGTTTACATTCACAAAGCTTCTGCGCGATTGTAAAAATGATATCCCTATCTTGATGCATACTGCAAAGCAGCTTCCGGATGACATAAAAACAGGATTTCTTGCCGGCACTGACGATTATATGACGAAACCGGCTGATGAGGATCTCCTTCTTCTTAGAATCAAAGCGCTTCTGCGACGGGCAAAAATCACTGCGGAACACCAGCTTCGCATTGGACATACTATACTAAATTATGATGCCCTGACCGTCACTACAGATAAGGATACCCAGCTGCTTCCTCAGAAAGAGTTTCTTCTATTATATAAGCTGCTTTCTTACCCAAACCAGATATTCACCCGCATGCAGCTTATGGACGATATCTGGGGACCAGATTCTGATTCCGGCGATGCGACTGTCAGCGTACACATCAACCGTCTCCGGAACCGGTTCCAGAATTGTCATGATTTTTCCATCACAACAATTCGGGGACTTGGATATAAAGCACAGGTGCAAGAGGCACTCATGTAAATGAAATATATGGAGATTTAAATAATGATGAAATACTTTACACATACAAATGCAGGCAAATTAAAACTAAATTTTCGGGCAAAAATGAACCTTCTTACAACCGGTTTAATCTTTGTCCTACTGTTATTATCCACATTTCTCGGAAACGGAATTATGATCCTGCTCATCCATCATGGCTTCATCAATGCCGGACCACCGTCCTCACAGATTCCGCTTCTGATCCAGACCGGGATCATCAGTATTATCATTGGCACCTTGATCACACTTTCGATCAGCCACCTGCCGCTCAAACCTCTCCATACATTGGTCGAGGCTATTCATCAAGTATCCACAGGAAATTATGATGTTAAAATCCACTTGGAACACCCAGCAGAATTCCGAGAAGTATCTGATTGCTTTAATCACATGACCGAAGAATTGTCCTGTACAGAAATGTTACGCTCAGATTTTATCAACAACTTCTCTCACGAATTCAAGACCCCGATTGTCTCCGTTCTTGGATTCGCGAAATTATTAAAATCCAACCAACTCACAAAAGATCAACGCGAAGAATATCTGGACATTATTATAGAAGAGTCCAGGCGCTTATCAGAACTTTCCACGACCATACTTGACCTTTCCAGAATTGAAAGTCTCTCTTCCATTTCCGGACAGACAACATTTTCCTTAAGCGAACAAATCCGGGAAGCAATTCTGTTATTGGAATATAAGTGGTCCCAAAAACATCTGAAGCTGGATCTTAATCTGGAAGAGTTGGACATCCTCGCTGATGAAGCACTGCTAAAACAGGTATGGATCAATCTTCTGGACAATGGAATTAAGTTTTCCCCAGAGTTTGGAAAATTATCTGTCTCTCTTCACACAAAAGATGGAACCTGCATCGTCAAAGTTCAGGATCACGGTCCCGGCATGGATCAGGCAACCTCTGATTTAATCTTTACCAAGTTCTATCAGGGCGATACTTCACACCAGTCGGAAGGCAATGGTCTGGGACTTGCACTTGTAAAGAAAATCATAGAGCTGCATCGCGGTACAGTCACCGTGGAAAGCAATACAGGAAAAGGCAGCACCTTCATTGTGGTGCTGCCTTTATAGCTTTTCTAAAATCTGAAATTTATTCCCTTGTTCGTGTTTTTCCATTAACCAACATCCCATAAGAGGTTCAACTTTTTTGAAACAAAAAAATAAGAGAAACGTTGTAAATCCAACATTTCTCCCATCTTTTACTAATGCCGCAGACCGGAATCGAACGTCTACGGACACTCGAGAACCGCATAGAAAGGAGGATTGTGCCACCTCTGCTGATAGCTGTACAATATTTGTACAACTTTTTTGTACAGACTGAATCTGCTGATATTAGAGCCGTAACAAATAGAGCATACTTAGATTACCGTAATATTAAGAGAAAATGGGATGTTGGGTAAATACGATACCTCATCTTGCCAGATAGAAAAAGGAGAGCAAGCATGACGCTTGCTCTCCTATGTGAATTATTTTACATATCCACTAAATGAGTATTCATTTCCAGCTTCAAAAACAATATAAAATTCCGTATCACTCTTAATGTTAGAAAATTCAAAGGAACCAGTTTTGCCGGCGCTGATTTTTGTGGAGCCATAAGTTTTAGTAAGTCTTTTAGCTGTTACAGTAATTGCAGATTTTCCTGTGTTTTTTACATAAACCTTATAACTTGTTTTTCCTTTAAACTTATAATTAGTATATAAGGTTTGATGATAAGAGGAACCGGAAAAATCGTATTGTCCTTCGGTTTTGATGTTCCATACCTTACTAGGTCTTGACGTTCCTCTAGTTTCAATAGTATCTTCTGGGGAGACAAAAGAAACCCCAACATTTGGCGTAACGGTTACTTCGTTACTTTCAGTTTCGGCTGATTGAGCATGAACGACAGTTGGCGACAGTGTTGTAAAAATCATGCACACCCCTAATAAAGAAGTGAAAATGATTTTTTTGAAATTCTTGAACATAAAATTCCTCCTTTCATCTTGTTATTTTGTTAATTTTATAATATCATGTTTCTAAAATGAATTCAAGGAGTACTTTGTTAATGAACATTTTGTATTTAAAAATAATAGCTATGATTGCTATGCTTTTAGACCACATAGCTTATTTCTTTCCTGATTTGTCAATATCCTTGCCGTTACATTGGATAGGACGAGTGGCTGCACCAATTTTTATTTTTGGCGTTGTTAATGGCTTAAGGTATACTCGTTCTAAGCGAATGTACATGCTAAGGCTATATTTAGCAAGTATCGTGATGGCTGTTATTCAGATGATTACACAAATTGAGTTGAATTTTTTTCGGACATTGTTTGTTATTGTATGTATATGCGGAATCTTAGAGTTAAGAAAAAACAGAAAGTCTGTTTCTTGGACAAAAGTGTTAAGCTTGTATATAGCATATCAAGTTATTGTATGTATAGTATGTGGTTATCTGAGTTCAATCAGTAATGCGTATATGGAAAGCATATGCTTCTATTTGATACCGGCTCTCTTGGGAAGTGTGTTTACAATAGAGGGCGGGCTCGTTTTTGTTATTTTAGGAATTATAATGTATTTAACTTATAATAACAAGAAAAGGCTTATTTTATCGTATACGATATTTGTTCTTGTGTATATGTTTTTTACTTCCACTCAGATTGTTCCTATTATTTTGTGGAAAATTAGGCAATTAATTCCGATAATAGGGACAGGAGTTTCTCATGGTATGGAATATCTGTTGTCTGTAATAATTGGAATTGCTCCTATGGATGTTGGGGGAAACATATTTACGATTCAGTATCAGTGGATTATGATTCTTGCTCTTCCGTTGATACTATTATATAATCATCAACGAGGGAAAAAGTGTAAGTACGTCTTTTATATTTTCTATCCCGTACATATAATATTACTTTGGACATTAGCAAAGTTTGTTATTGTTTAAAATAGTGAGGTCAAGGAACAAGGCGAAGCCGATACGCCGTAGGGCAGTCCTTGACGGAACGGACACAGCCAACAGCACCATGATACAGCAGAGGACTTGAAAGGTCAGAAACCTTGCAAGTCCTCTTGTCTGTTATTATATACCGTTCTGTTTGAGATAGAGTGATTCTTTTACCAGTTCTTTTTCAAATTCTTTAATCGGACGGATAGACTGACCGTCTGTAATCTGATAACATTTCTCTGTCTGTGAGTAGGTTAGTTCTGTTATTTCCGGCTCACAAGTCTCTGGGGTGATTCCATAATAGTAAATCACAGAAGTTTCCAGTACCATATGAACACTGTCAAAGTCTTTCGTAAATGTGCTGTGTCCGTTAGGGGTAAGAAGTTCAGACGGACAGTGATAAAACCTAGAACTGTCTTTTTTGAGGAAGATTGGCAGTAGGTGCATTTCATTCATACTCGGATTGACAAGGACATAAAAGCGTGGAACTAATGTGGAATGCTCATTCATCAATCCGATATAAGTATCAGAGGTATCATCAATCAGATATTCGGAACAACTGTTATTATAAAAGAGATACTGCTGTACGGTATCTGTATTCTGCGTTGCGGTCTGCATAGGTACGTTTTCTCCGCTTAACCATTTCACGTCAACCTCTAGGGAATCTGCAATCAGTTGGAGCTTGTCCAGTTTGGGATTGTACTGTCCTGAAAGGTAGGAACTGAACGCTCCTTTGCTAATACCCGTATCCCGTACAATCTCTATCTGTTTCTTGTTTTTTACTTTCATAGCAAATTTAATCCGTTCTGCAATAGTATTCATTATCAAATCCTCCGTCTTTGTATCTGCTCAAATCTCGTTATATCTTTTCATAAGTCCACTATATCATAAGTTCAGAAAAAAAGAAACAAAAAGTTTATAAAAAACTAAACTTTCCTATTGAAAAACAAAACACAGTATGTTAATATATAATTAGTTCAGAAATAACTGAACTGATATGACGTCATAAAGAACACTAAAAATAAGAATGGCTGTCCTATCGGCAGAACGGGGAGAAACGGAGAATTGTATATGCAGATTACATTAACTAAGGAGCAGATAAAAGAAGCGTTCGGGGAACTTCGCTATATGGGAGCAGATTATTGTTACCGATACGATAAGGAAACTCGAAAGAAAACAGACGAAGTGGAAGCGTTAAGGCTTCATCTCGGAAGCATGAAACTTGGCAACAGTGTGGATATCCGGCTGGAAGCAACGGAACTTCCAAAGATTGAACCGTATTCCATAGTGGAATTGGATAATGCAGTCTATGACCCGTATGTGATGAGAGGGAATTATCCGACACTGGTTGAGAGAGTGACTTGTAAAGGGATTCGTACTGTTTCCGGCAAGAATGTGTAGGCAGTCACGCCCGGAATCTTCCCACGAACCGTACAGCGTGAAAGGTCGGGGGAGGGATTTCGGGCGGTGGCGAAGCCACAGAGAAGAAAAGGCAGGTGGTAAAGGACGGAAAACAAAAGTTTTTCAGAACTCCCCTATACTAACAGGGGAGTAATACGGCAGAAAGAGGAATTGTCGGCACTGATAGACTGGTGTCAGATAACGATAAAGGACGTTTCTCTTGAGGAAGTCATAGAACAGGTGCTTAGAATCCCGTCAGAACTTATGGAAGTGACAGACTATCAGAAAGGGATTGCAGGGCATGAGTTGGTAGCGGTGTTTGATAATATCAAAGTGCTAAAGCCGACGGGAAAAGCACAGTATCAGGGATTTCAGATTTTGATGAGCGGTTCAGGGTGCAGGAACTATGAGAACTTTCTGCAACTGAATGGGGAAACATGGTTCGACTTTTTGAAACGGGCAAGTCAATACAATGTGAATTTTCCACGGATTGATTTGGCGATTGATGACCGAAAGACTTATTTAAATATCCACGAGCTTATCAAGCTGAAAAATGAGGGATTGATTTCCAGTAAATTGCGTGACATATCAGAGAATCGTTCTGATAAACTGACAGAAGATGATATTGAATCAAACGGAAAAAGTCTTTATATTGGCAGTAAAAGTAGTGATTTTCGTATCGTGTTCTATGAAAAAGGCTATGAACAAGCGGAAAAATTTGGAAAAGACCTTGATCCAAACTGGAACAGATATGAACTCCGATTCCGTCAAAAAAAGGCGGTCAGACTGGTGCAGGAACTATTAAAAGATAGGAATGTGGCACGAATAGCTATGTCCATATTAAATGATAAGGTCAGATTCCTGCAAAAGCCAGAAAACAGTTCCGTCACAAGAAAACGCTTATATCCGACTTATCCACCGTGGGAAGAATTTATGCAGAATATACCTAAGCTAAAATTATGTATGGATTCTATTCCAATAGACAATTATCTGCAAAAAAATCGTGAGTGGCTCATTAACAATGCAGCCCCTAGCGTTAAAATGCAGATGATTTGGGATAAAATGACTCACAATGAAAATGACATTTTCAAGGAAATGTCGCACGCTCGCTTAAACGCAAAACAAAAATCAGCCTTGCAGACCATTGAAAAGCATTATGAATTAGAAAATTATATTTAGTAAATAAAATAAAAACACATAGAACAAGAAGATAATATGAAATATTTTTGACAAGGCGAATATTCAGGTAAAGGAGGGCAGACAACCTTATCCGCAAAGATAAGCAATTATGTTCTATGTCAAAACGCCACTGTTTACAACTGACAGACACACAAAAGCAATTACACGCTTCTATTGAGAGCTTGAAATTATATATGGAAAATGCTACACTTTCGTCAGCAGAGATGGCACAGCATATTGATATGACAAAAAAACAAAAAGAAAAGCTGGTAACTGCTATTTATTTCAAAGACAAAAAAAGAAAGGATTTTTATACTTGTACAGACGGACGGATTAAGTCTTATAACCCACAATTTATTGCCACAAGCAGAGAACAGTTAATAGACAAGCTATATGAATACTATTTTAATAATATACTGGAAGATGTCTATAAAAACTGGGTACAGCACCGCTCTGAAACAAAAATTGTATCAGGCAAGACCATTGAAGAAGATATTGGCATTTGGAATCGCTTTATTGCCGATTCTGAACTAGCCACTATGCAGATTGCGGATATTAAGCCAAAACATCTGATGAAACTTTTCCAGTCATGGACTGGTAATGGATTGATTACCCGAAAGGACTTTAACAATCGGAAATCTGTGTTAAATGGCATTTTCAGATATGCGGTACTGAATGAGATTATCGCTTATAACCCGATTACCTCTCTTCTATGCAATGATTTGAAGTATAAAATACCAACAGCAAAGAAAAAGGCTTATACCAAAGAAGAGCGTTCCTTATTGCTCTCTTATTTAAAGACTTTAGAGCCAGACGCATATATTCTTGCGATTATGCTTGCCTTTTACGGGATTTTCCGAATCGGAGAAATCAAAGCATTGTCATGGGACAACACAAAAGAAAATGTCATTACCATTCAACATCAGCTTGTGGAAGAACGAATATTGCAGGACGATATGACATTAAGCCAGCCACAGCGAATCTTAAAGAATCCGAAAGGGAATCCTTATTACAGCATACGGACGGAACAGCTTCCGCAAGAGGGCGTTATGGTTCTAAAGAAAATGAAAGAACTGAATCCTCATGGAAAGTTTTTATTTATGCACGAGGGCAGACCATTAACAACGGACTCTTTTAACCGACGTTTAAAAAAGTATTGTGCAGAGATAGGTATTCCCTATCTGTCAAGCCACAAAATACGTTTTACGGGGGCGTCTATGCTGTATGACGCTGGAGTAAAGCCGATTGACATTCAACCGCTTTTGGGACACTCTACGCTTACTATGACACAACACTATATCGGTCAGCGTGTAGAAGAAAGAGATACCTCTCAAATGGCAAAGATATTGGCGTAACCCTTATATTTACGGGCTGTACAACTTTGTACAACTTTTTAAAGAAAATGAAAAATGCTTCAAGCCCTCTATTTACAAGGGTTTGAAGCACCTCACAAAACTGCCGCAGACCGGAATCGAACCGGTACGGGAGTATAAGTCCCGCAGGATTTTAAGTCCTGTGCGTCTGCCAGTTCCGCCACTGCGGCATACAAGGCAAATCGCGCCAACTCCTTTGGAGTCGCGTGCATCGATGCGAAGCATCGCGTCACATTTCGTGATTACACTACTTGCAAATC
>ERZ791886.1043-NODE-1043-length-14892-cov-3.131428_pt1 | contig 14892 bp, 10 predicted proteins | sample MGYA00510158_ERZ791886 | MGnify/ENA primary metagenome ERZ791886 (study PRJEB30046, sample SAMN00792063) | human gut metagenome | study: EMG produced TPA metagenomics assembly of the A metagenome-wide association study of gut microbiota in type 2... | reverse complement strand
TTATTAACCAAGTAGTCTTGATTGACTACATCATTATTATACTAGGAGAGAAGAATATGTGTGAGAAATGCAACAAAGGAAAGTATTATATTACTACAGCGATTGCTTATGCATCAGGCAAACCGCATATTGGTAATACTTATGAGGTCGTTCTTGCAGATGCAATTGCAAGATACAAAAGAAGTCAGGGATACGATGTATTTTTCCAGACAGGAACTGACGAACATGGTCAGAAAATTGAACTGAAAGCGGACGAGGCAGGTATTACACCAAAACAGTTCGTTGACAATGCAGCGGGAGAGATTAAGAAGATCTGGGATTTAATGAATACTTCCTATGATAAATTTATCCGTACGACTGATGAGGATCATGAAGCACAGGTCAAGAAAATTTTCAAAAGACTGTACGATCAGGGAGACATTTATAAGAGTTCATACGAGGGAATGTACTGTACTCCTTGTGAGTCCTTTTGGACAGAGTCTCAGTTAGTAGACGGAAAATGTCCGGATTGTGGACGCGAATGTAAACCAGCGAAGGAAGAAGCATATTTCTTCAGAATGAGCAAATACGCTGACCGTCTGATCGATTATATCAACACGCATCCGGAATTTATTCAGCCTGTATCTCGTAAAAATGAGATGATGAACAATTTCCTTCTTCCAGGTCTTCAGGATCTGTGCGTGTCCAGAACATCCTTCACATGGGGAATTCCGGTTGACTTTGATCCAAAGCACGTTGTGTATGTATGGCTGGATGCCTTGACAAACTACATCACAGGAATCGGATACGATTGTGATGGAAACAGCACAGAGCAGTTCAAGAAAAACTGGCCTGCAGATTTACATTTGATCGGAAAGGATATTATCCGTTTCCACACCATTTACTGGCCAATCTTCCTGATGGCACTGGATCTTCCACTTCCAAAACAAGTATTTGGACATCCATGGCTTCTGCAGGGCGATGGTAAGATGAGTAAATCCAAGGGAAATGTATTGTATGCTGATGAATTGGTAGATTTCTTCGGAGTTGACGCAGTACGTTACTTCGTACTTCATGAGATGCCATTTGAGAATGACGGAGTTATTTCCTGGGAGCTTATGATAGAGCGTATGAATTCCGATCTGGCAAATACACTTGGAAATCTGGTCAACAGAACCATTTCTATGACAAATAAATACTTTGGCGGAACGGTGACGAATAAAGGTGTTGCTGAGACAGAAGAAGACAAAGCAGTTGATGTGGATCTGAAAGCAATCACAGAGGATACGCCAAAAAGAGTGGAAGCTAAGATGGACGAGCTGCGTGTGGCAGATGCGATCACAGAGATTTTCGTACTCTTCAAACGCTGCAACAAATACATCGACGAGACAATGCCGTGGGCACTTGCAAAAGAAGAGGCTAAGAAAGACCGTCTGGAGACAGTGCTCTATAATCTGATCGAGAGCATCAAAACAGGCGCAAGACTTCTGGAGTCCTTCATGCCAGAAACATCTGAGAAGATTCTTGCACAACTTGGTGACGGAAAAGTGACAGAAAAGCCGGAAATTCTTTTCGCAAGATTAGACGTAGAAGAAGTAATGAAGAAAGTAGAAGAACTTCACCCACAGATGACAGCAGAAGAGAAAGAGAATCAGGCAGATGGTGAAGAAGAGACAGTAATCGATATTGATGCAAAACCAGAAATTACATTTGACGACTTCGGAAAAATGCAGTTTCAGGTAGGTGAGATCATCTCATGCGAGGCAGTCCCGAAATCTAAGAAATTACTGTGCTCACAGGTAAAAATCGGAAGTCAGGTAAAACAGATTGTATCCGGAATCCGCAAACACTATACACCAGAAGAAATGGTCGGCAAGAAAGTTATGGTACTTGTGAACCTGAAGCCGGCAAAACTTGCAGGAGTACTTTCAGAAGGAATGCTTCTGTGCGCAGAAGATGCAGAAGGGAATCTGGCCCTGATGACACCGGAAAAAGCAATGCCGGCAGGAGCAGAGATTTGTTAATATACAGAGCTTAAAAATTTGTGTACGATGAAGCACAATTCAAAAAGGGACAGGTTAACAATCGCTGTAAGAAGCGGAAAAAGGCAGTTTAAATAATTACACAATTTAATTGGGGACGGGGTTTTTTCAAAAAAACCCCGTCCCCAAAGGAGGAAATATGAGTAAGATTAGAATTGGTATTGTAGGTTATGGTAATATTGGCCGTGGCGTTGAGCAGGCAATTAAGAGAAATGAGGACATGGAGCTGGCGGCAGTTTTTACAAGAAGAGATCCTGCGTCTGTCAAAGTTGCGACTGAGGGTGCGAAAGTAGTGCACATGGATGATATGTTATCTATGAAGGGCGACGTGGATGTAATGGTTCTGTGCGGTGGTTCTGCAACGGATCTTCCGGTCATGGGTCCAGAGATTGCAGCGAATTTTAACACAATTGACAGTTTTGATACACATGCCAAGATCCCAGAGTATTTTGCAAATGTGGACAAAGCTGCAAAAGAGGGAAATAATATTAGTATTATTTCTGTTGGCTGGGATCCGGGAATGTTCTCTTTGAACCGTCTCTATGCGGAGTCTATTCTTGTCCAGGGAAGCACATATACATTTTGGGGCAAGGGTGTAAGCCAGGGACATTCTGATGCTATCCGCCGTATCCCGGGTGTGAAGAATGCGATCCAGTATACAGTTCCTGTTGACGAGGCTGTTGATCAGGTGAGAAGTGGAAGTGAGCCAAAGCTGACTACAAGAGACAAACATACGCGTGAGTGCTATGTCGTAGCGCAAGAGGGTGCCAACAAAGCTGAGATTGAAAATGCGATCAAGACTATGCCGAATTATTTTGATGAATACAACACGACCGTTCATTTTATTTCTGAGGAAGAGCTGAAGAGAGACCACAGCAAGATGCCTCATGGTGGATTCGTGATCCGCACAGGTGAAACTGGAGAAGAGGGCAGCAAGCATGTGATTGAGTATTCTCTGAAACTGGATTCTAATCCAGAGTTCACAGCGAGCGTTCTGATTGCTTATGCAAGAGCAGCTTACCGCCTGAATCAGAAGGGTGAGAACGGAGCAAGAAGTGTATTTGATATCGCACCTGCATTGTTATCTATGAAGACACCAGAGCAGCTCAGAAAAGAGATTCTGTAATATGATTATCGATACACATGGACATTACGATGACGAACAGTTCGATGTGGACCGGGAAATGTTGCTGACGAACCTAAAGGAGCGTGGGCTGAAAGCAATTGTGACGGTCGGGGCTTCTATGCAGACAAGTGAAAATGCGCTTGCGCTGGCACATCAGTATCCGGCAGTTTATGCGGCTGTCGGTGTCCATCCGGACGAGGTCGGCGAGTTGAACGATGATGCGCTGGCGCGTCTGGAGGAAATGTGTCACGATCCGAAGGTGGTTGCGGTCGGCGAGATTGGTCTTGATTACCACTGGGATGTGGAGCCGAGAGAGGTTCAACAGAAGTGGTTCATCAGACAGCTTGATCTGGCGAGAAAGGTCGGACTTCCGGTCAATATTCACAGTCGTGATGCATCGGAAGATACATTTCGTATTATAAAGGAGCACGCATCGGATCTGACCGGAATTATCCACTGTTTTTCCGGTTCAAAAGAGCTGGCGGCTGAGTATGTGAAACTGGGATATTATATCGGAGTCGGTGGTGTCGTCACTTTTAAAAATGGAAAGAAACTAAAAAGTGTCGTGGAAGCAATACCACTGACATCGATTGTACTGGAAACGGATTGCCCGTACCTGGCACCGGAGCCGAACCGCGGCAAGCGAAATGAATCTGCATATATCCAGTATGTGGCAGAGGAAATCGCCCGGCTGAAAGGAATTTCTGTGGAGGAGGTTCTTACACAGACTGAGATAAATGCGAAGCAGGTATATCAGCTGCGGGCAGTATCATAAATTAAAAATATGTGAAGTGATATGTCGGAAATTTCATACAATCTTAATAACATTTTTTATCGACATAGTGTATAATATCTTTAATGGCAACAGTGCCGGTACGAGGAGGACAATCCTTCCAGTACCGGCACTTGAGCCAAATGAACATAAATTGCTGTTTGTTCATCTGGCTTATGGTTTGATGGAATGAAGGAGTAATAGAAGGAAGTATGAGTAAACCAACACTTGGAAATCCACAAAATACAATTGAAATATTGCAAAAGTATCATTTTAATTTTCAGAAGAAATTCGGACAGAATTTCCTGATTGACACGCATGTGCTTGAGAAGATTATCAGTGCGGCCGGAATTACAAAAGATGACATGGTTCTGGAGATTGGACCGGGAATCGGTACCATGACCCAATATCTGGCTGAGGCGGCAGGAAAGGTAGCTGCCGTGGAGATTGATAAGAATCTGATCCCGATTTTGGAAGATACCCTCAGCGAGTATGACAATGTCATGGTGATCAATGATGATATTCTGAAAGTAGATATCCGTGGTCTTGTGGAGAAGGAGAACGGCGGACGTCCGGTGAAGGTGGTTGCGAATCTTCCGTATTACATTACGACTCCGATCATTATGGGGCTGTTCGAAGGAAATGTCCCGGTTGAAAGTATTACGGTCATGGTGCAGAAGGAAGTTGCAGACCGTATGCAGACCGGACCGGGAAACAAGGATTACGGAGCATTGTCACTGGCTGTCCAGTACTATGCAGATCCGTATATAGTGGCAAATGTACCTCCGAACTGCTTTATGCCAAGACCGAAGGTCGGTTCCGCAGTCATTCGTCTTACAAGACATGCGGCTCCTCCGGTGAAAGTGGACAATGAGAAGTGGATGTTTGATATTATCCGAGCATCCTTCAACCAGAGAAGAAAGACACTGGCAAATGGATTGTCTAACTCTGACAAGATTGATTTGCCGAAAGATGTGATCACAGAAGCAATCGTAAAGCTTGGCAAAGGAGAAAGTGTTCGTGGTGAATCATTATCGCTGGAAGAATTTGCTGCGCTTAGCAACGACTTGTGGGAAAAGAAAGGGAGATGATTTATGGTAGGAAAGACAGTGAATAAAAGCGTAGACCGTGCATTATTTGAGATTACTCCGGAAATTCAGCATTTTGCAGGATTGTGTGAGAAGAATAATGCCATTGATAAAGAGCTGTATACTAAGTATGAAGTAAAAAGAGGGCTCCGTGACCTGAACGGAAAAGGTGTGCTTGCAGGACTGACCAATATTTCCGATGTATGTGCTAAGAAGATTGTGAATGGCGAAGAAGTTCCATGTGCCGGCAATCTTTATTACAGGGGTTACAATATCAAAGATCTGGTTGGCGGTTTCCTGAAAGAAGATCATTTTGGATTCGAAGAGATTGCTTATCTGCTTTTATTTGGTGAACTTCCGAGTAGTTCCGAACTTGAGATGTTTCATGAGACTCTGGTGGAGAGAAGAACGCTTCCGCCGAACTTTGTGCGTGACGTTATCATGAAGGCTCCGAGCGGCGACATGATGAACAGTCTGTCCAGAGAAATCCTGAATCTCTATTCCTATGATGATAAAGCAGACGATACGACCATCTCGAACGTGCTGAGACAGTGCCTGAACCTGATCAGCCAGTTCCCGATGCTGATGGTCTACAGTTATCATGCATATAATTTCCGCATGGGAGAAGATTTGTACATTTATGCACCACAGCCGAATCTGTCCACAGCTGAGAATATTCTGATGATGCTCCGAGAGGATAAGAAATATACGAAGCTTGAGGCAAGGATCCTGGACATGGCACTGGTGCTCCACATGGATCACGGCGGTGGTAACAACTCAACATTTACCACTCATGTAGTTACGTCCTCAGGAACAGATACGTACTCTACAATGTCTGCAGCGATGGCATCTCTTAAGGGACCAAAGCATGGCGGTGCCAATATCAAAGTAACGCAGATGTTCGCAGATATGAAGGAAAAAATATCTGACTGGACGGACGAAGACGAAGTACATCAGTATCTGGAAGACCTTTTGGATAAGAAAGCATTTGACCGGAAAGGGCTGATCTATGGCATGGGCCATGCGATTTATTCTGTATCCGATCCGCGTGCGGAGATTTTCAAGCAATTCGTAGAGCAGCTTGCGAAAGAAAAAGGACGGGAAGAAGAGTACGCACTGTATGCCATGGTAGAGCGCATGGCTCCACAGGTCATCGGCGAAAAGCGTAAAATTTACAAAGGTGTAAATGCAAATGTGGACTTTTACAGTGGTCTTGTGTATAGTATGCTAGATCTTCCGGCATCTCTTTACACTCCGATTTTTGCGGCGGCCCGTATTGTAGGCTGGAGCGCCCACAGACTGGAAGAGCTCAAGAATGTAGATAAGATTATCCGCCCGGCTTATAAGCCATTGTCTCCATACCGTGAGTATGTGAAGATGGAAGATCGTTAGTCTCCGGTAAAAAAATAAAACCCCGCAGCGGCCCGAAGCTTGCGGGGTTTTGCTTTTGACAATAAAATTCCGTTTCTTTTACTTAGGATCATACAGCCTGAAGAACTGGTTTGCTACGGCTTAGATAGGCGACAAGGATGTCGAAAAATTCACCGGCCGTTGGACGGACATATAATGGCCGCAGCGAGTAGGACTGAAGCTGATCATAACCATTTTCCCAACAGACTCTTATAACCGTGCGGATATCACGTTCAACACTTCCGACTGTCGCTTTATACTTTCTGGCAATCTCCGGATAAAGCTGTTTACTGATGGCAAGCAGATATTCCTCGTCTGCCAGACATAATTCAATCCCGTAACTTAGATAGCGATACCCCCTATATGTAGCACCTACTCCAAGGGTACGGATTACATAGTCAATGTCGTGAGTGTACATAGAAAACTCCCCCTTTATAAACTAGAAATTATGAAGTCTAAGTAAGTTTCATCTTTTGGTATTTTATCAAAATTTGTTGAAAATAAATGGGCTTAGATTTCGTTTACATTATGTTAGACATTTTTCGACGTTATTTTTGAAAATATTCATCATTTCTTAAGAAATCCATTCCTATGTCTTAAATTTTATTTGCTAATCTTGTATAGTAGATATGAGAGGTGAAAAGAGATGGCAAAAATATTAGTATGTGATGATGATAAAGAGATTGTAGAGGCGATTGAGATATATCTGACCCAGGATGGACATCAGGTTCTGGAAGCTTACGATGGAATCGAGGCAGTGGAGATCTTGAAAAAAGAAAGTGTAGATCTTCTGATTATGGATATCATGATGCCGAGAATGGATGGAATCAGGGCAACTTTAAAAATTCGCGAGAAGCACAATATTCCGATTATTATTCTGTCTGCGAAATCCGAGGATGCGGACAAGATATTGGGACTTAATATCGGAGCTGATGATTATATAACGAAACCATTTAATCCGCTGGAGCTGGTTGCCCGTGTGAAATCACATTTGCGCAGATATATGCAGCTTGGAAGCACGGCGATAAAGGAGAGCGAGGCAATCTATACAGTCGGCGGACTGGCGATCAACGATGATCTGAAAGAAGTGACAGTAGATGGCGAGCCGGTGAAGCTTACCCCGATCGAGTACAACATTTTGCTGCTGCTTGTAAAGCATCAGGGCAAAGTATTTTCTATTGACCAGATATATGAAAATATCTGGAATGAAAATGCGGTGGGTGTTGATAATACAGTGGCAGTGCATATTCGTCATATCCGTGAGAAGATTGAGATCAACCCGAAAGAACCAAGATATCTGAAAGTCGTGTGGGGCGTAGGGTATAAGATCGAGAAGCAGTAAAAGCAGGTCGGGGTAAGACCAGCAAGAAAAAGCTAACAGAAGGGAGACGTTATGGAAAAGATATGGCATAAGAAAAAAAAGACCAGAATTTTGTTGATCATAATTGCAAATGTTATGGTTATTTCGATGATGCTCGGCGTTATGAGCATCATGTCTTACGCAGAACTTTTCGATGACCTTATAACAGGAAAACTTACGCAGAGCTATGAAGATTCCTATGACTTTGATACAGAGCTTATGAATAGTGCGTATCAAGTGATGTCCGGCATTGACAGTGAGCAGATGTTTGAGACAGATGGAAAGATTGACGAGGATAAGCTGGTCGATATTCAGGTATATAACAATAGTGAGACGATCAGTGGTCAGAATGAAAGCGGTCTTTCATATCGATTGGGAGATTTGTTGAATTGGTATCAGAAATTGATCTACAGTGAGAGTACCAGTTATGTCGGAGATACAAACACGGATTCAGCAGAATTAGAAGGCAACGACGCAGAAGATCTGAAGGCTCCGATCGTTTGTAAATTATCAGATGGAAGTTATCATTACTATAGTCAGGATGATTTTAATGAAAAGGTGTTAAATGGTGAATTAAAATTTGTAATGACAGATGGAATAGGTGCGGAGACATCGGAGCAGATCTTAGATGAGCTGGAAAATGTGGATATATCAGATAGAAATGAAATGACGGAAGAGGAAAAGAATTTTCGGGGAATCGAAGATGCAGAGGGAACTATGCTCTATGTAGATTGCTGGAAATATGATGGAGTGTTGTTCCGTGAGGAGGCAGCTCCACTGGAAGCAGAAAATCTCTTGCAGATAGTTAACGAGAATTCCAACTGGAATGGCAGGCTCAATGAAGCTTATAATATGCTGGAAAGCTGTATTTATCAGATTGGAGAGCGCTATGGAAATTATGAGAGCCTGACAGAGCAGTATAAAGAAGGAGATAGTAATTATTTCTATTATTATTTAGATTTAAAGAGTGGAAAAGTTGCCACAAATCGGGAGGAGCTTGGGCAGGAAAATAATATTGATGACGTTGCTAAAAGTGTTCGTAAGATGGGGAAATATGTCATAATAAAATCAAAACTGTCAGAGTTTGAAACGAATATTCAGGAAGCAGATGCAGAACTATGGCAGTCACAGACGGTTTATCTGAGTAATGTAGATAAAGGAGAGTTTGTGTTTATGACAGGTGTGGATACGAAGTATCCTGTAAAAGATAGTTATTATAAAAATGCACATTTTTATGAAAAGTATAGTCCGTTTGTCCGAGGAGTCAGTGCAGGAATGATTTTGGCGTTTTTAATATTTTGTGCCAGTGTAGTATGGCTTGTTGTGATCGCAGGTCGAACGGAAAGAGATGGAGAACTGCATTTATATAAATTTGACAGATGTAAGACAGAAATCGGAGCTGCAGCAGTTATATTTGCATGGTTCGTACCGTCACTATTGACTGTGCTTTTCATGGGAGCTGCAGGAATTATCTCCCAGAAAACATTTGCAGTAGGAAATGGTATTCTTTCTTACGAAACATTTTTTGGAATGATTGGATTCGGAGGACTTGCAGTCTATACATGTAATATGTTTCTCGTTGGTATTTTGAGTCTGGCCAGAAGAATAAAAGCAGGAATTGCATGGAAGAACAGTTTTCTGTACAGTGTCGTAGAGTTTGTGAAATTATTGATTCGAAATGCCAGACACATAGCAAAAATAATTGTTTTATATCTTGCGTATGCAGCAGTACATTGGGTGGCATATCTGGCATCAGGCTGGCCAAGTGCATTTTGGTCATTCGTGATTTTCATTGTGCAGACAGCAGGATTTGTAATCCTTGTCAACTGGGCAGTCGGACGACAGAAAATTAAAGAAGGTATTGAGAAAATCAGTGAAGGTGAGCTGGATTACAAGATTGATCTCGAAGACATACATGGAGAACAACGCAAGATTGCAGAACAAGTCAATTCTATCGGAAGCGGACTTGATGCGGCAGTCGAGAAGAATATGAAAAGTGAGCGGTTAAAGACAGATCTGATTACAAATGTATCTCACGATATCAAGACGCCGCTGACCTCCATTATTAATTATGTAAATCTCTTGAAACAAGAAAAATTTGATGATCCGAAGATTCAAAGATATATTGAAGTTCTGGAAGAAAAATCTCAGAGACTGAAGACTTTGACAGAAGATGTCGTAGAGGCATCAAAAGTCAGCTCAGGTAATATTTCTCTCGAGTTTATGAATATCAATATGATAGAACTCATCCAGCAGACGAGCGGAGAATTTGAAGAAAAATTCCAGGCCAGAAATCTGACACAGATCATGAATTTCCCGGAAGAAGATGCGATTGTTCGGGTAGACGGAAGAAGAATGTGGCGCGTGCTTGCAAATATTTATAATAATGCTGCAAAATATGCTATGGAAGGAACACGCATCTATGCAGATCTGCAGACACTGGACGGAAAAGTAATCTTTAGTCTGAAAAACATATCCGAGCAGCCACTTAACATTTCCTCGGCAGATGAACTGACTGAGCGATTCATTCGCGGAGATTTGTCAAGAAGTACCGAAGGAAGTGGACTGGGATTGTCGATTGCGAAGACATTGACCACAATGATGGGTGGAACATTTGATCTGTATCTGGACGGTGATCTATTCAAAGTCGTAATTATATTTAATAAAGTTAGTTGATAAATTTTTAGTTAGGGACGTAGCATTTTGCAAAAGTGCCACGTTCCTAACTTTGTCTTGTTCCCAATCAACTTTTGTCTTGTCTCAAATTGACTTTTTCCCGTACCGCTAGTACAATATTACTACTATGAATGAATTAAAAAATATATTAGAACAAAATTTAAATGACAATTTTATATCGGCGGTTTTGAGTAATCCAAGAGATGAGAAGCTCTCGGCAAAGGTTAAGGTGCGCCCGGTGCTCATGAAGGATATAAGGGTCTATCAGATGGAGACATTTCGTGGGAATCAGGCATTTCATGAGAATTTAAGTGCCGATGAGGCGTGCGAGAAGATGCTGGAGGCTATGGAGAATATGAAGCAGATGCAGCTTGTAACGGCGGATGCGGAATTTTCTGTGCTTATCAGCAAGAAGGGAAAGGTTACAATTAAGAAGAAGCAGAAGAAAGCGCAGATGCGCCCCCTGGATCTGAATCATAACCGGAAGAAACAATATATCCTGCAGGAAGGTGTACCGGTTCCGTTTTTACAGGATCTTGGTGTTATGACGGAGGAAGGAAAGATTGTGCATGCAAGGTCAGACAAGTTCCGGCAGATCAACCGGTTCCTGGAATTTATCGAGGATATTTTACCACAGCTTGATTCTGGAAGAGAGCTTACAATTCTGGATTTTGGCTGTGGAAAGTCTTATCTTACATTTGCTATGTATTATTATCTTCATGAGCTGAAATCTTATGACATCCGGATCATCGGTCTGGACCTGAAGACGGATGTGATCCGGAAATGTAACGAGCTGGCGAAGAAGTATCAGTATGATAAGCTGACGTTTCTGGAGGGAAATATTGCAGACTATACGGGCGCGGAGGAAGTAGATATGGTTGTGACACTTCATGCCTGTGATACAGCAACGGATTTTGCGCTGGCAAAAGCAATTGGCTGGAATGCGAAGGTTATTTTATCGGTGCCTTGCTGCCAGCATGAACTGAACCGGCAGATGAAGAATGACGTGCTTTCACCGATCATGAATTATGGACTTTTGAAAGAACGTATGGCGGCACTTGTGACAGACGGACTACGTGCGGAGTATCTAAAGAGGGAGGGATACGACGTGCAGGTTCTGGAATTTATTGACATGGAACATACACCGAAAAATATTCTGCTTCGTGCGGTGAAAACAGGCCGCCGGGCAGACAATGAAGAGAGTATCCGCGCATGCGAGTCATTTCTTCGCGTGACACCGACACTGGGGAGACTGCTAGACGAAAAAGGGGAGCTTTAAATGAAATGGAAAAATCGCGTGATCCACGCAGGGGTACTGGTTCTGGTATTTCTTGCTGCGGTGGTCGTATTTGGCTATGTGACAAATAAAAAGAACAGTAACATGACAACAGATATGGGGGCAGCAACACGTCCCCAGATTGCGTTTTCCTATAACGGTTATTCGCTCAATGACCTGCCCGGATATAAGAATGAGATGGATTTGACAGGCGTACGTGATTCCATCACACCGGTCAGCAATGGTCAGCTTCAGGTCACCATCAAAGCTTATGAAAATGTGATTGAAAGTTTGGACTATACGGTTTACTCGATTGATGGCAAAGAAAAGCTGTTGGAACAGAAGGTGAAGAAGCCAGGAGAGAATGCGACGCTGGAAGTAGGAAATTCCGATGGTGAAAATATTTTGTCTGAGGAGCGTATGCTTCAAATCACGCTGCATATGGATGATCACGACATGTATTATTATACGAGAATCGTGGACGGAGCCAAGTTAAATGCGGCGCCAAGTCTGGATTATGTACAAAGTTTCCATGAAAATGCACTGGCGAAAGCGGAAGGTGTTGGAATTGGAACGGCGATTGAGCCCAGTGATGAAGGTGACAACACGACATTACAGCATGTGACGATCCACTCAGATTACACGCATGTAACATGGGGAGATCTGGCCCCGAAGGTTGACGGAAGTGAGCGCTGGACGATTAAAGAGTTGAACAGCACATATATGGCAGTGGAGCTGGAATATCGTGTGAACTGTACTGGTGAGGAAAATGAGCAAGACGAATACCAGGTGCGGGAATATTTCCGTGTGCGTTACATTTCCGGAAGTCAGAAGACATATCTGTTAGATTATGACCGGACGATGGACCAGATATTTGATGCAACGAAGAAGGTGTTGAATGAAAAAGGTGTACTTCTTGGCATCACAGACAAGAATCCGATCTACATGGTAAATAAAAACGGAACCGTTGTGTCATTTGTGCAGGCGGGAGAACTATGGAATTATAATCGTGACCGAGATGAAGTTTCTCTTGTGTTCAGCTTTGCAGATGCGGAGAATACGGATATCCGGAATATGCTGATGCAGCATGATATTAAGATTTTAAATGTAGACGAAAAGGGAAATACAACATTTGCCGTATGCGGATACATGAACCGGGGCAGCCATGAAGGTGAGACTGGATCAGCAGTCTACTATTATAATATTGAACAGAATTCTGTTGAGGAAAAATTATTCGTATCCAGTGACAAGGCTTATGACCGTGCCCAGGAAGAAGTGGGCGGACTGGTCTACTATAATGTAGAAAATGGCTGTCTGTATACGATTGCAGATGACGTACTCTACAAAATGGATATGAATAAAGGTACGAAAAAGGAGCTTGCGACAGGACTGAATGAAGATCAGTATGTTGCAAGCGAAGATGGACATCTGGTAGCTTATGAGAAAGAAGATCCTTCGAAGTCCAAGTCTGTGACAGTTATGAATCTGGAGACTGATCAAGAATATGAAGTGACTTGCAAAGATGGCGAGTGTATCAAACCACTTGGCTTCATGGATGGTGATTTTGTCTACGGTGTTGCAAAAACGGAAGAAGTCGGAACAACACTGTCAGGAGCCCAGGTCATTCCGATGTATAAAGTGGAGATTACAAGTAGTAAAGATAAGGTGATCAAAACTTATGAACAGTCAGGAATCTATATGTTAAGTGCTACATTTGAGGATAATATGATCACCCTTGACCGTGCGGTAAAAGACGGCGATACTTACACCGGAACAGCACAGGATTATATTACAAGCAGCGAAGAGGCGAAAGAAAGCAATATTTATGTGCAGACATATAAAACAGATCTGAAAGAGACACAGGTTCGCCTGACGTATGATGATGGCATTTCTGACAAGGAGCCGAAGCTATTAAAACCGAAACAGGTGGTACTTGAAAATGTTCCACAGGTCAGTCTGGAACGCAAAAAAGAAACAGACGCATTTTATGTGTATGGTCATGGAAGGCTTCAGGGAACTTATAATACTGCAGGAAAAGCGATTCAGAAAGCCAATGACTGTGGCGGAGTCGTGGTTGATGCTGATCAGAATTACATCTGGGAGCGTGGAAACCGCGATCTGAAATATTCGATTGACACGGAAGATGCAGATACAGAACAGCTCAGACAGGCACTCGCAGGTGGAAAATCTGTGGTCGATGCAATTACAGAAGTTTATGGAAGCGTGATGGATTTAAGTGGCTGTACGATAGACGAACTGCTTTACAATGTTAATCAGGGACGACCGTTAATTGCCGTCTTAGATGCGCAAACAACGCTGATGATTGTTGGTTATAGTGACGGAATAGTCAGCTGTGAAGATATCGGAAGCGGTGTACGCAGCAATCATGCACAAAGTGACTTTGCAAATGTCAGTGTATATCTGGCAGGAAAATAAAAATTATAAACAAACGATGTGGATGGATCATAACAGATAAATCCGGAAATAAGAAAACCCTGGCAGATTGTCAGGGTTTTTAATAATTAGTTTATTGAGCAAATAATGTCTTTGCGTATTTCTTTAATGCAAAGTAAAGTACCATTCCGAGTACTGCACAGGAAATGATCTCGCCAATGCCAACAGTGCACATCATAAATGGAATTGGAAGTGCAACTCCATATCCGTAGCGCAGAACAAACGGTACGATAATAATGTTAGATACAATTGGTGGGATTGGTGCAAAGTAAGGGCTCTTCTTGCGAAGTTTCCAAGTAAAGAATGCACCGATCAGTGTGGCAATACTTCCAAAGATGATATCCGGAAGGATTGCGCCTCCGAGAATGTTGCCTACAAGGCAGCCGATAAATAATCCTGGAATAGCTGCTGGTGTGAAAACCGGAAGAATCGTCAGGGCTTCGGAAATACGAACCTGAACCTCTCCGAATGAAAATGGTGCGAATACATAGGTAAGCACCACGTAGATGGCTGCAATCATGGCAGCCTGTGTCATGAAATTGATGTTTCTGTTCTTCATTTTTTAATCTCCTTTAGTTTTGTTTTACGAGTGGAAGGTCACGAACACTCGATTCATTTTACGCCGGGAATCGGCGAAACCCCTATAAGACCTTGTTTTTTCAGGGTTTTACATCGGGTGATAGTATAGCATGGAAAAAGAAGAAAATCA
>ERZ791886.1035-NODE-1035-length-14950-cov-2.932729_pt1 | contig 14950 bp, 12 predicted proteins | sample MGYA00510158_ERZ791886 | MGnify/ENA primary metagenome ERZ791886 (study PRJEB30046, sample SAMN00792063) | human gut metagenome | study: EMG produced TPA metagenomics assembly of the A metagenome-wide association study of gut microbiota in type 2... | reverse complement strand
TAATTCTCGGGTTTTCTGTGAACTTTGTTCACAAAAAACACCTCGCGGAACGTTACTAGTCAGGTCGCGAACAGTAACCAGTAACTTTACGGATACCGGGTATTTATGTTAAGATAATAAAAAAGAAGAAAGGCGGAAAAACTATGGGTGCAAAGTATGAAGCTTATATAGAATCAGAGGCGGATGGACTTGATATTTCCGTTCTGGCAGTGGTTCCGGATGAGACACCGTACAAAGGAATCCTGCAGCTTGTTCATGGGATGAGCGAATACAAGGAGCGCTATCTTCCCTTTATGGAATACATGGCTAAAAAAGGCTATGTATGCGTGATCCACGATCACCGTGGCCATGGGAAAAGTGTGCGGGCGCTGGATGACCTGGGATATATGTATGGCGGCGGCGCGGATGCGATCCTCAAGGACATTGAGGTGGTGAACCGGGAAATGCACCAGCAGCTTCCGGATCTGCCATTGATCTTATTCGGGCATAGTATGGGTTCGCTGGCCGTGCGCGCTTTTGCAAGAGATCATGATGACTGCATGGACATGCTGATCGTTTGTGGTTCTCCAAGCAAAAATGGGGCAAGATCTCTTGGAGAAGCAATTGCCCATATGGAAAGTGCTGTGTTTGGACCAGCCCACAAGAGTAAAGTTATCGAAACCCTTTCCTTTGCCGGAAATGTGATGCGCTTCCGCAAGGACAAAAACTGTACTTCTTGGATCTGTGCCAATAAGGCAGCAGCTCAGGAATACTCCGATTCTGAACTTTGTGGCTTTACGTTTACAGATGATGGCTATCTGGCACTTTTTGAGCTGATGAAGCGTGCTTACGACGTAAAGCACTGGCACTGCACCAGACCGAAAATGCCCGTGCTTTTTGTCAGTGGTTCTGATGATCCCTGTATGATCAACGTGCGTCATTTTGCAAAAGCAGTGCAGGATATGCGGCGCGCCGGTTATGTAGACGTGAAAGGCAAGCTGTATCCGGGAATGCGCCACGAAATTCTGAATGAGACAGACCGGAAGCGGGTTTATCATGACATTGCCTTCTATATAAAGAAAAAGGGCTTTTGAGAAAAGACGTCCATTATGCATAAGATGCTCTATTTTGCACATACTCACAGAAATACAGTGTGAAATGGAGAACTATATGAGAAAAAAAGGCTGGATTCTGCTGCTGGTTCTTCTGGGTGTGGCTTTTCTTATGAGCTGCGGCAAAGATATGGAGCCGGATGAAGCAAAAGGGGAACTGGTAAGAATTGAGAGAAGGATGCCAAGCTGGTATCCTTCTTTTTTGAACAAAAAAATAGATTAGTTTTATATAGATTGCAGAAATGATTTTTGAAACAGGCTCCCAAGTCTTTTTTAAACATGCTGTAGTGTTATGATAAACAATCTGCACTTGTGCAACAAACAAATGTCTTCGTATAAAATACACAAAAAATATACCATAATAGCACTGAAAAATAGTACAAGCTTAAAAAATTGCACCGTCACCGTTCTAAAGTTTAAAATGTTACTTGAATAAAGCGAATTGAAATGCTATAATTTTTTTTACATATTAAAAAATGAACTCTGGTCAGAAATCAGTCTGATATGGGTGTAATGTTTTTGATGGCATCTCTCATAAAGGAAACGGAAATAAATGTTTTCGACCGGAAAAAATAAGGAGGAAAAATGGGAAAGTATTTTGCAAAAAGACTTGGAATGGCGATTCTGACTATCTTTCTGGTAGCCTGTCTTACCTTCCTGCTGATGAATGCTGTACCTGGAAGCCCATGGCTCAGTGAAAAAACACCTTCTGAGACCACACTGGCTGCGCTGAATGCCAAATATGGACTGGATAAGCCGGTCTATGTACAGTTGTTTATGTATCTGAAAAATATTCTTCACGGTGACTTCGGTGTATCACTTAAGATGCAGAAGAACCGTGCAGTTCTTGACATTATCGTGGATATGTTCCCGGTATCTGCCAAGGTAGGTGCACTTGCACTTGCATGGGCGATTCTGGTGGGTGTACCTCTTGGCTGTCTTGCAGCATTTAAGAGAGGCAAGCTGACAGACAGCATTCTTCGTGTGATCTGTACACTTGGAATCTCCATGCCAAGCTTCGTTGTGGCATCTGTTCTTCTGGTAACCCTGACTGGAAACAATGCACTGAATCTGTTTCCGTCTATTTTTGATCCGTCGCAGGGATGGCGCGCCTATGTACTGCCATGCTTTGCCCTGGGCTTTTACCCAATGTGCTATACAGCACGTCAGACACGTTCTGCCATGCTGGATTCCTTAAGCCAGGAGTACATTAAGACAGCCCGCGCCAAAGGTCTGAAGAACAAAAAGATTATTTTCAAGCATGCTCTTAGAAATGCACTGATTCCGGTTATTACATACTTAGGACCGCAGGTGGCCTTTACTCTTTGTGGTGGTTTTGTTGTAGAGAGTGTATTCTCAATTCCAGGACTTGGACGTTACTTCGTACAGTCCATCCAGAACCGTGATTATCCGGTTATTATGGGAACTACCATTTTCCTGGCAGCATTTATTATTCTGATGAACCTGGTTGTAGACCTCCTTTATAAGGTTGCTGACCCGAGAATCAGCCTTGCGAAAGGAGGAGAATAATCGTGGCAGAAGATAAGAAGATTAAGAAATGTCCGGTGAGTCTTCAGCCGGATATTGAGAACCTCCTTCAGGATTTAAGTCCGGATGATTTTGCATCTGCGTCCAGACAGGAGAAGGATGATTTTATTCAGGACCGCCAGAGTGTTTCCTACTGGAAAGATGCCTGGAGAAGATTAAAGAAAAATGTGGTGGCTATGGTTGCACTTGGTGTGATCGTATTCCTGTTTTTATTTGCCTTTGTGGGCCCGCTTCTGATCCCATATGGTTATGACGAGTTTAACAAAGGTGCTGAGAACCTTTATCCCTATCACTACACACTGGAGGACACCCAGCGTGTGAACGACGAGATCGCTTCCAGAACCCAGTCCGATGTAGTGGATGTAGATGAAATGATCGCCCAGGCGAAAGCAGAAGCTGAGAAAAAGGGCGAGAAATTTACAAAGAAAGATGAAGCAGTTATCCGTGCAAAAGCAAAAGTCGCTGCAAAACCTTCAGAAGATTCTTCTGAGGAGCAGAGCGTAGATGAGGATTTCATCCGCAAGGAGCTTGGAATCAAGAAGCATATTTTCGGTTATTCCCAGGCAGAGCTTGAGCGCAAGGCAAATGGGGAAAAAGTATTCCCTCATGTATTTGGTACTGACATGTATGGCCGTGATATTCTGGTCCGTGTTATGTATGGTGCCCGTGTTTCCATGTCTGTCGGCGTATTCGCAGCTATCCTGGTACTGGTGATCGGCGCCCTTTATGGTGCTATTTCCGGTTACTGTGGCGGCAAGGTGGACGCAGTGATGCAGCGTATTGTTGAACTTATTTATGCAGTTCCGGAGATGCTGGTTGTCCTTTTGATCGCAACTGCACTGAAACCAATCCTTACTGACTATGTGAATTCATCAGGAACCAGTCCTATGAAATCCTTTGTCAATGTACTTGGACCGAACCTGATCTCCATGTTTATTGCATTTGGTCTGTTATACTGGGTTACCATGAGTCGTATTATCCGTGGCCAGGTACTTCAGCTGAAACAGCAGGAATATGTAACCGCAGCAAGAGCACTTGGTGCATCTGGCGGCAGAATCATCCGCCGTCATCTGCTTCCAAACTGTATCGGACAGATCGTTGTTACTACCTGCCTGCAGATACCGTCTGCAATTTTCCTGGAATCCTTCTTATCCTACCTTGGAGTTGGTGTTTCTGCACCTCTTCCAAGCCTTGGATCCATGGCAACAGACGCACTTAGCGGTATGTACACTTATACTTACAGACTGATCGTACCTTCCGTGATCCTGAGCATTATGATCCTTGCATTCAACCTGTTTGGCGATGGACTTCGCGATGCTCTTGATCCGAAGCTGAAGAAATAAGAGAGGAGGAGAACAATGTCTGAACAGAAAAATAAATTGCTGGAAGTAAAAGACCTGAAAGTCTCCTTCTTTACCCCGGCCGGCGAGGTAAAAGCCGTTGGCGGTATCTCCTATGACCTTGATTATGGCGAAGTTATGGGAGTTGTTGGAGAATCTGGTTCTGGAAAGAGCCAGGAGGCATATTCTATTATGGGGCTTCTTCAGTCCCCAGGTAAAGTTATCGGAGGCTCCATTACCTTCGAGGGAAAAGATGTCCTTTCTTTTTCCAAGGAAGAGATGACTGCGTTCCGCGGAAACAAAGTAGCTATGATTTTCCAGAATCCCATGACCTGTCTGAATCCGGTTTACACCATCGGAAATCAGCTTGTGGAAGCTCTTCGTGCCCATGATAAGAAAATCAGCAAAGAAGAAGCCCAGAAACGTGCCATGGAAATGATGGAACTGGTTGGAATCAATAATGTGGAGAAGCGTATGAAGCAGTATCCACACGAGTTTTCCGGCGGTATGCGACAGCGTGTCATGATCGCTATGGGACTGATCTGCCATCCGCAGCTTCTGATCGCAGATGAGCCGACCACAGCCCTTGATGTTACCATTCAGGCACAGATCCTTGACTTGATGAAGGATCTTCAGAAAAAGACCGGAATGGGAATCATTTTCATCACACACAACCTTGGTGTTGTGGCAGATATCTGTGACAAGGTATCCGTTATGTATGCAGGTAAAATTGTGGAGCAGGGACCTGTAGATGACATTTTCTACGAGCCTGCACATCCATATACAAAGGGTCTTCTTCGTTCCATGCCCCGTGTTGATGCCGAGAGCTATGAAAGACTGATCCCAATCGAGGGAACCCCGGTTGATATGCTGAATCCGCCGGAAGGATGTCCGTTTGCTCCACGTTGTGAGCATTGCATGAAGATCTGTCTGAAGAAAATGCCTCCTTACGTGGAAGTGGGCGAGAAACATCGTTCCGCCTGCTGGCTTCGGGTTCAGGAGCTTATGAACAAGGAGGAGAAATAAATGGCAGAAGAAAAGAAGCTTCTTGAAATTGAGAATTTACGAAAATATTTTCCGGTAAATGGCATAAAAGGTCCGGGGGTACAGGCTGTACAGGATGTTTCCCTTTATATCAAAAAAGGTGAAACACTCGGTCTTGTAGGAGAGTCCGGATGTGGAAAGACCACACTGGGAAGAACGATTCTTCGCCTTTATGAGCCAACCGGAGGAAAGATTATTTATGATGGCGAAACCATTTACGACAATCCTCTGGATAAAGACGGCAAACCTCTTGGAAAAGCCAAAGCTGCCAAAATGCTTCCCTACAGAAGAAAAATGCAGATCATTTTCCAGGATCCGTCCGCTTCCCTGGATCCTCGAATGACAGTTGGTGAGATCATTGGAGAGGCCATTGATATCCACAAGCTTGCAGCGAGTAAGAAAGACCGCGCTGACATGATCAAAGAGCTGCTGGCGCAGGTTGGATTAAATACAGAGCATGCAAACCGTTATCCACATGAGTTTTCCGGCGGTCAGCAGCAGCGTGTTGGTATTGCCCGCGCCCTTGCAGTAAAACCGGAGTTCATCGTCTGTGACGAGCCGATTTCCGCATTGGATGTTTCTATCCAGTCACAGGTGGTAAACATGCTGGAGGACATGCAGGAGCAGATGGGTCTGACTTATCTGTTCATTGCCCATGATCTTTCCGTTGTCCGTCATATTTCCAACAGAATCGGTGTTATGTATCTTGGCTCTCTTGTTGAGTTGGGCGAGAGCTATGAGCTGAACAGACATCCGATCCATCCATATACACAGACCCTGCTTTCCGCAGTTCCGGTTCCGGATCCAAAGCTGAGCCGGACAAGAAAGCGTATTATTCTGGAAGGAGACGTGCCAAGTCCTATGAATCCGCCAAGCGGATGCCGTTTCCACACCAGATGTCCATATGCCACTGAAAAGTGCAGCCAGGTAACTCCTGTGTTCAGAGAGCATGAGCCGGGCCACTGGGCAGCCTGCCATTTGCTGGACAAATAAAGGAAGTTTAGGTATTTCGTTCTTCTTCACGGAAGAGCTGATGAATACAAGCGTCGATTCTCATCTCTCATGCGGCGCAAAAAAGCATAAAGGAGGAAATGTAATGAGAAGAAAATTTATGTCTATGGCACTGACTGCAGCTATGGTATTAAGCATGGCAGCAACTCCTGTATTCGCCGAGGATACAGCATCTGACGAAGGATTCAACCTGAACCTTTGTATCGCATCTGAACCACAGACAATTGACCCTGCACTGAACTCTGCAGTTGATGGAGCTATCATGTGCAACCATATGTTCGAAGGTCTGGCTAAATGGGTAAATGATGGTGAAGGAAATGCTGTCACAGCTCCTGGACAGGCTGAGTCCTGGGAAAAGGCCGAGAACGAAGATGGTACAGTTACTTACACTGTTAAACTTCGTGACGGAATCAAATGGTCTGATGGACAGGCTGTAACAGCTGGTGACTTCGTTTATGCATGGCAGCGTCTAGCAAATCCTGAGACAGCAGCAGATTACTGCTACATGATCGACATGGTAAAAGGATATGACGCAGTTGCTGACGGAAGTGCGGATCCAAGCACTCTTGGAATTACAGCAGTTGATGATCAGACTCTTCAGATCGATCTTACCTATGACTGCCCGTATTTCGAAGAAATCATGGCATTCCCGGCAACCTTCCCGGTTCGTCAGGATATGGTAGAGAGCAGTGACAACTGGACATTTGATCCAAGCACATACATTGGCAATGGACCATACAAAATGACAGAGTGGTCTCACAATGCTTACATCTCCATGGAGAAAAACGAGAACTACTATGACTATGAGAATCTTGGACCGGATACTATCAAGTTTACACTTCTTGATGACAACAACGCAATGCTCAAAGGTTACAACAACGGAGAGCTTGATTTCATCGAGAACCTTCCTGTAGACGAGATCCCGACCTACCTTGCTTTCATCGAGAACCTTCCTGTAGACGAGATCCCGACCTACCTTGCTTCTGGCGAGCTTGAGATCGGTGACTATCTTGGAACTTACTATGTATGCTTCAACACAGAGGACGAAGTTTTCTCTGACCCTAACATCCGTAAAGCGTTCTCACTTGTAATCGACCGTAACTACATCGTAGAGAACGTTTCCCAGGCTGGTGAGGTTCCGGCTGACGGATATGTACCGAACGGTGTAAATGATGCAGCTGGTGCTGGTAGTGATGACTTCCGTACAGTAGGCGGTTCTTACTACAGCATTTCCGATGAGGATTATGAGGCTAACTGCGAAGAGGCCCGTCAGCTTCTTGCAGACGCTGGTTATCCGAACGGCGAAGGCTTCCCGACTGTAGAGTATCTGTACAACACAGCTGATAACCACAAGAAGATCGGTGAGGCTCTTCAGAACATGTGGCAGACAGAGCTTGGTGTAACTGTTAACTTGAACAACCAGGATTGGAACGTATTCCTTCAGAACAGAAAAGATGGTAACTTCCAGATCGCCCGTAACGGCTGGATCGCAGACTACAACGATCCTTGCTCATTCCTGGATATGTGGTACACAGACGGCGGTAACAACGACGCTCAGTACTCTAACCCAGACTATGATGCAGCTATCGATGCAGCAAAAGCTACTTCTGATCCGGAAGAGCGTATGAAAGCATTCCACGAAGCTGAGGATATCCTCATTGGACAGGACAGCGTACTTGCTCCAATCTACTTCTATACACAGCCATATATGCTCAATCCAGACATTGACGGCATGTACTACACACCACTTGGATACTTCTTCTTCGGTTATACAAGTAAGAAATAATCAAGTCAAAAGAATATAAGTCTTTTGGTATTACTTAAATGTGATGCAGAAGAAAATGACAGGCATTCGGAATTTTTCCGGGTGCCTGTTTTTTTGAGCAGCAACGAAAGCAGGATAAAATTTGCGAAGCTGTTTTATTCTGTTGACCGATTATGCATGATAGCGGTATAATAAGCAGATAATGGTTATTGAACCAGACAGGAGGAACATATGATGAGAGCCAGCGGTATTTTATTGCCTATATCCAGTATCCCTTCCAACTATGGAATCGGATGTTTTTCTAAAGAAGCTTACGCTTTTGTAGATCAGCTTGCAGAAGCGGGTCAGAAATACTGGCAGATCCTGCCACTTGGACCTACCGGATACGGGGATTCCCCTTACCAGTCTTTTTCCACATTTGCAGGAAATCCTTATTTCATTGATTTGGAGGAATTGATCCAGAGAGACCTTCTCACAGCAGCAGAATGTGCAGGCTGTGACTGGGGCGGCAGCAAGAGCTATGTGGACTATGAGAAGGTTTATCTTTCCAGATTTTCCCTTCTTCGGAAGGCTTACAGACGTTTTTACCAAATGGATGGGAAAGAAAAGGAGCTTCAGCTGATCCGTGAGGAGATGGAAGCCTTTGAGAAAGAGCAGGGCTTCTGGCTTGCAGATTATTGTCTTTATATGGCAGTAAAGGACAGCCTGGAGGGAATTTCCTGGAATCAGTGGCCGGAGGACTTAAAGACACGTAAGCCGGAGGCGCTTGCTAAGGCAAGAGAGGAGCTGAAGGAGGATATCAGCTTCTATGCCTTTCAGCAGTTCTGGTTCTACCGCCAGTGGAGCCGGCTGAAGAAATATGCAAATGACAGAGGTATTAAGATCATCGGTGATCTTCCTATCTATGTGGCTTTTGACGGCGCAGATGCATGGGCGAACCCGGATCTGTTCCAGTTTGATGAGGAGGCTACACCGGCAGCAGTGGCAGGATGTCCTCCAGACGCTTTTTCCGCAACTGGTCAGCTGTGGGGAAATCCACTTTATAATTGGGAATATCATAAGAAAACAGGTTATAACTGGTGGATCCTTCGTATGACTCACTGTATGAAGCTGTACGACAAGGTCCGGATCGATCATTTTCGCGGTTTTGACGAGTACTGGTCAGTTCCCTATGGAGATGAGACCGCTGAGAATGGAAAGTGGGAAAAAGGTCCTGGAATAGAACTGTTCAAGGTCCTGGAGGAGAAAATTAAGGATCTGGATGTGATCGCAGAGGATCTGGGATTCCTTACAGACAGCGTCAGGGAGCTTCTGGCAGAATCCGGATATCCGGGTATGAAGGTGCTTCAGTTTGCCTTTGATGAAAGCGGCGAGAGCGTATATCTTCCTTTCCGATATGACAAAAACTGCATTGTATACACTGGAACCCACGACAATGAGACTACGAAGGGCTGGCTTGGGAACCTTACCCAGTCAAACAGAGCCTATGTGAACCAGTACACAGCCTGTGAGGAGAAAGACACAGATGAATGTGTATGGGGGCTTATCCGGGCGGCACAGTCCTCAGTAGCAGAAGTGTGCGTAGTACCTTTGCAGGATTATCTCTGTCTTGGAAATGAAGCGAGAATGAATACGCCTTCTACTTTGGGAGACAACTGGAAATGGCGTCTTACAAGAGGTCAGCTTACGGATGAGATCATTCACAGAATTAACGCAATGACCAGATTATATGGACGAATCCAGGAGAATAAGAAGTAAGATGAAGAGATTGCTTATATTTTTGAAGGGCTATGAGAAAGAAAGTTTTCTGGCTCCTTTGTTCAAAATGCTGGAGGCCACCTTTGAGCTGATCGTGCCTCTGGTTGTTGCAAGAATCATGGATATCGGCATTAAGAATCAGGACAATGTCTATATCTGGCACCAGTGTGTGATCATGGTACTGCTTGGAGTGATCGGTCTTGCATGTTCCCTGACAGCACAGTATTTCTCTGCGAAGGCAGCCATGGGATTCAGCACTGCCCTTCGCAAGGAGCTTTTTTCCCATATCAGCAGGCTTTCTTACAGAGAACTGGATATGCTTGGAACTCCTACCCTTGTGACAAGGATCACCAATGATGTGAATCAGGCACAGACTGGTGTGAACATGGTGCTGCGTCTGTTCCTTCGTTCCCCTTTTATTGTTGTGGGTGCAGTGATCATGTCCTTTACCATTGATGTGAAGATTGGCCTGATCTTCCTGATTGCGGTTCCGGTGATCTCCATTGTAATTTACGGAATTATGCGCACAACAGTGCCAATTTACAAAAAGGCTCAGTCATTCCTGGACAGGATTTCCCTGATCACCAGAGAGAATCATGTGGGTGCCAGAGTAGTAAGGGCTTTTGGAAGACAGCAGGAAGAATATAAAGAATTTTCAGAAGTAAACGACGATTACACCAAGGTGCAGGTAAGAGCGGGAAAAATTTCCGCACTTCTGAATCCTGCCACTACGGTTATTATGAACTTTGCCATTATCGGAATCCTCTGGTATGGAAGCAAGGAAGTGTCTGTGGGTATTCTTACACAGGGGGAAGTGGTTGCCCTTGTAAACTATATGAACCAGATCCTGATCGCACTGATCGCTCTTGCAAACCTGATCGTGGCAGTGACAAAGGCTATGGCTTCCGGTGTGCGTCTGAATGAGGTGCTGGATACACAGCCGTCTCTCACGGATCAGGGCAATAGTGTTCAGAAAGAAAATGCAGGCGCTGCAAGAGTTGTCTTTGAAGATGTGAGCTTTACCTATGCAGGCAGCAAGGAGCCGGCGCTTTCCCATATTTCCTTTACGGCAAAACCAGGTGAGACCATCGGTATCATTGGTGGTACCGGATGTGGTAAATCCACTCTGGTCAATCTGATCCCACGCTTCTATGACGTAACTTCCGGTAATGTGGTAATTGATGGAAATAATGTAAAAGAATATCCATTTTCACAGCTTCGTAAAAAGGTGGGGATGGTACCACAACAGGCAGTTCTGTTTAAGGGAACCATCCGTGACAATATGAAATGGGGCAAAGAGGACGCTTCCGAAGAAGAAATCCAACGGGCTCTTTCCATTGCGCAGGCAAGTGGTTTTGTAAAAAGTAAGCCGGAGGGCTTAAATACCATGGTAAGTCAGGGCGGCGCCAATCTTTCCGGCGGACAGCGCCAGCGTCTTACCATAGCAAGAGCACTGGTGGGAGATCCGGAGATCCTGATCATGGATGACAGTGCTTCTGCCCTTGACTTTGCCACAGATGCGGCTCTTCGTCATGCCATTCATGAGCAGACAAAGGGAATGACTGTGTTTATCGTTTCCCAGAGAGCAACCTCCATCAAGCAGGCAGATAAGATCCTGGTTCTGGATGATGGTGAGCTGGCTGGTGTGGGAACACACAAAGAGCTTATGGAATCCTGTGAGGTCTACAGAGAAATCTGCCTGTCACAGCTTTCCGAACAGGAGGTGAACCGCTGATGGGAAGGAATAAAGAGACTATGAAGAGGGTACTGAAATTTATCAGCCCTTACAAAGCAAAAATTATCATTATGCTTCTGACAGCGCTTGTCACCGTTGGATTTACCTTGTATACACCCATTCTGATTGGTAATGGTGTAGATAATATCGTAGGTCCGGGAAATGTAAATACAGCCGGACTTTTGAAGGTGCTTGGAGCTCTGGCTGTGATCGTTGTGGGAAATGCAGTTTCCCAGTGGGTGATGAACCTTCTTACCAATCAGGTTACCTACAGCGTGGTGCAGGATGTGCGAAGCCAGGCGTTTGCCCATCTTCAGGAGGTGCCGGTATCTTATATAGATGCCAATCAGCCAGGAGATATTTTAAGCCGTATTGTTTCTGATGTCAGTCAGTTTTCAGATGGTCTCCTTATGGGCTTTACCCAGCTGTTTACCGGTGTGCTGACCATCTTTGGAACCATTGGATTTATGCTTTCCATCAGTGTGAAGATCACAGTGATCGTTATTTTGCTCACTCCGATTTCCCTGTTCGTGGCAAGCTTTATCGCAGGCAGAACCTTCCGCATGTTTCAGGAGCAGTCCGAGAAGAGAGCGGAGATGACTTCTATTGTGGAAGAGCTTGTTGGAAATCAGAAGATCGTGCAGGCTTTTTCCTATGAGGAGAGAGCTAATGAAAGGTTTGGAAAAGTAAATGAAGAGCTTCGCGTCTGCGGAATCAAAGCGATTTTCTTTTCCTCTATTACAAACCCGTCCACACGCTTTGTAAATGGTCTTGTTTACACAGCAGTTGGAATTTTTGGTGCATTTACAGTAATTAAGGGCGGTATGACTGTGGGACAGCTGACCAGCTTCCTGAACTATGCAAATCAGTATACCAAGCCGTTTAATGAGATTTCCGGCGTTATCACAGAGCTGGAGAATGCGCTGGCATGTGCAAAACGTCTCTTTGACTTTATTGATACACCGGCACAGGAGCCAGATGCGCCAGATGCTTGGGAGCTGGAGAAAGCAGACGGCCGTGTAAGCGTGGAGAGTGTTTCCTTTTCTTACAGAAAAGAAGTTCCGCTTCTTACTGATATTTCCATTGACGTAAAACCTGGACAGAGGATCGCCATCGTCGGACCTACCGGATGCGGTAAGACCACTATGATCAACCTTCTTATGAGATTCTATGATGTAGATAAGGGACAGATTAAGGTAAGCGGTTATCCGGTAAGAGAGCTGACAAGAGACAGCCTGAGACGAAACTTTGGTATGGTGCTTCAGGAGACCTGGCTGAAGGCAGGAACCATCCGCGAGAACATTGCCTATGGAAAGCCGGATGCGACTTTGGAAGAGGTTATGGAGGCAGCTAAGCATGCACATGCCCACAGTTTTATCAAGCGTATGCCAAACGGCTATGATACCGTGATTTCAGAGGGAGGCGGAAATATTTCCCAGGGACAGAAGCAGCTTCTTTGCATTGCAAGGGTTATGCTGATGCACCCGGCTATGTTGATCCTGGATGAGGCCACTTCTTCCATTGATACCCGTACTGAGGTGAAGGTGCAGAAGGCTTTTGCAGAGTTGATGGAAGGAAGAACCAGCTTTATTGTAGCACATCGTCTTTCCACTATTCAGGAGGCAGATCTGATCCTGGTCATGAAGGACGGAAATATTATCGAGCAGGGCAGACATGAGGAATTGCTGGCGAAGAAGGGCTTTTATGCGAACTTGTATGAGAGTCAGTTTGCTATTTCATAAGGGGGATGAATATGGAAAATAAGAATCTGGAAGAGACTGATGTAAATGAGAAGCAGAAAGCCAGAAATGGGAAGTCTGCTATGCCTATGAGAACCTGCCTGGTTATGATTCTGGCAGGGGTTTATGTGGCTTATCTGGGTGTTTCTCTTTGCCAGAATGTAATAAATGGTGCTGAGGGCAGCAGTCCTGGCTTTATGGTTGCGGGAGTGATTTTTATTGTGCTTGGCGTGGCTTTCGTGATCAATGGAATCCGCGGCAGCATAAAGGCTGGCAAGATTCAGAAGGAGTCGAATGCAGAAAGTGAAGCACAGGCTTCTGAGACAGAAACTTCAAGGACAGTTGAATCTAAAATGGAAAGTACTTCATCCTTGAATAAGAAAATGTCTATTGCTGACCGCGCTAATCTGGTTAGCCAGTTAGGGGATGCGACAGAGGATGAAGAATAGAGAGTATTGTTTTTTGAAAAGAAATTGATATATTAGATAGTGTTAATATATGTATGAAAAATGAGTGGTGTAGTTATTTCGAGAACGATGTACTAGTTTGCAGACCGTGCGGTTACTTTTGCGTTTTATGATTATAACAGCACGAAATTACGAATACAATACTAAATATAAAAAAATAAACAGACTTCCGAATGAGTGATAATCAATCAGAAGTCTGTTTTTTTGTTGAAATACACGCTCTAGCGCCGTTTCCTGCGCCTGCGTTTCCCGCTTGGGTTATGTAGAGTGGACCAGCAGAATGCCTGCACCAACAGGATTCCCGCTGTGACTCCGATGCTGTCGATTCCCACATCACGTACAGAAGGTCCGCGGTCTGCCACAAAGGACTGGTGGTATTCATCAAAGCCTGCGAAGCCTACGCATATGGCGCCTGCCAGCAGGATCAGCCAGATACCTCTTACTCCGTAAACATAAAGTGGGAAAGAAATGGCAATGGCAAGCAGACAGTACTCTGTCATGTGAGCTGCTTTTCGCACATAAAATTCGATGGAGCTGGCAGAATAGGCGAGCTCGTCATAAGTTTTGTTTTCGTTGAGAACTTCATTCTTGGTTTCCACAATCTGGTAGCTGACTTCATAGCTTAGGGCTCCGGACACCTCCCCTGTCTGGGCTGAAAATGAATAAATCAGATACATCATCAGAATTGCAGGAAGAAAAGAAAGAGGTTTCAGTAAATGGATTAAAATTTTCTTCATGGGGTTTACTATAACACGGGAAAATAAGATTGTAAAGAAAAAGGTGATTTGACAAGGTTTTGAAAAAACAATAAAACCAGAGCAAGCAGGAGTGAGACAGGAGGGCAAAGAACTTGTTATTTACAGGAATCTATGCTAAAATTGTTGAAGTATGAAAAGCAGCGAGATACTTGGTGTGGAGAGACTCTGGCGGCCAGGTATCGTGTTGCTATAAAGAACGCACAATGGAGACCAGGAGGAAAAAGACAGGTATGAGTTTAGCTGATCATATTTTTATAGATATGTGTAAAGACGTAATTGAGAACGGAACCAGTACAGAAGGGGAGAAGGTCCGGCCAGTGTGGGAGGATGGCACTTCTGCTTATACGATCAAACGTTTTGGTGTTGTGAACCGTTATGATCTGAGAAAGGAATTTCCAGCGCTGACCCTTCGCAAGACCGCATTAAAGAGCGCTATGGATGAGATCCTCTGGATCTGGCAGAAGAAATCAAACAACATTCATGACCTTCACAGCCATATCTGGGATAGCTGGGCTGACGAGAATGGCTCCATTGGAAAAGCGTATGGTTATCAGCTGGGTGTGAAGCATCAGTACAAAGAAGGCATGATGGATCAGGTAGACCGTGTTCTTTATGATCTGAAGAATAATCCATACAGCCGTCGTATTATGACCAATATTTATGTGCATGAAGATCTCCATGAGATGAATCTTTA
>ERZ791886.1017-NODE-1017-length-15156-cov-2.267598_pt1 | contig 15156 bp, 15 predicted proteins | sample MGYA00510158_ERZ791886 | MGnify/ENA primary metagenome ERZ791886 (study PRJEB30046, sample SAMN00792063) | human gut metagenome | study: EMG produced TPA metagenomics assembly of the A metagenome-wide association study of gut microbiota in type 2... | reverse complement strand
TCCCATAAGATGGCCGTAAACACGACCTGTCTTGCCTCTTATAAGCTCCGCCATGTCGGGGTTTTTTTTCTGCGGCATTATGCTGGAGCCTGTGGAATAGGCGTCGTCAAGCTCAACAAACTTAAACTCGTGGCTGCTCCAAAGTATTATTTCCTCGCAGAAACGGCTTAAGTGCATCATAACCATCGAGAGGCTTGAAAGCAGTTCAACGCAGAAATCCCTGTCGGACACGCCGTCCATGCTGTCAAGGGAAATGCTGTCAAAGCCCAGCGCGTCGCACACATACTGGCGGTCAAGGGGGTAGGTTGTTCCGGCTAAGGCGCCTGAACCAAGAGGCATTACATTTGTACGCCTGTAGGTATCGTCCAGCCTGTCAATATCCCTCTTGAACATTTCGCAGTAGGCGAGCACATGGTGCGCCAGAGTTACGGGCTGTGCCCTTTGCAGATGTGTGTAGCCGGGCATTATGGTGTTAATGTTTGCCTCTGCTATGTCGTTTAAAGCCCTTATCAGCTCCAGAAGGAGCTTTTTAATATCAATAATTTGTTCCTTGTTGTACATTCTTATGTCAAGGGCCACCTGGTCGTTGCGGCTTCTGCCCGTGTGCAGCCTTTTGCCCACATCGCCGATACGCTCAATCAGCATGGTCTCTATATTCATATGAATGTCCTCAGCCTTTTCGTCAAACTCGACCTTTCCGCTTTCGATGTCCGCAAGCAGCTCCTTAAGGGTTTTCTGCAGAAGCTCGGAGTCCTCCGCCGGGATTACTCCCTGTCTGCCAAGCATTGCCGCGTGGGCTATGCTTCCCGTTATATCCTCCTTATACATCCTCTGGTCAAAGGATATGGAGGAATGGAAATGGTCGGTAAAGCTGTCGGTTGATTTTGTAAAACGTCCGCCCCAAAGCTTCATATCAAATACTCCTTACTTATTGTTCTTCTCTGCGTTTTGCAGCATCATCGCGCGAACCTTGAGAGGAAGGCCGAAAAGGTTGATGAAGCCGTTGGCGTCCTTATGGTCGTAAAGGTCGCCTGTTGTAAAGCTGGCGATTGATTCGTTATATAATGAATAAGGCGATGTTGTGCCGGCAGGTATTATGTTGCCCTTGTAAAGCTTAAGCTTTACTGTGCCTGTGGTTGTCTCGTTTACGCTGTCAAAGTAAGCTGAAAGCGCCTCTCTGAGAGGTGTAAACCATTCGCCGCTGTATACAAGCTCTGTAAACTTATTGCTTGCGATTTCATTGAAGGCCTGTGTTTTCTTGTCAAGCGTGAGGTACTCAAGCTCTCTGTGGGCGTACATAAGAATTGTTCCGCCGGGAGTCTCGTAAACGCCCCTTGATTTCATACCTACAACACGGTTTTCACAGATGTCCGCAATGCCTACGCCGTTTTCGCCGCCGATTTTGTTAAGCTCCTTAAGAAGCTCTACAGGACCGATTTTTTTGCCGTTAAGCTCTGTGCAAACGCCCTTTTCAAAGCCGAGAGTTACATAGGCGGGTTTGTCAGGCGCATTTTCGGGTGATACGCCAAGCTGGAGGATATGGTCATAGTTAGGCTCGTTGGCAGGGTCCTCAAGCTCAAGGCCCTCATGGCTTAAATGCCAGATGTTTCTGTCACGGCTGTAGCTGTCGTCGCCCTTTACGGGTGCGGGAATGCCCCTGTCCTCAAGGTATTTAACCTCAGCGTCACGTGAGTCCATTTTCCATGTGTCAAGCCTCCAGGGAGCGATAATCTTCAGGTCGGGAGCGAGCGCCTTTATTGTAAGCTCAAAACGAACCTGGTCGTTGCCCTTGCCTGTAGCGCCGTGGCAGATTGCCGTTGCGCCTTCCTTGCGGGCTATTTCAACAAGCCTTTTTGCGATAATGGGTCTTGCCATTGATGTTCCCAGAAGGTATTTGCCCTCATATACGGCGTTGGCCTTTACGCAGGGGAAAATAGCGTCTGTAATAAATTCCTCTGTAAGGTCCTCTATGTAAAGCTTGCTTGCGCCTGTCTTAAGCGCTCTTTCCTCAAGGCCGTCTGTCTCCTTGCCCTGTCCCACATCTCCGCATACGGCGATTACCTCAGCGTCGTTGTAGTTTTCCTTAAGCCAGGGAATAATAACAGATGTGTCAAGTCCGCCCGAATAAGCGAGTACGATTTTTTCTTTCATTATGATTCATCCTCCATATAATTAATATAAATGAAGTATACATTGAACTTATCCAAAAATCAATACGTTTATAAGAAAAAACAGGCATTTATTTGAATATTTATGCATTAATATTAATTGAGCCTGCTTATAAAGCCTTGTTTTGGATAAATTTTAATGATTGTGAATAAAATGTACTAAAATATGCACATGTTGAGGGTTGTCGCAATAATTGTGTTGCAAAAGTACATATATTAATGCTATAATATGTCGAAGAAGATATTATGTTGGGGGAGTTTATAATGGCTGGATTTTACAGAAGTATGGCTTTCAAAAAATGTCTGCTTATATTGGTATGGGGAATTACGCTTTTTGCTATAGGCTTTGGAATATCCTTCTACAAGGGCGTCGGACAGAAGTTTGACAAGGTCGTTGAGGTTCCGGTTTCCGAGATTTCGCTTGATGGCATTGCCGACGGCACCTATGAGGGAGAGTATCTTTTTGAGACGCTGTACGCAAAGGTTCAGGTAATTGTAAAGGGCGAGGAAATCAAAAAGATTATTCTTGAAGAGTTTGAAACCCAGAAGGGCGACGACGCAGCGGATATTGTAGACAGCATTGTGGCTGAGCAGAGCGTTATGGTCGACGATGTGAGCGGCGCTACGGATTCCAGCCGTGTTATTAAGCTGGCTGTGCTGAACGCCTTGGGACAATAAAAATACATATATAAAATTCGGGCTGTTGATAATTTATTGACAGCCTTAAATTTTGGTGAATATTATGGAAAAATGGTTTATTGCAAATAAAAAGGCGGATTTTGCCGCCATAGGAAAGCGTTTTGGCATATCCCCCATTACCGCTAAGATAATACGAAACAGGGATATAATTGAGGACGGGGACATAAGCATGTATCTTTACGGCACCCTTAAGGACATGAGAAGCCCCCTGGATATGAAGGACATGGATGCCCTGGCGGCCATATTAAAGGAAGATATTGAAAACGGCAGGAAAATAAGGGTCGTGCAGGATTACGACGTGGACGGCTGTATGTCGGGCTATATACTTGTGGCGGCAATAAGGGCCTGCGGGGGTCTGGCCGACTACGATGTGCCCGACAGAACCGCCGAGGGCTACGGCATAAACGAAAGAATTGTTGACGCCGCGCTTTCGGACGGGATAGACACGATACTCACCTGCGACAACGGCATAGCCGCCTCTCAGGTTGTCAGCTACGCCAAGGAAAAGGGTCTCAGGGTAATAATTACCGACCATCACGAGGTGCAGTATATTAAGGAAAACGGTGAAACAAAATACATTATTCCAGAGGCTGACGCTGTTGTGGACCCTAAAAGGCCCGACTGCCCCTATCCCTTTAAGCAGCTTTGCGGTGCAGGAATAGCCTATAAGGCGGCGGAGGTGCTCTACGGCATTTTCGGCAGGGGAAGGGACGAGCTGGAAAGGCTTTTGCAGTACGCCGCTGTCGCTACGGTATGCGATATTGTGGACTTGACAGACGAAAACCGTATCATTGTAAAGGAAGGCTTTCGGGTGCTGGAGGATACGGATAACTACGGAATGAGAGCGCTTTTGGACAGGTGCCTTAAGCCCGGGGAAAGACTGTCGGTGGGCAGGGTCGGCTTTTTTATAGGGCCTGTTATTAACGCCGGAGGCAGGATGTCTACGGCACAGCTTGTAATGGATCTGCTTTTTTCCGGGTCCAGGGAGGAGGCCGAGGACATACTTGACGGCCTTATAGAGCTGAATGAAGAAAGGAAGCACGCCACGGAGGAGGCCGTTAAATGCATTACAGCTAAATACGGCGGTGTTCCCGAGGACGTTATTATAGAATACAGCCCCATGTGCCACGAGAGCGTGGCCGGAATAGCGGCTGGACGCATAAAGGACAGGTACTACAAGCCCGCCATTGTGCTGACGGACAGCGCTGACGAGGGATATATCAAGGGCTCGGCCAGAAGCGTTGAGGGCTTTGATATTTTTCAGAGGCTGATGGGGGTTAAGGACTTGCTGTCACGCTTCGGCGGACACCCGATGGCGGCTGGTCTGACGCTTAAAAGGGACGATTTGGACGAGTTCAGAAGAAGGATGAACGAGCCGGGATGGCCTGAGAGCGCCGAAAGATTCAAAAGAATCACAATAGACGCTGCGGTGCATTTCAGCGCAATAAATAAAAACGTCATAAAAGAGCTGGAGCTGATAGAGCCCTGCGGCAAGGGAAACAGGAAGCCCGTGTTTGCCGCTAAAAACCTTAAGGTGCGCAGGCTGGGCATTTTGGGCAAAAACAGAAATACAATAAAAATGACGCTGGACGACGGCACAGGCGAGGCGGAGGGCATATGGTTCGGCAATGTGGATACTGTGCTTGAGGATATACGCCAAAAATTCGGACAGGCCGAATGCGAAAAGCTGCTGAGAGGCCATGAGGCAGAGGTTTACGCGGACATAATATATACGCCAAAAATGAATTATTATAACGGTTTTGAGAGTATTCAGCTTGATATAAGCTCATTCAGGTGGTAAAATAACTGTATATGATTATTGGGAGGATGTACAGATGGATTTAAAGGATACGATAAGAAGCATAAAGGATTTTCCCGAGGAGGGAATAATATTCAGAGACATCACAACACTGCTTAAAAACCCCGACGCGTTAAGGCAGGCTGTTGACGAGATAGAGGAAAAGCTTAAGGACGTGGATTACGACGTTATTGTAGCGCCCGAATCAAGAGGATTTATTTTCGGCATGCCCCTTGCCTACAACAAGCACAAGGGCTTTGTGCCAATCAGGAAAAAGGGAAAGCTGCCGGCTGAAACGGTAAGCAAGGAATATGCCCTTGAGTACGGCACAGCTACAATTGAAATGCATGTGGACGCCCTTGAAAAGGGCCAGAGGGTTGTTATTGTGGACGACCTGCTTGCAACAGGCGGCACCGCAAAGGCTATGGTTGAGCTTGTTGAAAGCGTAGGCGCGGAGGTTTCCGCTCTGTGCTTCCTTATTGAGCTGGACGCGCTTGGCGGAAGGGAATGCCTTAAGGACTATGAAGTAAAAACAATACTTAATTATTAAACATATTTAAAAAAAGTGTTGCGTTTGCATGGCTTTTATGTTAGAATATCAGATGTTCGACTATGGGACAGCTATGTCCTCAGGTCATGATGATTACCGGTGGTCCGCTTTTACAGGACTGTATTATGAACACCGTTGGAAGAAAGGAGGAAGACAAATGAACGAGATTATTAAACAAATCGAAGCTGAACAGCTTAAAAGCGACATTCCTCAGTTTAATGTAGGCGATACAGTACGTGTATACGCTAAGGTTGTAGAGGGTACAAAGGAAAGAATCCAGATGTTCGAGGGTATTGTTATCAAAAAACAGAACGGCGGCATCAGAGAGAACTTCACAGTCAGAAGAATTGCTTCAGGCGTTGGAGTTGAGAAGACTTGGCCCATACACTCACCCAGAATTGACCACATCGAGCTGGTTAAGAAGGGTATTGTAAGAAGAGCTAAATTATACTACTTAAGAGACAGAGTAGGTAAGGCAGCTAAGGTTAAAGAAGCTATAAGATAATTATTCACAGCGCGCGGAGCTTTTCCGCGCGCTGTTTTACTAAAACCATTGGAGGCCATTTATATGGGCGAAAAAAAGAGTACGGCGCAGGAAATAAAAGAATGGATTATTGTTATAATAATAGGTGTGGCGGCCGTTTTTGCCATCAGGAACTTCGGCTTCAGAATAACGGCGGTAAAGGGCTCGTCCATGGTGCCTAACTATGTGCACGGGGAGTATGTGTTTACCGACATGCTGAGCTACAAGCTTTCCGACCCGGTCAGAAACGATATTGTGATATGCGAATATGACGGCGGGGTGGACGACGAGAACTTTATTAAAAGGGTAATCGGCTGTCCCGGCGATGAGATAAACATCTTTTTTGATGAGGACCAGCAGTGCTACAAAACCGAGGTCAATGGTGAGGTTCTTGACGAGGAGTATATAAACGAGCCGATGGAAACAGGCGGCGACTGGGACTATCCGATTACGCTGTCAGAGGACGAGTATTTCGTCATGGGCGACAACAGAAATGTAAGCGCTGACAGCAGGGACGGCTACATAGGCACGTTTACAAAGGATAAAATAGTTGGCAAGGTAAGGTTTAAAATAATTAATAAGGCTTGAGGTGTGTTATGAATATACAATGGTATCCGGGACATATGACTAAAACAAGAAGAATGATGACGGAAAACATTTCGCTGGTTGACGTCGTTATTGAGCTTTTGGACGCGCGAATACCATACAGCAGCAAAAATCCCGATATTGACGAGCTTGCTAAAAACAAGCGCAGAATTATAGTTATGAATAAAAGCGACCTGGCTGACCCCGTAAAAACCGAGACCTGGAAGAAATACTTTGAGGAACAGGGCTTTACAGTGATACTTGCCGACGCGCTGAAGGGCACCGGCGTTAACAGGGTAGCGGACGCCGCCAGAACGCTGATGAAGGACAAGATTGAGCGTGAGAAGGCAAGAGGCAGGCTGTTTGTGCCAATAAGAGCGATGATTGTTGGTATACCCAACGTGGGCAAATCAACCTTTATCAACAAAAGTGTGGGTAAAACCACAGCCAAAACTGGGGATAAACCGGGCGTGACGAAGGGCAAGCAGTGGATAAGGCTGAAAAAGGATTTTGAACTGCTGGATACCCCCGGTATATTATGGCCTAAGTTTGAGGACGAGGAGGTCGGACTTAAGCTGGCAATGATAGGTTCCATAAACGACGATATACTTGACACGGAAACGCTGTGTACGGAATTTATAAACCTTATGATGGCGGTTGACCCCGAAGGGGTTAAGAACAGGTATAAGGTAGAGTTTGACACCATTGAGGAACCGCACAATGTTTTAGAGGGCATAGCAAGGGCAAGGGGCTTTATCAAAAAGGGTGGAGAGCCCGACTGCGAGAGAGCCGCAAAGATTGTGCTTGACGAGTTCAGAGGCGGAAAAATGGGCAGAATTACCCTGGAGCTTCCCGGTGACATTAAGGATATGACGGATAAAAAGGCCGAGAGGGACGCGGAAAAACGGGCTAGGGACAAAGAGAGAAAAGAAAATTACAGGAATAAAAAGGGCGGAGCATAAGACTCTGTCCTTTTTCTGTATTATTCCTATAGGGAGGGGGATTACAGTATACGCATTAGTGCAAAGCCCCAATGTTTCACTTACAGGGAGGGGCATCTCAGTGTACGCCTTAGCACACCCAGCGGCACTGTATATTCATTTTGTTCGCTTGTAAATCGGACTTTTTTGCACTTGCGGGGAAGGGACCACTCAGAGTTGCGAAGCCCGTTGTCCCTTCCCCTGCACCCCAACCCTTTCGGGCAACGCCTCCGTTACCTTCATGGACTATATAGTCATTAATACAGTTATAAACGTAATTTTTACAGAACTTAATATAAACTATATTGGTTTTACAGGCTATATAAAAAGCGTCTGCCCAAGGGGGAGGGTACAGGGAGGGGCTTCGGGCTTCGCAACACTGAGATGCCCCTCCCTGTATGGGCCACAAACTGGGATGCCCCTACAGGGAAGTACGCTAAATAATTATTTATTTTTCTGCTATATAATTATCTAAAGCAAATTCAAGCAAAATACCTATAAGATGGTTTCGGCTTTGGTCTGTCTGCTTTAAAATTTCCTCTATGCTTTCCATTGTTTCTCTCTTTATCCTAATTGAAGTTACGGCATATCCGTCAATGCCTCTGTACTTTTTTGATTTGATTTCAAAGTTATCCATATAAACACCCCAATACAAAATATATTTATAAGGCAATTATATCAGTATATGGGGAAACCCGGTATTGTGGAGATAATCACAATATAAAAGGAGCCATTGGCTCCTTTATTTTTACGCTGTTTTCTTTTCGATTTCAGCTACTCGCGTTTCAAGCTCGACAATTTTTTTAAAAAGCAGCTCAACGGTTTCGTTACTGAATTTAACGGCATCTATCTTCAGTTCGAGACCGTCAATTCTCTTAGCTAACCTGTCCTCTGAACGCCCGATTTCATCTATGATTGTATTTAACATCATTTTCAGTTCTTTATCATCCATGCAATCAGCTCCTTTGTAGAATTATATCATATGAAGCTTGGTAAATCCACTTTTTATTTTAATACTGCTCCTTTATTTTCCCCTTGATTTTTCACTTTGCAGGGTGTATCATATTTACAGTTAATCCGTGTAAAGCGGAGCTTGAAAGGGGTTTTGTTGATGTCGGGTTTTGAGGTGGCTCTGCCTTAAAACCGCATACTGTGGAGCATTGCTGAAGCGTGGCCGCCGGGTCATGGCCTTTTTGTGATGTCCGTGCAGCCCTTTCGTGAATACTGGCGCATTCAGTGCGTATGGCAGGACACGTCGGCGTGTCTTTTTTTGCGCCCATTTTTAAATCCCGCGGAGGACAGCATAATGTTTCCGCGGGATTTTTCGGTTTTGGCAGAGCTTAGTGAATAAGGAGGATAATCTATTTGGAGGAGAAAAACATTGAATATAGAAAATTATGGTTACAAGGCGGCGGAGACACAGGATAAAGGAACTCCGGCGCGCGTCACGGCTGTACACCGTGATTTGTTTGAGATAGTATGCGATAACGGAGCCGGCTTGGCACGCCTTAAGGCCGGTGAATACTATTCGGGAGAGGAAAGTCGTCCCACAGCGGGGGATTTCGTGCTTATAGATTGGATTGAGAAGGGAGAGAGCCGTATAATAAAAACGCTTCCCAGAAAAACCTATTTCTCAAGGCTTGATCCATCATCATCGGGAAACAGAGAGCAGGCCGTAGCCGCCAATTTTGACTACGTGTTCATAATGCAGTCGCTGGACGGCAACTTTAATCCCGGCAGGCTGGAACGCTATCTCACGCTTGCCTGGCAGTCCGGCGCAATACCGGCGGTAATACTTACAAAGGCCGACCAAACGGAGGACTTTTCAGCGCAGCTTCGTACTGCACAAAGGCTGGCGATAGGCGTTGGGGTGTTTGCCGTAAGCGCCAAAACAGGATACGGCTTGGAGCAGCTCGACGAGTATATAAAGCCGGGAAAAACAATAGTGTTTTTAGGCTCGTCAGGAGTGGGCAAGTCAAGCCTTGTAAACGCTCTGGCCGGAGAGGAAATTATGGCGACGGGAGATATAAGAAGCAAGGACGGAAGAGGCAGGCACACGACCACAAGCCGCCAGCTGGTTATGCTGAAAAACGGAGCAATGATAATTGACACTCCCGGAATGAGGGAGCTTGGCATGTGGGATGTAAGAGAGGGCATTGGCCGAAGCTTTGCCGACGTTGAGCAATTTTTGGGCAAATGCAGGTTTTCAGACTGCCACCATCAGGGAGAACCGGGCTGCGCTGTGGCTGAAGCGGTGCAAAGCGGCAGGCTTTCCCCAAAACGCTGGGAGGCGTACCAGAAGCTTAACAATGAAGCGGCCTACGCCGATGACAAAACAGAATATCTAAGAAAAAAGAAAACACGCGAAAAGAATATTGCAAAATTCCAGAAACAGATTAACAAAACGGATTACAGGCACGAGCCGTGTACAGAGAGCTTCATATGCAAGGTATGCGGCGCGGCGGTGGCGCCTGAAAATGCAGGAAGCAGCCACCGCAACCATTGCCCGAACTGCCTGTCAAGCATACATGTGGACAACAGGCCCGGAGACAGGGCGTCATTATGTAAGGGGATAATGGACCCGATCAGCGTATGGGTAAGGAAAAACGGAGAGTGGGCGATTATACACCGCTGCCGCACCTGCGGAGAGCTAAGCTCCAACCGTATAGCGGCCGACGATAACCCGGCGCTGCTGATGTCCATCGCAGTGAAGCCGCTGGCCGAGCCGCCGTTTCCGCTGTGGAATAAAGAATAAAAAGGAGCCAGAGGGCTCCTTTTTATTTTGCCAGACCTATTATAATTTCGGCGCATTTATCCTGGCCGAATATACTGCTGTCAAGGGAAAGACCGTAGTTCTGCGACATTCCCCATTCACGGCCTGTGTGCCTTTTATAGTACAGCCTTCTGGATTTATCCTTGTCCTCAAGGCGCTTTTTAGGAGTGCTTTCACTTTCGCCGTACATCCGCACAATTCTCTCAGCCCTGGCGTCCATATTTGAATGTATGAACACATGCAGGCAGTCCTTTTGGTCCTTAAGGATAAAATCGGCGCAGCGCCCGACTATGACACAGTTTCCCTTTTCTGCTATATCAAGCACGATTTTTCTCTGCATTACCCATAGAAAATCGTCTATTGAAAGGCCGTTCATTACACCCGGTGTTCCGCTGTGGGATGAAAAGATATAGGAAATCCAGTTCTTGTTGGGGGCGTATTCGCCTTCCTCCTCAATAAAGCTCTCACTGAGGCCGGTCTCAAATGCAACCTGCTTTACAAGCTCCTTATCATAATAGGCCCAGCCCAGGCTTTCGGCCACCTGCTTTGCTATGGAACGGCCGCCGCTTCCAAATTCACGGCTCACTGTAATTATATTCTTAGACATTTGCCACACTCCTTGTCATATATTCGCTATCATGTTTTTTCTTACCTTGCCCATAAATACTACAGCCACAATAAAGGCGCATATTTCCGCCGCAGGGAAGGCTATCCATACCATATCCGCCGCGTTTGGAAGCAGGGTAAACAGATATGCCAGCGGCAGGGCGACTACCACAAGCCTTATAAGCGAGAGCGCAAGGGACCTGATGCCGCTGCCAAGGGCCTGAAATACGGCCTGAAAGGCCACGTTGGCCCCTACGAAAACATATCCGAGGGTTACAATGCGGATTGCCATAACGCAAAGTGCCTTTACTTCCGCTGATACGTCAAAAATGCCGATTACCTGATTGGCGAATATCTGAAGGCCGACGGCGCCTGCCGCCATAATCACAACGGTATAGAGCAGTCCGCAGCGTATGGCGTCGTTTACCCTCCTTTTGTCCCTCATGCCATAGTTAAAGGCGACTATGGGTATAATGGCGTTATTCAGCCCATAGGCTGCGAAGAATATGAACTGCTGGATTTTAAAGTACATGCCGTAGGCCGTAACAACCGAGCCTGAAACCCTGACAAATATGATGTTTACGCCGTAGGTCATAATCGAGGTGAGCGCCTGCATTATAATAGCGGGTATGCCGACGCGGTATACGGAAATAATCGTCTGCCTGTCGGGCTTGAGATATTTCAGCCTTGTATCAAGGTCATGGTTCATTTTATGATGGAATATTATTCCCAGAACAAGCGATACTATCTGGCCGATTACAGTGGCCCAGGCCGCTCCGTTTATTCCCATTTCAGGAAAGCCCAGATAACCGAAAATCATAATCGGGTCCAAAATTATATTGACCAGCGCGCCGGAAATCTGTGAGATTGTAAAAAGAGCCGTCCTGCCCGTGGACTGGAGAAGCTTCTCGTAAATCATGTATATGATTGAGCCGAAGGAGAAAACCGAGCATATTTTAAGGTAGGAGCAAGCCATCTGAAATATCTGCGGGTCGTCCGTCTGGGTGCCAATATAGGCGTTTACGCCCACAAGGCCGAATATAAGGAACAGGACATATGTACAGATGCTCAAAAATATCGCGTTGCCCGCTATTTTGCTGGCGCTTTCCCTGTCGCCCATGCCAAGGTACTTGGAAAGCAGAGAGTTGACGCCGACACCGGTGCCGATGCCAACGGCTACCATAAGCGTCTGTATCGGAAACGCCAGGGTGAGGGCGTTTACAGCGGCGTCGCCGATACCCTTCATGCTGCTTACAAAGTAGCTGTCTACTATATTGTAGAACGCCTGAAGCATCATGGACAAAATCATCGGTACGCCCATTTTCATCATCAGGCGGCCGACAGGCTCTGTTCCCATTTTGTTTGTTGTAATTTCTTTTTCCATTTCTTACCTCCATTGAACAGCAGTTTAATGTTTTTATGGAGTCCTTTCCAGCATGAAGGCCTGTCCCCTCCGCTGATTGGTAAGCTGCCTAAACCAAAAAAAGAGACACGTAAACCTGCCTGGGCTTACGCGTCTCCGCTACACTGCGTAGATATTATAACTCCTATTTTTTTTAAAAGTCAAGAGGCATTTTTCAAACCAAAAGGCTTACGGGAAACGTGACGATTACGCTCATAAGGGTTCCCAAAAGGTAATATTCCGCAAAATCGGGATCCTTGGTAATTTTGTCATAGCGTGCAATTGATTTGGCCGTAAGCACAAGGCCAAGCGCCGAATACTGTCCTAATGACAGGAATATAAGCATTATGATGCGTTCCAAGGTGCCTATCAGCCTGCCGGCGTTTTTATCATTTTCGCGGCTGTGATTTTCGGGACGGAATACCGCCAGTATACTGGAAATCGCTATATTAGAGGGCTTATGAATTAAAAGAAGCGCTAGAGGCCAGAACAAAAAGGCAAACGGGCTTATATCTGCCGTCTCTAAAAATCCGGTAATGGGCGGGACGTCAAATTGCCAGTCAACGGCAAAATAGTATACACAGACAGCAATAATTGCTATATGTAAAAACTGGTCGGCAAAAAATATTTTTGCTCGAACCGAAGGGGCCGTAAGCCTTTTCAGGAAAAAATATTTGATTATATCAACAGCCATGTGCCCGGCCGAGACAACGGGCGCAATAATCAGAAAACCTTTCCCGTATACATAAGAGAATAAAAAACAGATTAGTGCAACAGCAAAGAAATACAGGAGGCTGTGAATGAACACCCATTTCAGGCTGGTCTCCTTTTTTGTGGAAATGCTGTTTGTCTGAAAATAAAAGTCTCCTAAGACATGGCCCAAAAGTACCGTCAGGAAAAAAATCCTATACATTATTATCACCGATTTCATCTAATATATTTTGTACAGTGTCAAGAGCTTCTTTATAAGTGTAATAGTGCCCGCCGGACAGGTGCCTTTGAACTGTCGGCTGCGTTATACCAAGCCTGCGCGCGGTATCGGACTGGTTATCCTGGTGCAAAAGCGCGTCGTATATTGTTTGTCTCTGCTTGCTGCTCCACGACTCTTTTATTGAGGTCATGAGAGAAAAGACGGTATTGATCAGGCTTTGGGGGGTCTGGTTGTCATCTGCCAGCTCAATTCTGATATTTGAAACGCCTGCCTGCTTCCTGTGCTCATTTTTTTTCAAAAGGTCAATGGCGGTTCTTGCGTTATAGTAGCCGGGACCATCGGCGCCGATGGCGATGTCACGGTTTACCTCGGTTGAAATGCTGCCTACGCCAATGCCGAAGCGGAAGCTGACGGGATACATTGCTATTTCTATTTCGGATATGATAGACATAAGATTTTTGCCGCCGTAAAGCAGGCCTTGAAATTCATCTCCAATGGTTATCGTAAATTTTGAATAGATGTCCTCAGAATATTTTTCGTTTATTTCAGAAAGCACATCTTGAAATTTCATCTGTACCGCATGCCTGTCTTTAAGCATCCTTGAGCCTTTAATATCGCCTATTACCGCGACATAAGGGTTTTTCAGGAAAAAAAAGAACATAAGACCACCTCTTTTAACTGTATTATATAGCATAGATAATGAATAATCAATAATTATTCGTTTATAAGGCTATAATTGTTGATTATAGCCTTATTTGAGCGTTCCGTCTTTTTTAGTACTGATAGAGGGCTCGATTAATATGGATTTCTATGCCTGAGGGGGAAGGAACAACGGATTTTTGATTATTGAGCGCCACTCTATGTTTGGGCGATATTTAATAAAAAATATAAGTTCCCTTTTTGCGTATTTATGCTATAATCGAAATAGGAAGTACCAATCAAAATACAGGAGGAGATTACCAATGAAAATCAGTCTTTTGGAACCAATCGGCATTGACGGCTCTCTTATGGAGGAGCTTGCGGCTCCGCTGAAGGCGCAGGGACATGAGTTCGTTTATTATGACAGCAAGACAACGGACGCAGGCGAGCTTTATGAGAGGGCGAAGGACAGCGAAATAGTAATGATAGCAAACAACCCGCTTCCAGACAGCGTGATTGAAAAATGCGGAAAGCTTGAAATGCTTGACGTCGCCTTTACAGGAATAGACCATGTCGGACAGAAGGCATGCAGAGATAAGGGAGTTGTAATCTGCAACGCCGCGGGATATTCCAATGAGACGGTTTCCGAGCTGGCAGTCGGTATGGCCATTAGTGTCCTCAGAAAAATAAATCAGGGCGACAAGACGGTAAGAGAGGGCGGCACAATGGCTTCCGCCGGACTTATGGGAACGGAGCTTGGAACCAAGACAGTAGGAATTATCGGAACGGGAAGAATAGGAGTAATGACAGCTAAGCTGTTTAAGGCCTTTGGCTGCAAAGTGCTTGGCTACAGCAGAACCAAAAAGCCTGAGGCCGAGGCTGAGGGTATTATATATGAAGAGCTGGACGAGCTGCTTGCGCACAGCGACATAGTTTCCTTACATATACCTTCAACTGCTGGAACAAAGGGCTTCTTAAGCAAAGAAAAAATAGCGCTTATGAAGAAGTCGGCTATACTCATCAACTGCGCGAGAGGGGCTGTTGTGGACAACGCTGCGCTGGCTGAGGCATTGAACGCCGGAGAGATAGCAGGGGCGGCAATAGACGTGTTTGACATGGAGCCGCCGATACCTGCGGATTATCCTCTGCTTAACGCCAAAAATACCCTGCTTACACCCCATGTGGCGTTTGCCTCTAAGGAGTCTATGGTTAGAAGGGCGCGTATTGTATTTGACAATCTTTACGCCTACCTGGAGGGTAAACCTATTAATGTAGTTAAAATTTGAATGAAATAAATTAACGGGGCAGCCGGGGCGCAGGGGCATATTCTGCGCCCCGGCTTTATTTGTTAAATATTAATTTAACAAAAACATTGTTAAATGTTATGACAAAGTCCAGCTGATTTCCTATTAATGGTAAAAGAATGCTTAGAAAAGTTGTATAATTTTTTAACAATCTGCACATTTTTGGAGTGTCTTTATATAATCTTTATTGGTTATATT
>ERZ791886.1012-NODE-1012-length-15191-cov-2.065671_pt1 | contig 15191 bp, 18 predicted proteins | sample MGYA00510158_ERZ791886 | MGnify/ENA primary metagenome ERZ791886 (study PRJEB30046, sample SAMN00792063) | human gut metagenome | study: EMG produced TPA metagenomics assembly of the A metagenome-wide association study of gut microbiota in type 2... | reverse complement strand
GTGGAAAATGCAGCGTCTTAAAAAAGCGTCAGGAAGTTCCTTTTCCGCGTTTGATGTTATTATTACAATCGGACGTTTTTTCGCCTTTATTGTTTCTCCTGTTTCCGGAATATAAAATTCCATTTTATCAAGCTCCCAAAGAAGGTCATTTGGGAATTCCAGGTCAGCCTTATCAATTTCATCTATAAGGAGTATTACCTGTTTATCAGAGCTGAATGCCTCTCCGATTTTTCCAAGCTTAACATACTTTTTAATATCATCTACACCTTCACCGCCAAACTGGCTGTCATAAAGCCTCTGAACAACGTCATATACATACAGTCCGTCCTGTGCCTTAGTCGTGGATTTAATATTCCATATTATCAGTTCCATATTAAGTGCCCTTGAAACCGACTGGGCGAGCATTGTCTTTCCTGTACCCGGTTCTCCCTTTATTAAGAGAGGCTTTTCAAGGGCAATCGCTATATTCACTGCTCTCATCAGATCCTGAGAAGCAACATAATCTGTACTTCCGCCGAATTGTGCTTTATCTGTCATCTCTTTACCTCCGTATTATTTATTGCTTTATTCTACAGAAGTGGGATTTATATGTCAATACTAAGAAATTTAAAACCATATTAGAAAAGGCCGGAATAATAATCCAGCCTCTGGTTTATTTTGTTATTTAATTGACCTTATCGGACAGCAAACTTCAGTTACATAATCCTCAGGATTTCTTGTCTGGGCAGGGCTGACATGATAGATACTGAACATAGTGCCACTGAAATCATATCCGTTGTCGTTTACCCAATTGGCAAGTGCTCCATTTGCCTCGGTAATATTATCGTAGCTTCCTTTATATATAACTGTAGCAGCCTCAACTGGCGGTACAGACTTAAACTTAACATTTTCTGTATCCTTGTATTTCCCTTTTACAGACATTTGGATTTCAACATCAACATCGCTTTCTTTATAGCCCTCATCATGGAAAACCGCCATAGAATAGCATGGGTCGTCTATCTGAAGGTTCATGTCCATTGTTTCCTTTCTCAAAATCTCCCATAAATCCCCCTCGCAGTTATATGAGGGAATTACCCTCCTGACACTTGCAACATATCTCTCGGGGAAGGTCTTAACCGTAACATTATATTCCATACTTTTTCCGTCCTTTCTCAGTCTTTCAATCGTAGTCTCAATCAGCATAAGCCGGCGTCCGATATCCTCTTTTTGAGTCTTTACTTCTTCATACTTAACTTCCAGAAACCTTGAAAGCGCCTCCGGATTATTGTATTCTTTAAGTATTTTGGCCGTGTCTGCCAGGCCAAACCCAAGTTCTCTAAGGGATGTTATACGATTAGCCTCTGTCAGCTGCTCAACACTATAGTATCTGTAGCCTGTAAAGTCATCTACTTCATTTGGTTTCAGCAGCCCTATCTTTTCGTAATGCCTTAACATTCTTATGCTGATTCTTGTCAGCTTTGAAAAATCTCCTATTTTCAACATTCAATCCACCTCACATATATGTGTTTTCCTGAGCTCAAATATATCATAAGCTATGACACAGTGTAAGAGTCAAGAGAAAACATTTAAAAAGCCGCCCTTTTGGGCGGCCCATTTAATTTTTTAGAAATTCTATATATTCTGTGTAATTTGTCAGCCTTTAGAATTCAGTTTTTCTTTTCATCTAAAAGTTTATTAAGCTCATCCATAAACGTATTTATGTCTTTAAACTGCCTGTATACTGAGGCAAAACGCACATACGCCACCTCGTCAAGATTTTTCAGTCTGTCCATAACCATGTTTCCAAGTTCACTGGAGGATACCTCCTTAAGAGGAGAATTCATAATTGTATTTTCAATATCATCGACCAGGGCTTCCATCTGCTTCATTGAAATATTGCGTTTATTGCACGCCTTTACTATTCCGTTAAGTATTTTGTTTTTCTCAAAAACTTCCCTTGTTCCGTCACGCTTAACAACTATCAGCGGTACTGTATCTATCCTCTCATATGTAGTAAAGCGTTTATCGCATTTCTCACAGAGCCTCCTTCTTTTGATTACGGTATTATCATCCTGTGCTCTGGAATCCACTACTTTTGTATCATCATTTCCGCAAAAAGGACATTTCATTCCATTATCCTCCCGTCTTTTGTATAAATGTATACCAATATCATAAGCCATAATTTTACATTGGTCAACTAATTTTTCCTAATGCAGACAGCATGGGTATCAACCTCAACAAGTATTATGTCTTTTCCGATACGCTTTATAGCGCACCAAGGTATTCTGTACTCCTTATCCTTAGAAAAAAACAGCCCGTTTTTGGTTTGGACAGGAATTATTATATCAGTTATCTGCCCGCACTTTAAATCAATAACCAAATCACTGACATATCCAAAACGGAAACCGTCGCAAATATTTATTACCTCTTTTTGTTTAAAACAACAGAAAGTCTCCATAAAAAAATTTACTCCCGAAAAATTTATTATATTGCTTCTTTCATTTTGGCTATAGTGTACATTGACTATTGTTATAGTCTGATGTAAAATACCATATGTTGACACGTATAAATTATAAACCCCTACATCTAGTTGTTTGATAGGGCGTCTTACCGGGGAGGAAATACTATGATTACTACAATCACAAAGCGCGACGGACGCACCGCCTACTTTGACATCAATAAAATCGCCAGTGCGATTAACAAGGCTTTTGCCGCTACAACGGGTGCCAAGGACAATGCCACTTGCCTTGCGCTTGCAAGCGAGGTAGCAAATATTCTTGAGACAAACGGCATCGAAAGCCCAACTGTAGAGCAGATACAGGATAACGTTGAAAGCGTTCTTATATCACACGGCTATGTACGTACAGCAAAAAGCTATATTCTTTACAGAGCTGAAAGAACAAGGGTCAGAGACATGAATACCCGTCTTATGAAAACCTTTGAGGATATAACATATTCAGACGCTAAAGAAAGTGATATTAAGCGCGAAAATGCAAATATCGACGGAAACACACCTATGGGCGCAATGCTTAAATACGGTTCTGAAGGAGCTAAGCACTTTAATGTAATGTATGTGCTTAATCCAAAACATTCCGAAGCTCACAGAAACGGTGACATTCATATACACGACCTTGACTTCTATACTCTGACAACAACATGCTGTCAGATTGATATAATAAAACTTTTTAAGGACGGATTTTCAACAGGCCACGGTGTGCTGCGTGAGCCGAATGATATTTCAAGCTATTCTGCACTTGCATGTATTGCTATCCAGTCAAATCAGAATGACCAGCACGGCGGGCAGTCAATTGTAAACTTTGACTACGGCCTTGCCCCCGGTGTAAAGAAAACTTACAAGAAGCGTTATTTCAGGCTTCTAAAAAATGCACTCGAGCTGCTTGATGACAAGATTGTTGACAGCGACATAGACGAGATTAAAGAAACTCTCAAAAAAGAGGGACTTGAGCCATACCTTGATGAAAATCCCGACTATGACGAAAGAGAAAAACAGCTTCTTGTAGAAAAAGGCTTTGACGAGAAGGAAGTCGTAAAAGCCATTGAGTTTACAAAGCGAAAAGCTGCTATCGAAACTGACAAGGCAACATATCAGGCAATGGAGGCTTTTATCCATAACCTTAATACAATGCATTCAAGAGCCGGAGCTCAGACTCCGTTCTCATCAATAAATTACGGCATGGATACATCTACTGAAGGCCGTATGGTCATGAAAAATATACTGCTTGTAACAGAGGCCGGCCTTGGACATGGCGAGACTCCCATCTTCCCTATCCAGATTTTCAGGGTTAAGGAAGGAATAAACTATAATCCCGGCGAGCCAAACTATGACCTGTTCAAGCTTGCCTGCAGAGTAAGCGCTAAGAGGCTGTTCCCTAACTTCTCTTTCCAGGACGCTCCTTATAATCTTCAGTACTATAAAGGAACCCCTGAAACAGAAATATCATATATGGGCTGCCGTACAAGGGTTATCGGCAATACTTATAATCCTGATAAGGAAATCTCAAACGGCAGAGGAAACCTCAGCTTCACAAGTATAAACCTTCCGAGAATAGCTATTGAAGCGAACAATAACATTGATTGGTTCTTTAAAGAGCTTGACAACAAAATTGACCTTGTTGCGGACCAGCTTCTTGAACGTTTTGAAATACAGGCAAAGAAAAAGGTTCACAACTTCCCATTCCTCATGGGTGAAGGCGTTTGGATCGACAGCGACAAGCTTGATATAAACGATGAGGTCCGTGAGGTACTTAAAAACGGTACACTTTCAATCGGCTTTATCGGCCTTGCCGAAACTCTTAAGGCTCTTGTCGGCTATCATCATGGTGAAAATGAAATAGCACAAAATCTTGGACTTGACATAATAGCGCATATGCGCCACCGTGTAGATGAATTCTCTCAGAAATATCATATGAACTTCTCTCTTGTAGCAACACCTGCAGAAGGACTTTCTGGCAGATTTGTTAAAATAGACAAAGAGAAGTACGGAGTTATTGAGGGCGTTACGGACAGGGATTACTATACAAACAGCTTCCATATTCCTGTTTACTATCCTATAAGCGCATTTAAGAAAATTCAGCTTGAGGCGCCTTACCATGCTCTCACAAACGGAGGTCATATCTCTTATGTAGAGCTTGATGGAGACCCTACTCAAAATCTTGATGCATTTGAGAAGGTTGTACGCTACATGAAAGAACAGGCAATAGGCTATGGTTCAATAAACCACCCTGTTGACAGAGACCCTTGCTGCGGCTTTAACGGCATTATAGGAGACACCTGCCCTAAGTGTGGCAGAAGTGAGGAGGAAGGTCCCCACTTCCAGAGAATCCGCCGTATAACAGGCTATCTTGTAGGCGACATGTCCAAATGGAATGACGGAAAGACAGCTGAGGAGCATGATAGAGTAAAACATAAACTTGAATTTGAAGATTAATAAAATATATGCCAAAAAGCACTTTCCAATTACGGAAAGTGCTTTTATATATTTTATTCTGGCAATCCATTTATCCTGCATTCTAAATTATACTTCTCTTTTCCACTAAAACTAAGTTTCATATAAAAGTCTCCACAAGATGATAGTCCTTTTTTAATTTTATCCTGACTGATACTTAGATTTAGATACCAATTCTCTCCATCAAAGATAAAATCACTTTTTTTGAATTTTAGTACTCCGCCGAATATATTTTTTCCCAAATCATTAACTATTTCTATATTTAACGTCCCATTAAAAGTGCTATATTTATATTCATCATTCATAAATTTAAGCTGAAGCGGATAATATATTTTTCTGTCTTTTACCTTAGCATTTATCAGAATTGGATATGAAACGTTTATAGGCTCATCCCTATCTGCAAAAGACTTATTTATACCCTCATAATCTGTAGGAGGTTCAAATATTATTGTGCCATTATTTTTATCAATTCTCTGTGTATATCCTGCAGCCTCAGCTAAATATATTGCAGGAGCATATACTTCTTTATCAATAGCAGAAATAGCAGCGTACGTTTTTCTCTCTTCAAATGGCTTGTCGTCATATGAAACATAATAAATGTATTCCCCTGTGTTCATAATTACTTTAACATTTTCTTTGCTTATCAGAATATTGCCCTCATCTTTATCCCAGCTAATTTTTGCACCCATTGCCTCATAAACAGGACGTATAGGTATATAGAGGATATCTCCTACCATTTTGGGTTTGAGTTCGCTGCTGATTATTTCATCATTAACATAAATTTTCCACTCAATTTCAGCAAAAGCCGAAGTCCTTCCAAATAAAACAAGGGCAATAATCATAACGACACAATTAAGTTTATATATTCTGCACATATATGACACCTCGCTTATTTTAGTATTTTAATCATACTGTGATGCAGACATATTTGTCAATAATTGTAACTTAAATGAAATATTACTTACATGAAATATTCTTTTATTCAAAATAAAAAGCCATTCAATTTGAATGGCTTAATAATTATTCTTCCACAAGCGCCTTTACCTCGTGCGCCTCTATTAACTTAACGTCAGGATACTTTTCAATAAAAGTATTTAATGTATACTGGTTTGCAAAAAGTATAAGCGGCCTCATAAAATGGTCAAATACAAGCGTACTTCTGGCGTTAAGAAGCTCTTTTATATCCGCAGCGTCCATATCAAGAACCCATCTGGCAACTGAATAGTCCTGGGGCTCCATACGGATTTCAGAATTATACTCATTAAGCAGCCTGTATTCAAAAACTTCAAACTGAAGCTGTCCTACAGCACCCAATATTACTTCATTATACTCATTGGTGTATACCTGTATAGCACCTTCCTGTGCCAGCTGCTCCACACCCTTTTGGAATTGTTTGGCCTTCATTGTATCAACCGGCCTCACTCTTGCAAACAGTTCAGGCGGAAACGTAGGCAAAGGTTCAAAAAACAGTTTTTCCTTACTGTCTGTAAGAGTGTCGCCAATCTGATAATTGCCTGTATCATAAATACCTATTATGTCTCCTGCATACGCAACATCAACTGTTTCTCGCTCGTTTGCCATAAGCTGAGTAGACTGAGAAAGTTTCATCTGCTTTCCGGTTCTTGAAAGGGTTACGTTCATTCCTCTTTCAAATACTCCAGAACAGATTCTTAAAAATGCAAGCCTGTCACGATGGGCTGGGTTCATGTTTGCCTGTATTTTAAATATAAATCCGCTGAAAAAGTCATCAGTCGGCTTCACAAAGCCTGTTGTTGTTTTTCTGTTTCCAGGGCTTGGTGACATAACGAGGAAATGCTTAAGGAACATTGTAACACCGAAATCCGCAAGCGCTGAACCAAAGAAAACTGGCGAAAGCTTTCCTTCATCAATAGCTTCTTTATCAAATTCATTTCCCGCGCCGTCCACAAGCTCAATCTCATTTCGTAATATCTCAAGATTGGCATCACTTATCACGCCTTCAAGCTCCTGACCGAAAACGCCTTTATCGCCTAATTCTATAAGCTTATCACTTTTATAGAGAAGCACACAGTTTTCAAGCCTGTTGTATATTCCCTCAAACAACTGACCGCTTCCTATGGGCCATGTAACAGCAACTGAAGGCAGTCCAAGCGCTTCTTCCAAGTCCTCTAAAAGCTCCAATGGGTCCTTTGCCTGTCTGTCCAGCTTATTAATAAATGTGAATATAGGTATCTCACGCATACTGCATACCTTAAAAAGCTTTTTAGTCTGTGTCTCAACACCCTTTGCCGCGTCTATAACCATTACAGCACTGTCAACAGAAGTGAGAATACGGTAGGTATCCTCACCAAAGTCATTATGTCCGGGCGTATCCATAATTGATACCACCTTGCCGTCATATTCAAACTGCATAACGGACGATGTAACCGAAATACCTCTTTGTTTTTCTATTTCCATCCAGTCGCTCTTTGCGGCTTTTCCGGTTTTTCTGGCCTTTACAGAGCCTGCCTCACGTATTGCACCGCCGTGAAAAAGCAGTTTTTCCGTCAGTGTTGTCTTACCGGCGTCGGGATGTGATATAATGCCGAATATACGGCGTTTTTCTAATGCTTCAACGCTTGTTGCTGCCATTGTTTCCGTCCTCTCATATATCAAGAATGTTTGTATCCTTCCAAAGTACAATTTCACCTTTTTCAAGGCTTGCTGGCACATCTATTGTTCTTTGGTTAGTGCTTCCTTTAAATCTAAGCTCAAGTGAGCGCTTGTCTTTCTCAAATTTTCCGTCAACTAATACATCAGTCGCTTTAAGCAGCCTCATAAAGTCCTTATTTTTACTGTTAATAATCTGCTCCCATGTATAACCTGTAAATGTCCATACATTAAGACCAAATTTTTTAACCCCTTCAGCAATTACCGCACAGGGAACCGGCTGGTAAAAAGGGTCGCCTCCTGTAAGTGTCACTCCGTCATATAAAGGATTTTCACCGGCAAATTTGATTATTCTTTCAGTATCGTAGACCTTGCCTCCGTTTGGGTCATGGCTTTCAGGATTATGACAGCCGTCGCAATTGTGTATGCAGCCCTGTGTAAAGACTGCCATTCTTATACCGGGTCCGTCAACGATAGAGTCGCCCTCAACACCAAAAATGCGAATATCCATATTTACCGCTCCTCTTTAAGTCTGTCCAAAAATATTTTATCTTTATCCGTAAGCTCCGCTTTCTCCAGCAAATCCGGCCGTTTATTATAGGTTCTGACTATTGACTGTTCTCTCCGCCATTTATCAATGTTTGCATGGTGTCCTGAAAGGAGTATATCGGGAACAGTTCTTCCCATAAATTCCGGCGGTCTTGTATACTGCGGATATTCCAAAAGTCCATCTGAAAAGCTTTCATTCTCATAGCTTTCCTCTTTATTCAAGACTCCCGGTACAAGCCTTGAAACCGTATCAATTATTGTTACTGCGGCCAACTCTCCTCCTGTAAGGACAAAATCTCCGATTGATACTTCATCAGTAACTATCTCTTCGATTATTCTTTCGTCAACACCCTCATAATGTCCGCATAAGAAAATTATGCTGTCCTCACCTGATAACTCTTCAGCCATCTTCTGATCAAACCGCTTTCCCTGCGGGCTCATATAAAGCACACGGCACTTACCTGCCCTCTCCTCAATGCTCTTATAAGCGTCATAAATCGGCTGTGGCTGCATAACCATACCGGCCCCTCCGCCATAGGGATAGTCGTCGACATGCCTATGCTTATCTTCAGTAAAGTCACGTATATTTACAGCTTCAACATTAATAATTTTTTCCCTTATTGCCCTGCCTGTTATACTATGGGAGAGTGTAGCTTCTATCATTTCAGGAAAAAGCGTGAGTACATAAAAATTTTTCATTCCCTCAGCCCTTCCAAAAGCTTAACCGTCATTCTGTGTTCCTCTAAGTTTACATCAAGTATACACTGCTTAATTGCCGGAATAAGCAGTTCCTTCTGGCCCTCCGAAGTTATTCCGTATACGTCATTAGCTCCGGTTGTATATACCTCATTAAGCTTGCCAAGATATTCCCCCTCTTGCGTATAAACGTCCATATTATACAAATCCCTTGTATAGTACTCGTCTTTATCAAGAGGAAGGGCCTTTTCAGCAGGAATTAAAATTCTTCCGTTTTTAAAGCCTTCTACCTGGTTTATATCATTATATTCTTCAAGTGTAAGCAGCACAAGGTTCTTATGGTAGCCAACCTTAGCAATCTTACAAACTTTTTTTTCATTTTTAACCTCAAGTATTATTTCCTTAAGCAATTCAAAGCGTTCGGGCACGTCGGTCGTGGGGAAAATTTTCAGCGTTCCCTTTATTCCATGCGTCCCCGCGATTTTTCCGATTTCAAAATAGTTGTCCATATATTACGCTCCTGTATTTTAAAAAAGTTAGGTTTTCACCTAACATAGTGTCAATATCAATTAATTATTTCTATACGGCATTTATGCCGGTAAATATTCGTAAAACTCGAAAAAGTCCCATATAGGACTTTTTCGAAAAGTTTTCACTGTACTATTTCCACTACAATCCTTTTATCATCATGGATTGCCGCGGCTTTAACAACAGTTCTTATAGCCTTGGCAATTCTGCCCTGCTTGCCGATAACCTTACCCATATCATCGGGAGCGACTTTAAGCTCAAGGATTATTGAGCGTTCGCCCTTAACCTCTGATACAGTTACCTGATCAGGATTATCAACAAGGTTCTTGGCTATAACTTCCAATAATTCCTTCATAGCCGTACCTCCTACCGGATTATTCGATAACGCCGGCTTTCTTTAATAAGGACTTAGCTGTATCTGAAAGCTGAGCGCCTTTAGAGATCCAGTCTTTAGCCTGCTCTGCATCAACCTTTAATACTGCGGGTTCCTTTGTAGGATCATAGTATCCGATTTCAGCTATAGACTTACCGTTTCTTGATGTTCTCTGGTCTGCAACTACGATTCTATAGAAAGGTGCTTTTTTAGCTCCTAATCTTTTTAATCTGATTCTTACCATTTGTACTTCACCTCCCATTTAATATTTATATAAACGCTGTTTGCGCATATAGCAATTTACTTCTTATGACTCCCCAATTATTAAGCCTAAGCAGCACGGCTTTGGAGGATAAGGTATGTTTAACGGAAAAACGGCATTCTCATTTTTCCCTTTTTGCCCTTTGTCATAGAGTTCATTTGTTTCATCATTTTTTTCATATCTTCAAACTGCTTAAGAAGTCTGTTGACCTCTGCTATTGTTCTTCCGGAGCCGTTTGCAATACGCTTTTTTCTTGGTCCGTTGAGTATTGACGGATTCTGTCTTTCCTCTTTAGTCATAGACTGGATAATGGCCTCAATATGTGCCATATCCTTAGGATTTACCTCAACGTCATTGAGATTGTACTGGCTCATTCCAGGTATCATTCCCATTAAGTCTTTTAAGGGCCCCATCTTTTTAATCTGCTGCATCTGGTCAAGAAAATCTTCCAATGTAAAATCATTGTTTCTCATCTTTTGAGCCATTTCCATGGCCTGTTTCTCATCATAGGCTTCCTGAGCCTTCTCAATCAGAGAAAGCACATCTCCCATTCCAAGAATTCTTGATGCCATACGGTCCGGATAGAAGGGCTCAAGGTCCTCCATTTTTTCACCCATACCGATATATTTTATGGGCTTTCCGGTGACACTTCTTACAGAAAGCGCAGCTCCGCCTCTGGCGTCACCGTCAAGCTTTGTAAGTATTATACCGTCAACCCCAAGCTGAGCATTAAAGCTCTCTGCAACGGTGACAGCGTCCTGGCCTGTCATTGCGTCAACCACAAGAAGAATTTCCTGAGGTCTTACCGCATCTTTTATATTTTTCAGCTCGTCCATAAGCTCTTCATTTATATGAAGGCGGCCGGCTGTATCTATCAAAATTACATCATGCCTGTTTTTTTCGGCAAACTCAAGCGCAGCTTTAGATATATCTACCGGGCTGAGCTTATCGCCCATCTCAAATACAGGTATTCCATAGTTATTTCCAACGACCTGAAGCTGCTTTATAGCCGCCGGCCTGTAAACGTCACAGGCAACAAGCAAAGGATTTTTCCCCTGCTTTTTAAGCAGTCCAGCAAGCTTTCCTGATGTCGTTTTACCTGCGCCTGAAGGCCGACCATCATATAAATTGTCGGCGGCTTACTGGAAAACGTAAGCTTACTCTGCGCGGAGCCCATAAGCTCTACAAGCTCTTCATTAACAATCTTTATAACCTGCTGTCCAGGTGTAAGGCTTTCAAGTACCTCAGCACCGACAGCTCTCTCATTTACTTTATTTACGAATTGTTTTACTATTTTATAGTTAACGTCCGCCTCAAGCAGGGCTATTTTAACCTCTCTCATGGCGTCCTTAACATCTTTTTCAGTAAGCTTGCCTTTGCTTCTAAGCTGCTTAAAAACAGACTGCAGCTTTTCTGACAAATTTTCAAAAGCCATATTCTATGCTCCTTTATGATAAGGTAACCTTTATTTTAAAACTCACTGTTCTGTTATTTCGTCAACAGCTTTTCTTATTTGCTCAGCAATTTTCAGTGCGTCTTCAGAAAGCTTATTGTTTTTCTCCAGCTCATCAATCAAATTTCTAATTCTGCCGGCGGAGTTCTTATTTTCAATGAACCGCTCCACAAGCGTCAGTTTATCTTCATAATCCGCAAGTATCTTTTCAGTTCTTTTAAGCTGGTCTCTTACTGCCTGACGGCTAATTTCAAGCTCGCCCGCTATCTCTGAAAGCGACATATCGTTCTGATAAAAAAGCTCATATATCTCCTTCTGTTTATCAGTAAGAAGTTCTCCATAAAAATCATATAGAAGGGTAGTCTTTAAAATATCCACAATACTCACTCCCCTGTAAAGTATTTTTACTTTACTTGTGATATTCTAATACATACCATCTTATTTGTCAAGTATTTTTACTTTACAGATAAAACTTATACATTTGTCTTTCCTTAAAATACAAAAACACCGGGCAAGGAGGCCGCCCGATGTTTTTACGATATATTCATTAAGCTTGTTCAATAATTAATTCACCGTCATATTCATCAATTATAAAATCATTGTCTCCAACTGAGGCATTATTGTTCCCAGTATTATTGTCTCCTTCAAACATACTATTTATTTCTTTGATATACTTATCGGCTTCGTCCCTGTCTGCCCTGGACTTATCAAGCGGAAGCTCAAAAAGTGCGTTTAATCCATCATAATTATTGTTTCTGGTTATATCGCCGGTCTTTTCATCATAATTGTATGCGTTTATATCATATGACATTGATGTGCTTACACAAAGATATGCTCCTCTGTCCGCAAACATTTCCACATTATCACATTCAGCCAATCTGTAGAGTATACCGTCCTTCACTATATCTGTATACCCTCCGTTCATCGTAAACGCGTTGAAATGGACAGGATTTAAACCTTTTATAAGCGGTGAGACTAAAAAAGATACTTCACCATAATTGTCGTCACTTGCAGACGGCATTGGCGTTCCGTCAGATTTTTCAATAGCTGTTACGGCATATGTTCTGTCCTCAAGCTCAACCCCATCGGCCGATGCTGTAAAATCGCTTAATCCACTCCCTGAAATTACCCCTAAAAAAGTGACTCTGTAGCCGCCGTATTCCTGTGTTTCATTTACTTCGACTGCGTCCTTAGACTCAAAAGCCCTGGCAAGTGAATTATCAGACACACTTTGGGCTATTTCTTTCGGCGCCAAATATCTTATTGCCGCTGCCGCAGTGGCGGCGCAGGCTATTACAGCTGCCGCAGTTATAATAAAAATTCTTTTTTTACGTAATTTCATATTTTCATTCTCCTTTGCTCTCAATAAAATTTTATTGTTGAGCTCTTCTGATGGCTCAGCTGTTGGAGAAAGGGCCTGCCGCAAAATTTTATCTATATTTTTATCCATTTATATCGGCCTCCAATTTTTCCTTTAAAACTTTTCTGGCTTTATAAAGACGGCTTTTAACCGTTCCTTCCGGCACACCCATAATTTTTGCTATTTCATCTATACTCAAATCGGCGGAATAATAAAGTAAAATAACTGTTCTAAGCGGTTCCTTAAGGCTGTTGACAGCCTTAAGCACTGTTTTTTTCTCTTCTTTTATAAGATACTCGCTTTCGGGAGTCACAGCTGTACTTAAATCCTCAGACAAATCATCCTGAGGTACCAGCCGGTGCCGCCACGCTGCTTTCCGCCTTTTATTCTGCCAAAGCCTAAGAGCGGAGCCCATAAGAAAACTCTTTGGATTTCCTGAATCAGAAACCTTGTCCATGACCTTTAAAAATACATCCTGATACAGGTCATCGGCCTCATTTTTAGACATAGTAAGATGCAGACAAAAATTATATATATCCCTGCCATATTCGGCTATAAGCCGTGAAATTTCTTCTGTATTCATGTAATACCTCCGCTGCAGCGCTTTGTTTTGCCCTTCACTTATATATTGTAATAACTTTTAATAAGGTTCACTTACTTCAAAAAAATCCGGTGAATTTATCACCGGATTTAAATATTAGTTTAAAATACAGTCTGACATTTCAAACTCAACCCATTTTCTCCTTACTGTTGGGTCTACGTCAGTATAAAGCGTTATATTTCCGTTTTCGTCTACAACCGCTTTTATTTCCATATTCATTTCTATAGGCTCAAGATACGCTTTGTAATATACTTTATAGTTTGGGTCATTTGTTTCCTTGGCCTTTCTTATATACTCAACAGTGTCTGGGTCCTTATCAAAGTTTTTGTAAATAACTTTATAATTAAACAGCGCCTCAGTCAGCTTTTCGTCAGTATCTTCCTTATAATTGGTAATTCGGTAGTCTATCAGTTCATAATATGGAGAAAATGTGTCTACCACCTCATCCCACATATATTCCTTTAGCATTTCGTAGATCTCATTTCCCTCATCTTCCATTGTTTCAGAACTCACATGAATTTCATTTTCAGTATCCGATGCAGTTTTGCAGCCGGTCAGGAATGTCATGCAAAATAATATTATTACAATATTTTTCATGCTGCCTCCTCCTTTGAATTAGCTATTGAAAACTGTACAGCTGAATACTCGGTTCCTTTTTCAATACCAACACCGTTAACCGAAAAGCTATAAATAAGCCTGTATTCTCCATCTTCAAGCTCATTGAAAAAATCTCCAAGGTTTACTTTTCTCTCGCTGCTGCTGTCTGCCTTAAGCTGATATCCGATATCCTCTACTCCGCCCTTATCCGGGTTAATAACGATCCATTCGCCATTAACCTTCTTCTCAAGCTGGAAATCAAGTGGATTATATATGTAAAGTGCCCCTGGCTCCTCGCTGAACCTGGTAAAGTTTAACCTGATATCGCTCTTAATTGTAATGTCATCTTCGTTAAGAACATCAACCTTAACATTTTTTGATAAATTATCGTCTGTAATCTGGGACTTAAGCTGATGTTCAGGCATTTTATCCCCCACCGCTTCTTCGGCTTTATAAATCATAGTTATAAACTCTACCTTAGAAACCTCTTTTTTAGGTTTAAATGTATTATCGTCATAACCGGAAATAACGCCTTTGCCAGTAAGCGCACTTACATTGCCTGCTGCATAATCCGATATATCGTTTTTATCAGAAAAATCAAGTTCCTTGTCTTCATCTTTAAATCCATATGTCCTTACAATAAATGCTGTTGCCTGTTCTCTTGTAAGTACGTCCTCCGGATTGGCTTCAAGCTTTCCGTCTGCCGCCGCGCTTCCTTCATAAATTCCTGCGTAGTAAAGATTTATTATATCGTCGCTCCAGCTTTCTGACAAATCTAAGTCCTCGAAGGGATTATCTATGTAGTAATATTTTCCGATATTTGCGGCTTTGTTAAGCATTTTCGCCATTTCGCCTCTTGTAAGAAGTCCTTCTGTGTCATAATCTTCATAGATTATTCCTTTTTCAGTACAGTAAGCTACAGCCTCATCATACCACTGTGTCCCAAAAGCTGTTATAGGAAGCATTGAAAGCACCGCAGCACAAGCTAAAATTCTCATATATGTTTTTTTCATATTAATCCCTCCTTATAAATCTAGAATAACTTATAAAATTAAAAAAATCTATAATTTATACTAATTGAAATAAAATTTTAAAAATTGCCTTTCTCCCTAAAAAGCATTCATAAGGCTTTCTCTTAAGATAACACGTGATACCATAAATTTCTACAAAATATGAGAACTGTAATATAACCTTAAACC
>ERZ791886.965-NODE-965-length-15698-cov-1.954421_pt1 | contig 15698 bp, 12 predicted proteins | sample MGYA00510158_ERZ791886 | MGnify/ENA primary metagenome ERZ791886 (study PRJEB30046, sample SAMN00792063) | human gut metagenome | study: EMG produced TPA metagenomics assembly of the A metagenome-wide association study of gut microbiota in type 2... | reverse complement strand
GGTGTTCTTCATCGACAATCAGCAGGCCTAAATCTTTAAACTTGACGTCACTTTGCAGCAGTTTGTGCGTACCGATCAGAATATCGATTTTCCCTTCCGCCACTTCCGCAAGGATTTGCGTCTGCTCTTTGGCGCTGCGGAAACGGGAGATCATTTCGATACGTACCGGCCAGTTGGCGAAACGGTCGCGGAAGTTGTCGTAATGCTGCTGCGCGAGAAGGGTGGTAGGCACCAGCACCGCCACCTGCTTGTGGTTATCTACTGCCAGGAAAGCTGCGCGCATCGCCACTTCTGTTTTACCAAAGCCAACATCGCCGCACACCAGACGATCCATTGCCAGCGGCTGACACATGTCGCTAAGTACCGCATTAATGGCCTGCGCCTGATCCGGCGTGGTTTCAAACGGGAAGCTGTCGCAGAACAACTGATACTGCTCACGATCGTATTTAAACGCGAAGCCCTCTTTGGCGGCGCGTTGCGCGTAGATATCCAGCAATTCCGCCGCCACATCACGCACTTTTTCCGCCGCTTTCTGCCGCGCGCGTGACCACGCATCGCCGCCAAGTTTATGCAGCGGGGCGTTTTCTTCCGCGCCACCTGCGTAACGGCTAATCAGATGCAGTGACGACACCGGAACATACAGTTTGGCGTCGTTGGCATAGGTGAGCATCAGATACTCGCCAGTAATGCCACCCGCTTCCAGCGTGGTCATTCCGGCATAACGACCGACGCCGTGCTCCAGATGGACCACCGGCTGACCAATATGCAGTTCCGCAAGGTTACGGATCAGTGTATCGGGGTTGATGGTGCGGCGAGAATCCTGACGACGACGGGCAACGCGTTCACCGAGCAGATCGCTTTCGCAAATCAGCGCCAGATTACGCACCGTATCGACAAAACCATGTTCGGCAGCGCCAATCATCAGATAACGCCCACGGTCGCTGGCTTCATCAAGACGCATAATGCGTTGCGGAGCAATTTTAATTCGTGCGAGCAGTTCACCCAGCGCTTCACGGCGACCTTCACTTTCTACCGAGAACACCACCGGACCGTCGAAAGTCTCGAGGAACTTACGCAGCGCATCCAGCGGCGCTTTTTGTTGTGCCTGAACGGCCAGGTCTGGCAGTTTCTGGAAACCTAAATTGGCATTCGCGGCTTTTGTCGGTAAATGTTCAGTTTTTAGCTGCACCCGGGGCCAGTTTTTCAGCTCTGAGAAGAGCTCGTCCACCCGCAGCCAGAGCGATTGTGGTGGCAACAGCGGGCGCATCGGATCGACGCCGCGATTCTCAAAACGCGCCAGCGTGTCAGCCTGGAAACGTTCGGCACTGGTTTCCAGATCGCCAGTATTCACGAGCAAGGTATTGGCAGGGAAATAACTGAACAGCGGCAGCAGTGGTTCGCTGAAGAACAATGGCTGCCAGTACTCGATCCCGGCAGGTAATGTGCCTTTACTCACTTGCTGGTAAATATGTTCTGGATCGCGCTTCACTTCGAAGGTATCGCGCCACTGGCTGCGGAACAGTTCAATTGCCGCTTTATCGGTCGGAAATTCGTGCGCGGGCAGCAGATTGATCGCTTCTACTTCCTCCAGCGTGCGCTGGCTGTCGACGTCAAACACCCGCAGGCTGTCGATTTCATCATCAAAGAAATCAAGACGATAAGGCAGCTCACTCCCCATCGGGAAGAGATCCAGCAACGCGCCGCGCGTGGCGTATTCGCCGTGCTCCATCACCTGGTCAACATGGCGATAACCGGCGCTGTCCAGTTGGGTTCGTAATGCATCTCGTGACAGGCGCTGACCTTTTTTCATCACCAGCGCATGACCGTGGAGAAAACTGTGTGGGCAAACGCGCTGCATAAGCGTATTCACCGGAACAATCAGTACGCCACGCTGCATCGTCGGTAGCTGGTAAAGGGTGGAAAGGCGCGAGGAGATAATGTCCTGATGAGGCGAAAAACTGTCGTAGGGAAGAGTTTCCCAGTCCGCCAGATTCATCACCATTTGATCGGTAAACTGGCTGATTTCATCATGCAAACGCAGAGCATTTTGCATATCTGGTGCAATGAGTACCACCGGACCGGCGTGACGTTCGGCAATTTCCGCTACCAGCGTTGCACAGGCTGCGCCGGTTAACTCGCCCAGCAGACGCTGCTCACCCGCTTTGACGGGCAGCGTATAACGATATTGTTCAGGCATAACGGTTGTCAGATTCTCGTTAGGATATGCCTCAACATATGGGGGCATATCTCTGATAAGCAATGCTGTTCATTATCCGTAATCGACATGGTTTAGCAAATTGAATCGCCCCGGCTGGGGCGATGGCTTAGCGGGAGTAACTGACGGCAGCGGGCAGTGAAGGCGGGGAGAACAACAGATCGCTGAATGCACGCTGTGAAAGTTTTCTTACCAGCAAGCCCGCAACAGTACAGATGAACAAACTGACAAAGGGATAAACCAGCAGGAGTGTCAGTTCGACTTGCGGCGACCAGCGTGCTGCGTTCATTTGCGCAAGCAGAGTTAAGCTGAATATTTCAACCAGAATGCGATGGGTGGTGTAGATAGCAATGGTGTTGGAGCCAATCACATTCAGCAGGCTGGTGGAGCGCATACCGAATCGTTGCTCGTATTGATAAAACAGCTTCATGATCACCACAATCGATACCAGCGACAACAGCAGCGAGATAGTAAACAACCAGGCACCGACCGCCAGAACGGTAAGCAAAGAAGCCATCAGCAGATGGCGGCGCAACGGCACCTCTTTAACACAGGTCATTATTGTTGCGCCAAACCATGCGCCAAGGCTGTAATAAGGCAAATTGCGGATCACACTGTTCATTCCCCACCACGGCGTGGGAACGAAATTAACCGCCACACTCAGCAGTACAAACAAGGCGAATAGTGGCAGCGCCAGACGGCTAAAAATTTTACATACCACGAAATAGACAATTAACGCATACAGATACCACAAGCTGTTGCTGGCGGTGATCATCCCGTGCAGGAACTCACCGGTGGAATCGGCATAAGCGGCATTGGAGGCATTGCTTAAATCGCGCTCAGGTGCCAGCCACTGGTTCAGCGCACTTAACGCCAGCCACTGCACCACGCCCCAAAGCGCCAGCACCCAGAAGATGTTCCAGATCCGTTTATCGAGACAATTTCCCCACGGTACGCTGTCGATATAGCGGCGAATCAAATAGCCGGATATAAAGAAAAAAACCGGCATACGAAAGGGGGCAAGGTAAAGATTGAAATAGATCCAGCATTTGCTCAGGACTTCCGATAACGGATGCTGAAAAGTGGTCAGATGCGGATAAAAGGTAATGACCGAGTGATAAATCACCACCAGACAAATACATAACCCTTTGATCTGGTTAATCCATAGCTCTTTTTGTTTCATCAGGACAACACGCTCTTTTTTAATTTACATGCGGTTGATCCTGCGGGTCATGACCCGAGGTGTAATGGGTATCTGTCTGTATTGGATGATTTTTCAGATTAAGATCAGGCGGCAAGATTGATGATAAAACATGGCAATTTAGCCGATTGATTTACGGGGGCTTTTCAGATTAGCCCTGACGATCACTTACAGTTCAGACGTTTACCCATCTTGCTTTCGCTTATATACTCGTGTCTTTGCTACAGCAACCAGACGGATTTCATGTACCAACCTGTCGCTCTATTTATTGGCCTGCGTTACATGCGTAGGCGTGCAGCGGATCGCTTCGGTCGTTTCGTCTCCTGGCTTTCTACCATCGGCATTACCCTCGGGGTGATGGCGCTGGTCACAGTATTGTCAGTGATGAACGGCTTTGAGCGCGAGCTGCAAAACAACATCCTTGGCCTGATGCCACAGGCAATTCTCTCTTCTGAGCATGGCTCTCTTAACCCGCAGCAACTCCCAGAAACGGCAGTCAAACTGGACGGCGTTAATCGCGTCGCACCTATTACTACCGGTGATGTGGTACTGCAAAGCGCGCGCAGCGTGGCGGTCGGGGTGATGCTCGGTATCGACCCGGCGCAAAAAGATCCACTTACACCGTATCTGGTCAATGTGAAACAAACTGACCTCGAGCCGGGAAAATATAATGTCATCCTCGGCGAACAACTTGCCTCACAGCTAGGCGTTAATCGCGGTGATCAAATCCGCGTGATGGTACCATCTGCCAGCCAGTTCACGCCGATGGGGCGTATTCCAAGCCAGCGCCTGTTCAATGTGATTGGCACTTTCGCCGCCAACAGTGAAGTCGATGGCTATGAAATGCTGGTGAATATTGAGGATGCCTCGCGTCTGATGCGTTATCCGGCAGGCAATATTACCGGCTGGCGTTTGTGGCTGGATGAGCCGCTGAAAGTCGACTCATTAAGTCAGCAAAAACTGCCTGAAGGCAGCAAATGGCAGGACTGGCGTGATCGTAAAGGCGAGTTGTTCCAGGCCGTACGCATGGAAAAAAATATGATGGGTTTACTGCTGAGCCTGATTGTCGCCGTTGCGGCGTTTAACATTATTACCTCACTAGGGCTGATGGTAATGGAGAAGCAGGGCGAAGTAGCGATCCTGCAAACGCAAGGCTTAACTCCGCGACAAATCATGATGGTCTTTATGGTGCAAGGGGCCAGCGCCGGGATTATCGGTGCGATCCTCGGAGCGGCGCTTGGCGCCCTGCTTGCCAGCCAGTTAAATAATCTGATGCCGATAATCGGCGTCCTGCTTGATGGCGCGGCGCTGCCGGTGGCTATCGAACCTTTACAGGTCATTGTTATTGCGCTGGTGGCGATGGCTATCGCGCTGCTGTCTACGCTTTACCCTTCATGGCGCGCTGCCGCCACTCAACCCGCTGAGGCTTTACGTTATGAATAAGATCCTGTTGCAATGCGACAACCTGTGCAAACGCTATCAGGAAGGCAGTGTGCAAACCGATGTGCTGCACAATGTCAGTTTCAGCGTCGGCGAAGGTGAAATGATGGCGATCGTCGGTAGCTCTGGTTCCGGTAAAAGTACCTTGCTGCACCTGCTGGGCGGGCTGGATACGCCAACCTCCGGCGATGTGATTTTTAATGGTCAGCCAATGAGCAAACTGTCGTCGGCAGCGAAAGCTGAACTGCGCAACCAGAAGCTGGGCTTTATTTATCAGTTTCACCACCTGCTGCCGGATTTTACCGCCCTGGAAAACGTGGCTATGCCGCTGCTGATTGGCAAGAAAAAGCCCGCTGAAATCAACAGCCGTGCACTTGAGATGTTAAAAGCGGTGGGGCTGGATCATCGTGCGAATCACCGCCCATCTGAACTTTCTGGCGGCGAACGCCAGCGTGTGGCGATTGCCCGTGCGCTGGTGAATAACCCGCGCCTGGTACTGGCGGTAACCTCGATGCGCGTAACGCCGACAGCATCTTCCAGTTGCTTGGGGAATTGAATCGCTTGCAGGGCACCGCCTTCCTGGTGGTTACTCACGACCTGCAACTGGCGAAACGTATGAGCCGCCAGTTAGAAATGCGTGATGGTCGTCTGACGGCGGAACTGAGCCTGATGGGGGCGGAGTAATGGCGATGCCTTTATCGTTATTAATTGGCCTGCGTTTTAGTCGCGGACGGCGGCGCGGCGGCATGGTGTCGCTGATCTCCGTTATTTCTACCATTGGCATTGCCCTCGGCGTGGCGGTATTGATCGTCGGCTTAAGCGCGATGAACGGCTTTGAACGCGAACTGAACAACCGTATTCTGGCGGTGGTGCCGCATGGTGAAATCGAGGCGGTGGATCAGCCGTGGACTAACTGGCAGGAAGCACTGGATCACGTGCAAAAAGTGCCGGGTATTGCCGCTGCCGCGCCGTATATCAATTTCACCGGGCTGGTGGAAAGTGGCGCGAATCTTCGCGCAATCCAGGTGAAGGGCGTTAACCCGCAACAGGAACAGCGTCTGAGCGCATTACCCTCGTTTGTCCAGGGCGATGCGTGGCGCAATTTTAAAGCGGGCGAACAGCAAATTATCATCGGCAAAGGCGTGGCGGATGCGCTGAAAGTGAAGCAGGGGGATTGGGTGTCGATTATGATCCCCAACTCGAATCCCGAGCATAAACTGATGCAGCCAAAACGTGTGCGTTTGCACGTTGCCGGTATTTTGCAGTTGAGTGGTCAACTCGATCACAGTTTTGCCATGATCCCGCTGGCGGATGCCCAACAATATCTTGATATGGGTTCCAGCGTGTCAGGTATTGCCCTTAAAATGACGGATGTTTTCAACGCCAATAAGCTGGTACGCGATGCGGGTGAAGTGACCAACAGCTATGTTTATATTAAAAGCTGGATTGGTACTTACGGCTATATGTATCGCGATATCCAAATGATCCGCGCCATTATGTATCTGGCGATGGTACTGGTGATTGGCGTGGCCTGTTTCAACATCGTCTCCACCTTAGTGATGGCGGTGAAAGACAAGAGTGGCGATATCGCAGTATTAAGAACGCTGGGGGCGAAAGATGGTTTAATTCGCGCCATCTTTGTCTGGTATGGATTGCTGGCAGGGCTGTTCGGCAGCCTGTGTGGTGTGATTATCGGCGTAGTGGTTTCACTGCAACTTACCCCGATTATTGAGTGGATTGAAAAGTTGATCGGTCATCAGTTCCTCTCCAGCGATATCTATTTTATTGATTTCCTGCCATCGGAATTGCACTGGCTGGACGTCTTCTACGTACTGGTCACAGCATTGTTGCTGAGTCTTTTGGCAAGTTGGTATCCGGCGCGGCGCGCCAGTAATATTGACCCTGCGCGAGTCCTTAGCGGCCAGTAAAGGCAGTACATTAAAACAAGGAGCGGCAATGTATTACGGGTTTGATATTGGTGGAACAAAAATTGCGCTTGGCGTGTTTGATAGCGGTCGGCAGTTGCAGTGGGAAAAGCGGGTGCCGACACCGCGTGACAGCTATGACGCATTTTTAGATGCAGTGTGTGAGCTGGTAGCTGAAGCTGACCAACGTTTTGGCTGTAAAGGTTCTGTCGGCATCGGTATTCCGGGAATGCCGGAAACAGAAGATGGTACGCTGTATGCCGCCAATGTCCCCGCTGCCAGCGGTAAACCGCTGCGTGCCGACCTGAGCGCACGTCTTGATCGCGATGTACGCCTTGATAACGATGCCAACTGTTTTGCCCTTTCAGAAGCCTGGGATGATGAATTTACTCAATATCCACTGGTGATGGGGTTGATTCTCGGCACCGGTGTTGGCGGCGGGCTGATTTTCAACGGCAAACCGATTACCGGTAAAAGCTACATTACCGGCGAGTTTGGCCATATGCGTCTGCCGGTTGATGCGTTAACCATGATGGGGTTGGATTTCCCGTTACGCCGCTGCGGCTGTGGTCAGCATGGCTGCATTGAAAATTATCTGTCTGGTCGCGGTTTTGCGTGGCTGTATCAACACTATTATCATCAACCGTTGCAGGCTCCCGAAATTATTGCGCTTTATGATCAAGGCGATGAGCAGGCAAGGGCGCACGTTGAGCGTTATCTGGATTTATTAGCGGTTTGTCTGGGAAATATCCTGACCATCGTTGACCCTGACCTGGTCGTCATTGGTGGTGGCTTATCGAATTTCCCAACGCAACTGGCGGACAGGCTGCCTCGTCATCTCTTACCTGTAGCTCGTGTTCCGCGCATTGAACGCGCGCGCCACGGTGATGCGGGAGGAATGCGTGGTGCGGCCTTCCTACATCTAACCGATTAAACAACAGAGGTTGCTATGCTGTCGCGTCGGGGTCATCGGTTAAGTCGTTTTCGTAAAAATAAACGCCGCCTGCGCGAGCGTTTGCGTCAGCGTATTTTTTTCAGAGATAAAGTGGTGCCGGAAGCAATGGAAAAACCAAGAGTACTCGTACTGACAGGGGCAGGAATTTCTGCGGAATCAGGTATTCGTACCTTTCGCGCCGCAGATGGCCTGTGGGAAGAACATCGGGTTGAAGATGTGGCAACGCCGGAAGGTTTCGATCGCGATCCTGAACTGGTGCAAGCGTTTTATAACGCCCGTCGTCGACAGCTGCAGCAGCCAGAAATTCAGCCTAACGCCGCGCATCTTGCGCTGGCTAAACTGCAAGACGCCCTCGGCGATCGCTTTTTGCTGGTGACGCAGAATATCGACAACCTGCATGAACGCGCAGGTAATACCAATGTGATTCATATGCATGGGGAACTGCTGAAAGTGCGTTGTTCACAAAGTGGTCAGGTTCTCGACTGGACAGGAGACGTTACCCCAGAAGATAAATGCCATTGTTGCCAGTTTCCGGCACCCTTGCGCCCGCACGTAGTGTGGTTTGGCGAAATGCCACTCGGCATGGATGCAATTTATATGGCGTTGTCGATGGCCGATATTTTCATTGCCATTGGCACATCCGGGCATGTTTATCCGGCGGCTGGGTTTGTTCACGAAGCGAAACTGCATGGCGCGCACACCGTGGAACTGAATCTTGAACCGAGTCAGGTTGGTAATGAATTTGCCGAGAAATATTACGGCCCGGCAAGCCAGGTGGTGCCTGAGTTTGTTGAAAAGTTGCTGAAGGGATTAAAAGCGGGAAGCATTGCCTGATGCACTACGCTTATCAGGCCTGCAAGGGGACGCAATTAATTGAATTTGCGGGTTTTGTGGGCCGGATAAGGCGTTCGCGCCCCATCCGGCATAATACACGCGCACTTTTCCGGCCTCTTTTATCGTTTACTCGTCAATAACAATGCGGCAATAAACGTACAGACACCAATTAGCCCTGCCCAGAGTGGCGATATTCTGGTAATCGCAAAGCTATTATCGATATACAAACATAAAGCCTGATAACCCATATTGGCAATAGTCATCGCCACTGCAAATTTTAACGCATAAATAAAACGAGTCGTGTAGTAAAAGATCCTGGAAAATAAGATAAACGTCGCAGCCCAGGCGATAAAACCTAATGTGTTGGTGCTGCCGGGGGGAGCATTTTCATGCTGTTGTCCTGGATGCGGATAATACGTTAGTGGCGGCGTCGATTGTTTTAATATCTGTGCTTGTAGAACAGCCAATGCATTATTGATTCCCTGATACCAGAGATCTGCATTTAAATAAGCCAGCGTGTGATTTTCTATCAGAAGGCCGAGATGTTTATCGTCCAGACCACTTTCAACCTGGCCGTTGGTGATCATAATTAACCGTGGTTCGCGGGTAGTAAATAGTAACAGAACACTTCCTTTTACATCACTCAATGAAGATGACGCATGCGCCAGCATCGCTTTACCATTTTGTCTGAGACTGGCTTCATTATTAATGTCGGGTAAAACCACAATAAACGGTGCAATTCCCGTTTGTTGGCGAAAAAGCTCGGCTTTATGCGCGATCTCTTCAGCATCTGGTACAGTACCGGTAACGTCCGTAAAAAGTGTCTTCATTATTGGAATTAATGGCTTGCTGGCTGCTGTCAGAGGCAGGAGTATCAGTAAACTGAGCAGTATAATGAATTTTTTCATGGGCGGGACTTCCGTTTCCTGCGTGATTTTTTAGAGGAGGGCATACTTATTAATAAACCGACGGCGATAAAAATAACGCCCATAATGCCGATAAACCCCCATTTAAAAAAATTAACCCACGGGTTATTTATCTCAGCCTTTTCAGGATGCCCGGGAGAATAATAAACATTAACTTTATCGCCTTCGCTGTCTTCATAAAAATCGCTGCCGATACTCGAATTGAAAATTAGCGTGTAATCTGGCGTCGGTCGAAAGGCAACGACGGGATACCACGAACCATCTTTACCCGTGCGATGAGAATGACTGGAGTGCCAGACGGTATCAACAATGACGCCTTCGGTATGAATCGCGTCTTTGCTATAGGTGAACTGGTTATAAAAGACAACAACAGAAATGAGGATCAGTACCAGACCGATACCGAGGAATATACGAAAGAAAACTTTACTGTCCTGACTCATTAGCCACATCCTTGCTAACTAAAAAACGGGCGGTAATACCACCGCCCGCTTGCTGAATTAACGTCCTGCTTTCAGCTTCTGATAATACTCTTCATAAATGCTGCTGGCTGCGCCAACGTCATTCTGCCATTCGCCATTTTTAATGGTTTCAGCATCCGGGTAGAGTGTTTTATCGTTCGCCACTTCTGGACTTAACAGCTTACGCGCCGCAAGGTTTGGCGTTGGATAACCGATAGTTTCAGCAACCTGTTTTGCCACATCCGGGCGCAGCAGGAAGTTGATCAATTTCAGCGCGCCTTCTTTGTTTTTGGCATTTGCCGGGATCGCCAGGCTGTCCATCCAGAAAATGCCGCCTTCTTTCGGCCACACCACGTCAATTGGCGTACCCGCCTGGCGTGCAACGAAAGCAGAACCGTTCCAGATCATGCCGAGGTTAACTTCGCCTTCCATGTACGGGTTCGCCGGGTTATCGGAGTTAAAGGCTGCCACGTTTGGCATCAGTTTTTTCAGCTCGTTATATGCAGCTTCAATCTCTTTCGGATCGGTGGTGTTACCGGAGTAGCCCAGCTTACGCAGCGCCATCTGGAACACTTCACGGGCATCGTCGGTCAACAGCAGGCTGCCTTTGTACTCTGGCTTCCACAGATCGGCCCAGCTGGTGACAGATTTCGGATCCACCGCATCACCGTTAACACCAATCGCCGTCGCACCCCAGATATACGGAATGGAGTAGTCGTTATTCGGGTCAAAAGGCTTGTTGAGCATGTCTGGATCGAGATTGCTGAAGTTTGTTAACTTCGACTTGTCGATCTTCTGGATCATCCCTTCTTTACGCATTTTATCAACGTAATAGGTTGAAGGAACCACCAGATCATAGGCACCGTCTTTGTATGTTTTCAGCTTGGCGTACATGGTTTCGTTCGACTCGTAAGTCGAATAGATAACCTTAATACCGGTTTCTTTGGTGAACTGTTCAAGCAGTCCTGGCGGCACGTACTCGGTCCAGTTGTAGAAATACAGCGTGTTGTTGTCATCGGCGTGAGCGGCGCTCATGCCCAGTGCCAGAGCACCCGCCGCGAGCAGGTGGCGTGACCATTTTTTCATTTAACGTCCCCTGTGTTACCTTTCGTTTTATCACGAGCAATAAGCTGGCTGGCAATAACCATCACCAGCGACAGCACCAGTAATATGGTTGCCAGCGCGTTAACTTCCGGCGATACGCCGACTTTGACCATCGAATAAATTTTTAACGGCAGAATTTCATAACTTGGTCCGGTGACGAACGAAGAAACTACCACATCGTCCATCGACAGGGTAAAGCTTAACACCCAGCCCGCCGCCACCGCTGGCATTGCCAGTGGCAGAATGATTTTTCGCAGAATGGTAAATTCGCTGGCACCGAGATCTTTCGCCGCTTCCAGCATTCGCACGTCAAAACCTTTCAGGCGCGAATACACCGTCACCACCACAAATGGCAGGCAGAAGGTGATATGCGAGAACAGCAGCGACCAGAAGCCAAGCTGAATACCCAGCAGCATAAACAGCACCAGCAGCGAAATCGCCATCACGATATCTGGTGACATCATCACCACAAACAGCATTCCGCTAACGAACGGCTTACCACGAAAGCGATAACGGTACAGCGCAACTGCCGTCAGTGAACCGATAAGCGTAGCAAACGTCGCCGAAAACACCGCCATTGTTAGTGAATGCTGCGCTGCCTGTAACAGGCTGTCGTTGTTCATCAGCAGGCTATACCATTTGGTGGTAAAACCCTGCCAGTTGATGCCAAAGCGCGAGCTGTTAAAGGAGTTCACAATCAAAATAATGATTGGGATATACAGGTACGCGTAGATAGCGGTCATAAAACCGCCGCGAAGCAGTCGACCGATCATTCGAGTTCCACCTTCTTATTCAGCAAACGAGAAGCGCGCCAGTAAACCAGCAACATCAGGCCCATTACGATAGTCAGCGTAATGCTGGTAGCTGCACCAAACGGCCAGTCACGAATATTAAGGAACTGGACCTTGATGACGTTACCGATCAGCAGGTTTTTCGCACCGCCCATCAGGTCGGATACATAGAACAGGCCCATCGCTGGCAGCATCACCAGCAGACATCCGGCAATAATTCCCGGCATCGTCAGTGGAATAATGATACGGATAAAAGTCTGTAACTTGCTGGCACCGAGATCGCGCGCCGCCTCAAGCAACGGCTTATCCAGTTTTTCGATACTGGAGTACAGCGGCATCACCATAAACGGCAGCAGAATGTAAACCAGACCGATAATCACCGCACTGGGCGTGAACATGATACGGATTGGTGTGTCGATAACGCCCAGCCAGAGCAAAAACTCGTTGAGATAGCCTTTGGTGCTGAGGAAAATTTTCAGCCCGTAGATACGAATTAATGAGTTGGTCCAGAACGGAACAATCAGCAGAAACAGCAGCAGCGGACGCACCTTGTGTGGCAACTTCGCCAGAAACCAGGCAAACGGGTAGCCCAGCACCAGGCAGGCGAGGGTGGCGATCAGCGCCATATTCAGCGAGTGCAATAGCACTTCAAAATAGAGCGGATCGAGCAGACGCGTGTAGTTATCCAGCGTAAAGACCATTTTGACAAAACTGGCGTCGTCGCGGGTCAAAAAGCTGGTGCCAATGATCATCAGGTTGGGCAGAAAGACAAACAACACAAGCCAACCGACAATAGTGACAATCACTACATTCTGGAACTTACTTGTGTTCTTCATCAGCCAGTACGACCTCCCAGCTTTCTACCCAATTAATGGCCATTTTTTGGTCGAGAGAGTGGTCAAAGTCAGGATCGTCTTCATTGAAGAATTCGCTGACCATCACCATCTTGCCATTTTCCAGTTCAACAACCGACTCCAGCGTCATGCCTTTGTAGTTACGCTCGCGAACGTAACCAATCAGCCCTTCAGCGTGGTTGTCGTCGTTAATCTCTTCAACACGTAAGTCTTCCGGGCGCAGCAGAACATGCAGTTTTTGCCCCGGTTCAACGGCGAAGTTAACGTAGATATTACATTCGCGGCCTTCAACGTTGGCGCGTACGCGCTGCTCGTCTAGACGTTCGATGACAGTGGCGTTAAACATATTGATTTCGCCAATGAAGCCGGCAACAAACAGGTTTTTCGGCTCTTCGTAGATTTCACGCGGCGTGCCGTCTTGCTCAATGCGACCATCGCGCATCACCACAATCCTGTCTGACATGGTGAGTGCTTCTTCCTGGTCGTGAGTCACAAAGACGAATGTAATGCCAAGCTTACGCTGTAACGCTTTCAGCTCGTTCTGCATTTGCTTACGCAGTTTGTAATCCAGCGCTGAGAGCGACTCATCCAGCAACAACAGACGAGGCTTGTTAACCACCGCGCGAGCAATGGCGACGCGTTGCTGTTGACCACCAGAGAGCTGATGCGGTTTGCGTTGAGCGAAGGTTTCCAACTGCACCATCCGCAGGGCTTCCATCACGCGGGGCGTAATTTCAGCAGCGGGGGTTTTTTGCATGCGCAACCCAAAGGCCACATTTTCGAACACGGTCATGTGGGGGAAAAGTGCGTAGCTTTGGAAAACAGTGTTCACATAGCGGTTTTCCGCCGGAACGTGGGTGATGTCCTCGTTATCCAGCATGATGCGTCCGGAATCAACAGTTTCCAGACCTGCAATCAGGCGAAGAACGGTTGTTTTACCGCAGCCAGAAGGGCCAAGCAGCGTGAGGAACTCGCCATTGTTGATAGTCAGATCCAGCTGGGGAATGACCTCTTTACCATCAAAGCATTTGCGAATTCCCGCCAATTGCACCAGCGGTGAAAGCGAACTCGGTTGTTTATTCAATTTTTTACTCTGTCCCATGTAAACGCAACGGATGGCTTACCGATGCGGGGTTTGTGGTTAACCACCTTGGTGACTCTTAATGAGGGCGGTAATTCTACGGCAAACCGCTTGAATCGCCAATCTTTGTTGTGAATTACTGGCTTAGCTTTATATTCATTAAGGTAATGCTGATAAATATTCCCGCTTGCAGGGGTAAAAGTGACCTGACGCAGTATTTGTCTTTTCTTGCTTCTTAATAATGTTGTCACAAAAAGTGAGGGTGACTACATGGATAAACTACTTGAGCGATTTTTGAACTACGTGTCTCTGGATACCCAATCAAAAGCAGGGGTGAGACAGGTTCCCAGCACGGAAGGCCAATGGAAGTTATTGCATCTGCTGAAAGAGCAGCTCGAAGAGATGGGGCTTATCAATGTGACCTTAAGTGAGAAGGGCACTTTGATGGCGACGTTACCGGCTAACGTCCCTGGCGATATCCCGGCGATTGGCTTTATTTCTCATGTGGATACCTCACCGGATTGCAGCGGCAAAAATGTGAATCCGCAAATTGTTGAAAACTATCGCGGTGGCGATATTGCGCTGGGTATCGGCGATGAAGTTTTATCACCGGTTATGTTCCCGGTGCTGCATCAGCTACTGGGTCAGACGCTGATTACCACCGATGGTAAAACCTTGTTAGGTGCCGATGACAAAGCAGGTATTGCAGAAATCATGACCGCGCTGGCGGTATTGCAACAGAAAAAAATTCCGCATGGTGATATTCGCGTCGCCTTTACCCCGGATGAAGAAGTGGGCAAAGGGGCGAAACATTTTGATGTTGACGCCTTCGATGCCCGCTGGGCTTACACTGTTGATGGTGGTGGCGTAGGCGAACTGGAGTTTGAAAACTTCAACGCCGCGTCGGTCAATATCAAAATTGTCGGTAACAATGTTCATCCGGGCACGGCGAAAGGAGTGATGGTAAATGCGCTGTCGCTGGCGGCACGTATTCATGCGGAAGTTCCGGCGGATGAAAGCCCGGAAATGACAGAAGGCTATGAAGGTTTCTATCATCTGGCGAGCATGAAAGGCACCGTTGAACGGGCCGATATGCACTACATCATCCGTGATTTCGACCGTAAACAGTTTGAAGCGCGTAAACGTAAAATGATGGAGATCGCCAAAAAAGTGGGCAAAGGGTTACATCCTGATTGCTACATTGAACTGGTGATTGAAGACAGTTACTACAATATGCGCGAGAAAGTGGTTGAGCATCCGCATATTCTCGATATCGCCCAGCAGGCGATGCGCGATTGCGATATTGAACCGGAACTGAAACCGATCCGCGGTGGTACCGACGGCGCGCAGTTGTCGTTTATGGGATTACCGTGCCCGAACCTGTTCACTGGCGGTTACAACTATCATGGTAAGCATGAGTTTGTGACTCTGGAAGGTATGGAAAAAGCGGTGCAGGTGATCGTCCGTATTGCCGAGTTAACGGCGCAACGGAAGTAAGCGAAAAGGGATGCGGCATGTGATGCCGCATCCGGCTTAAATCCAAACTTACCCTTCGAAGAACCAATACCCGCTATTGACCAGCGCCGCGAGCATCGCGAGGAATGACGGATCTTCCAGCGCATCGCCAAAATTCTCCGCAGTCAGCGCAATGTTGCTGGCGAGTGCATCCAGTGCCGGACGGTGCGGGGAATCGATCTTCTCACCATTGGCATACACGTCGTCGCCAATGCGCAATACGCGCAGACCACCCAGGCGCACCAGCACTTCACCTTGTTTCAGCGCATCGTAGATTTCATCCGGCTGATAAGGCGGCTCTGGCGGCGCGATATCCAGTTCATGACGTGACTGGGATATAAACTCGCCAAACCATTGCTTAAAGTGTTCCGGCTGGTTGATCAATTCGAGCATCATCTC
>ERZ791886.951-NODE-951-length-15822-cov-2.245069_pt1 | contig 15822 bp, 9 predicted proteins | sample MGYA00510158_ERZ791886 | MGnify/ENA primary metagenome ERZ791886 (study PRJEB30046, sample SAMN00792063) | human gut metagenome | study: EMG produced TPA metagenomics assembly of the A metagenome-wide association study of gut microbiota in type 2... | reverse complement strand
TAGATAATTTCCGACGGTGCACCCGCCTGCACGAAACGCTTCAGTACTTCATGATTTCTTCCTGAAGGATCTTTTACCAGAGTATTTAGTTTTCCGTCGGAAAAAGTACCAGCACCCCCTTCACCAAACTGCACATTGGAATCCGGATCCAGTACGCCATTTTTCCAGAAATTCTCGACAGTCTTCTGACGGACATGCGCTTCCTCTCCCCGTTCCAGAACCAGGGGGCGGTAACCTGCCTTCGCCAGATACCAGGCACAAAAAATTCCGGCAGGTCCGCTTCCTACAATGACCGGCGGATATTTCAGTTTCTCTTCACCAGGAGATGGAAATGTATATTCTTTTTTCTGAGTTAACATAATGTTATTATTGTGAACTCTTCGAAAGATCTTGCTTTCCTGGTTTTTATCCTGCAAAAACACATCTACCGTATAAACAAATTTTTTATCCTCTTTATGACGGCAATCCAGTGACTGCTTCACTATTTCGTAAGTGAAGCCTTCATTTTTCAGACGAAGCTCCTTACGGATCTTTTGGCTTAACTCTTCCGGGGTATGATTAATTGAAAGTTTCAGCTGGGTAATTCGAATCATGTTATTCTCCTTTTTCAAACACGCTCTGACATTTTGCTGGCATTCACTCCTGCAACATAACCGCTGGACCAGGCCCACTGCAGATTGTAACCGCCACATTTCCCATCAATGTCCAATAGTTCTCCTGCGAAATATAAGCCTGAATTTCGTGTGGATTCCAAGGTTTGGGCGTTAACCTGTGTAGTATCAACGCCGCCTGAGCACACCTGTGCCTGTTCAAAAGACTGATAACCAGTCACTTTAAGCGGATAGCTGCTGATTGCTTCTTCCAGATCATTTGCTAACAAAAGCACTTTTGCAAGCTTATCCGGGAAAAGTCCGGTCAAAAAGTCTTTTTTTCCTTTATAGGGGCAGTTTTCCTTTCGTATTTTCAGAAAAGCTTTCAACTGTTCCCGGGAAAATTCTGGCAGAAAATTTAAAATCAGAGTCACATTTTTTCCCTGTTTCAGTGCACGGATTCCGTATCGGCTGACCTGAAACACCGGAATTCCAGATACGCCATAATCAGTAAGCTGTAGTTCTCCTGTTTCCTCTGTGACTTTTTTCCCATCCACAAGCAGCGTAATTCTGCCTTCTGTGCGGACACCTGCCCAGCCGGAAAAGCCTGTATTCTTGCATTTCAGGGCAGTTAAAGCCGGGAGAGGCTCTATGAGCCTGTGTCCCAGTGCTGCGGCAAGCTCATAACCGCTGCCATCGGAACCGGAAATTGCAGAAGCTTTGGAACCATTGGAAAGAATAACTGCTTCACCCTCGTATATCCAGCCTTCTACCTGAACCTTCCAGATATCCTGTTCCTTAAAAACACGTTGTACTTTTTGGTTGGTCTTGATCTTTACCCCAAGATTCCGTGCTTCCATACACAATACCTCAGCAACGCTTGCTGCCTGTCCGCTATGCGGATAGAGATAGCCGCCGTTTTTATTCACAGGATAAATTCCAAGCCGGGTAAAAAATTTCACCGTGTCTTCTACCGGAAACTGATTCAGAACTGCCTGTTCAAAGCCTGGATTTTCGCTTCGATATGCATCAGACGGCACCTGGATATTGGTAAAATTACATTTGCCGTTTCCTGTAGCGCAGATCTTTTTGCCTGGTTTTTCATTTTGTTCCAATATGGTTACAGCGGCCCCGTTTTCTGCAGCTGCAATGGCCGCCATCAGCCCGGACGCCCCGCCGCCTGTAACGATAACACGTTTTTTCTCCATATAAACTCCCGTTTTTTACATCTGTTTTAAAGAACTTATGGTAACGGTTCAGCGCCTCCCTGTTACACGCCTGGCGTTGCACGAAAATTCATGTTTTTCATGATTTCACTGTAATTTTACCAAATCCTGCTCCACAAGTTTCTGCAAGGACATCATAACACCTAGTTTTGCATGCTCCCAGGTAAGTCCTCCCTGGAAATATACGGCATATGGCTCTTTCACAGGTCCATCTGCGGAAAGCTCAATAGAAGAGCCCTGTACAAATGCGCCAGCTGCCATAATGACCTGACTGTCATAACCTGGCATATCCCATGGCTCCGGATCAACATAACTGTCAACCGGGGCAGCAGCCTGAATCCCCTTACAGAATGCGATCAGACGCTCCGGACTTTTTAAAGTCACTGCCTGAATAATATCCTGCCTTGGCTCTGTGGAATTTGGAACCACGTCAAATCCAAGCTTTTCATAAATATTGGCTGCAAAAACAGCGCCCTTTAACGCACCCTTTGTCACCATCGGTGCAAGGAAAAATCCCTGATAGAAGGAACGGTTTACGCCAAGTGAAGCTCCCACCTCAGCACCAAGCCCCGGACAGGTCATACGGTAAGAAGCATTTTCCACGCACTCTTTGGTTCCCGCAATGTAACCGCCAATTGGAGCAAGTCCGCCGCCCGGGTTTTTGATCAAAGAACCAACCACCATATCTGCACCAACATCACTGGGCTCAATCGTGTCAACAAATTCGCCGTAGCAATTGTCTACCATACAGATCACATCAGGCTTAATGCTCTTTACAAATGCGATCAGCTCACCAATCTGCTTTACTGAAAAAGAGGGGCGTGTCATATAGCCTTTGGAACGCTGAATCTCAACCAGTTTTGTTTTCTCATTGATTGCTTTGCGGATATTTTCATAATCGAAAGTTCCATCCTCAAGAAGATCCACCTGACGATAAGTTACTCCGTATTCTGCCAGGGACCCCTTGGATGGACGGATACCGATCACCTCTTCAAGAGTATCATATGGCTTTCCGGCTGGTGCCAGCATTTCGTCGCCTGGACGCAGGTTTCCAAAAAGAGCAATGGCCAGGGCATGCGTTCCACACGCAATCTGCGGACGCACCAGACATGCTTCTGTGTGGAATGTATCCGCATAAACCTTTTCCAGAGTATCACGGCCGTAATCGTTGTAGCCGTAACCTGAAGAAGAGCCGAAGCACTCCTCGCTGACGCGGTTTTTCTGCATAGCCAGAAGAACTTTCATCTGGTTATATTCTGCAGTTTTGTCAAACTGTTCAAAACGCTCCTTTAAGGATTTTTCTATTTCATGGCAAAAATCGTAAACCTGGGAAGAAATTCCCAGCTGCTCGTATAATTCTTTCATAATAATTCTTTCCATCTGTCTGACGGTATTCCTCCATTTTTTGTTATTTTCAAGGCGGGCGATCCCCCCCTGTGGAAAATCTGATTATTGAAATAACTCCTCTCCAGTTATTCCTTTTTCATAGCAAACGCTCTGCATATACTCCAGCATTTTATCCTCGTTATATCCGAACTCATCTTTATTCACCCACACTGTTTCCGGCTCTCTGCGGAACCAGGTGAGCTGGCGTTTGGCAAAGTGCCGGGTGTCGCGCTTCAAGATCCGCACAGCCTCTTCCAGCGGCATTTCTCCATCCAGATAGGCCAGGATTTCTTTATACCCAAGGCCCTGCATAGAAACCATACCTCTGTGATAGCCCATGTCCTTCAGCTTCTGGACTTCTGCCACAAGACCGCTGGTCATCATTTCATCCACCCGCTTATCAATGCGTTTATATAAAAGCTCCCGTGGCGCATTCAGCACAAAGTATGCCAGATTATAGGGGCTGGTCCGTTCCTGCTGCTCCTCATTATGTGCGGAAATAGGGCTATGGTTCTGATGATAAAATTCCAGTGCGCGGATTACACGCTTCGTGTTGTTTTCGTGAATCACTTCGGCGCTTTTGGGATCTACCTCTGCCAGCATCTGATGAAGATATGCAGCACCTTTTTTCTGGACAAGTGCCTCCAGATCGGCCCGGTATCCATCATCCTGCTCGGCCTGGGTAAAATCAATGTCTCTGGTCACCGCCTGTATATAAAAGCCGGTTCCCCCCACCAGAATGGGAATATGTCCCCTGGTGTAAATCTTTTCCATGGCATCCTTTGCCATCTGTTGGAAACGCACAATGTGAAATTCTTCCTCTGGCATCAGTTCATCCACCAGGTAATGGGGAACTCCCTGCATTTCTTCTGGCATGATCTTCGCAGAGCCTATATCCATATATTTATAAACCTGCATGGAATCTGCAGATATGATCTCGCCGCCAATGGCTTTTGCCAGAGAAATAGACAGCCTGGTTTTTCCAACTGCAGTAGGACCGGTAAGGACAATAAGAGGTTTTTTCATAATCTCTCCTGTTTATACAATTCGCTTAAATTTCTTTTCAATTTCTGTCTTTGTCATCGCAATGATAGTGGGACGGCCATGAGGACAATTATATGGATTGTCCAGAGTAAGAAGCTCGTCGATCAGCTTATCTGCCTCCAGAGCAGACATCTGATGATTTCCTTTGACAGCAGATTTGCATGCCATTGTGGCAAGTCTTGCTGTGAAAAGGTCAAAAGCATCCTTTGCACCTTCTCCTCCCAGATTGTCAAGCATTTCCAGAAAGAGTTCTTCTTCATGGAATCCGTACAAATTTGTCGGAACTGCACTGATACAGTATTCCCTTCCACCAAAGGGTTCAATCTCAAAACCGTATTTCCTGAAATATTCTTCGTTGGCTTTTAATTTCGCCTGTTCATCCATGTTCAAGGTCACCACAAGCGGAGGATTCAGATATTGCGATTCAATGGACTGTTCTTTAAAACGTTTTACAAAGCGCTCATAATTTACCTTTTCGTGAGCTGCATGCTGGTCAATAATGTAAAGCTGTTCGTTAAACTCCACCAGCCAGTAGGTGTCAAACAACTGGCCAATCAGCTTATGGCGGTTTCGGGATTCTGGTGCCAGAAGTTTCTCCTGAAAAAGCTCAAGCTGCTTTCCCCCAACGGATGGATATTCTGTACCTGGATCACTCTGTCCAGGCTCAGATTTATCTGGTATCTCATAGTTTACGGATACAGCAGTCTCTGCCTGATTATCGGCTTCATTCATTCTCTCAACCGATATGTTATCTTCTGTCGCTTTTTCATCTGCACTTTTATCCGCTTTTTCTTCTGCTTTTTCTTCTGCTTTTTCATCCGCTCTTTTATCTGCCTCCGCAGCCTCTTTTAAAGTTCCTGCAAAAAGAGCTTCCTCTTCCTTGCTAAATGGCTTCGCCTGATAAATTGCCTGCTCACGAAGCACACTGCTGGCCTGACAGCCAGAGCTGTTTACAAGGCTTCCAGATGAATTTATTTTTCCAGTTGGAGCTGTTTTTTCAGTTAGAGCTGTTTTTCCAGTTAGAACTGTTTTTTCAGCAGCCTGTGAATAGCAGCTTTCATTATTCCCTGCGCTGCTTCGACCAGCTTTTTCAGCAGCACCTTCACAATGAAGTTCCGTCCTGCGACTTTTCTCAAATGGCTCCGGAACTGCTCCGCGGCTTACTGCTGCCACCTTTGATTCCCGCTCCTCTTTTCCCACTGGAACAACCGGTATCAGTTCTCTGTGAAGAAGCGCATTGTGAACAGCCTCGTAAATGGCATCATACACCTCCGCCCCTCTTGCAAAACGAACCTCCAGTTTCCGGGGATGAACATTTACATCCAGATCATTTCCTGTCATCTGGATCTGCAATGACACAAAAGGAAATTTATGCTGCATGACAAAGCCCTTATATGCATCCTCAATGGCCTTCGTAATAATATTGTTTTTCACAAATCTGCCATTTACATAGTAGTTCTCAAAGCTTCGGTTTCCTCTGGAAACCTCCGGTTTGCCGGCGTATCCCTCAATTTTCATAAAATCATTTTCGTAGGAGACTTCCAGAAGTGCTTTCGCCATATCCCGGCCATATACATTATAAATAACATCCTTCACATTATAATTGCCAGAAGTATGCAGCTTCACCTGTTTGTTCTGAATATATTTAAAAGAAATCTCCGGATGGGAAAGAGCAAGCTGTTCCATCATAGTTCCAATATAATTTGCTTCTGAAGAATCAGATTTCAGGAACTTGCTCCGGGCCGGTGTGTTGTAAAAAAGATTCCGAACCAGGAAAGTAGTTCCATCTGGAGCTCCCATTTCCTCAAGGCTTTGTTCTACGCCGCCTTCGATCACATAACGCACGCCGCTGATAGCAGAAGGAGTTTTTGTGATCAGCTCCACCTGGGAAACTGCGGCAATACTGGATAAAGCCTCACCACGGAATCCCAGTGAGGCTATGTTTTCCAGATCTTCTACTTTTTCAATTTTGCTGGTAGCATGACTTAAGAATGCCGTAGGTACCTGAGCAGCCTCAATTCCCCCTCCGTTGTCTGTAATACGGATCAGCTTCTTTCCTCCATCTGTAATCTCTACTGTTACAGCAGTAGCACCAGCATCAATGGAATTTTCTACAAGCTCCTTTACAACAGAAGAAGGGCGCTCTACCACCTCACCTGCTGCAATTTTATCAATGGTATGTTTATCTAAAACTGCTATTTTTCTCAAGTTTTTCTCTCCATATAAAAGCAGGTTGACCGCTTCGGTTCACAATACGGACATGTCGCCTGCCGGTGACAGCACCATATATGAAAGTCAGCTGTCAGTTACCATCTGTTCTTTATCTTATTCTGAAGATTGTATAACGTATTTAAGGCTTCCATGGGAGTCAGATTTCCAATGTCAATGCCTTTTAATTCTTCAATAATGTCATTGTCCTGTACAGTGTCAAATAATGACATCTGCGCCATATCCATTTCTACCTTCGGCTTCTTCTTCGGTGAAGCCAGATCTTTTACAGCAGCAGTAATGTCTGCATCGCTTAATTCCTCAACCAGCTCTTTTGCACGGTTAATAACAGAATCCGGAACACCTGCCAGCTTGGCGACCTGAATTCCATAGCTCTTATCTGCGCCGCCTTTTACAATCTTGCGGAGAAAAACAATATCGTCACCTTTTTCCTTAACTGCAATGCAGTAGTTGGTAACGCCAGATAGTTTTCCTTCCAGTTCAGTCAGTTCATGATAATGTGTGGCAAATAATGTCTTGGCTCCACAAAGCTTTGTATTACTGATATGTTCAATCACTGCCCAGGCAATGGCAAGACCATCAAAGGTACTGGTTCCACGGCCGATCTCATCCAGGATCAGAAGGCTCTTGGCAGTGGCATTTCTAAGGATATTGGCAACCTCAGTCATTTCTACCATGAAAGTACTCTGTCCGCTGGCAAGGTCATCCGATGCACCTACACGGGTAAAGATTCTGTCTACAATTCCAACCACAGCCTTATCTGCCGGAACAAAGCTTCCAATCTGTGCCATAAGTACAATCAACGCAGTCTGGCGCATGTATGTGGATTTACCTGCCATATTTGGACCTGTAATAATGGAAACTCTTTTTTTAGTATTGTCAAGGTATGTATCGTTGGCAATGAACATATCATTATCGATCATCTGCTCTACAACCGGATGACGACCACCTTTGATATCTATAATTCCGCCTTCATTTACCTTCGGACGTACATAATGATTGCGCTCAGCAACAAGCGCCAGGGATGCAAACACATCCAGACCTGCAATTGCCTTGGCTGTACGCTGGATTCTTATCACTTCCTGGCCAACTTTATCACGGACATTGGAAAACAGCTCGTATTCCAGGGCATAAAGTTTATCTTCAGCGCCAAGGATCATATTTTCAAGGTTTTTCAACTCCTCGGTAATATAACGTTCTGCATTTGCAAGAGTCTGTTTACGGATGTAGTTCTCCGGCACCAGTTCTTTAAACGTATTGGTTACCTCAAGGGCATAGCCGAATACACGGTTATATTTAATCTTCAGGGATTTGATTCCGGTACGCTCACGTTCCTTTGTTTCCAGCTCTGTAAGCCATTTTTTTCCATCTGTGCGGGCACTGCGGAATTTATCCACATCTTCGTTAAAGCCTTCACGAATAATGCCTCCATCCTTCTGGGCAAGGGGCGGTTCATCTACAATGGCGTGCTTGATCAGATCTGTAATATCTTCAAGACTGTCCATGTCCTCGTAGATTTCTTTCAGAATCGGTGCCTGAAAGTCCTTGAGAACCTGTTTAATATAAGGAATCATTTCCAGAGAGGACGCAAATGCTACCATATCTCTTGGATTTGCAGACTTAAAGCTGATGCGGCTGACCAGACGCTCCAGGTCATACACTGGATTGAGATATTCCCGGATCTCATCGCGGAGCATCGGTTTCTCATTCAGCTCTTCAAGAGCTTCCAGTCTGCGATTGATCTCTTCTGCATCGATCAGTGGCTGTTCCACAAAGGAGCGAAGAGTACGGGCACCCATGGCTGTTTTAGTCTTATCCAGTACCCAGAGAAGAGAACCTCTTTTCTGCTTTTCACGGAGGGTCTCCACCAACTCCAGATTTCGTCGGCTGGAGCTGTCAATCAGCATATAACGCTCTGCCGTATAAGGACGGATGGTAGTCATCTGAGAAAGTGCAGTCTTCTGCGTTTCCTTAAGATACAAAAACAGCGCTCCGGCAGCTATGATTCCACTGTCATAATCGCTGATTCCAAGGCCTTCCAGATTGGTTACGTGAAAATGTTCCCTTAATTCTTTTCTGCAGGTATCATCATCGAAATACCAGGCATCCAGGGAAAAAATACAAATTCCAAGACGTTCTTTCAAATCGTCTGTGTCAACCCCACTCATAAAAAAGGAATCATTACATATGATTTCAGCCGGACTGAATTTGTTGATCTCATCAACCAGTTTCTGGCTATTTGGTACTTCTGTAAGGAAACAGTCACCTGTGGTAATATCCGCTATTGCACAACCAAAGCGGTCTGCTATGGAGACAATTGACATCAGATAATTGTTCTTTGACTCATCCAAAGAAGTTGCATCTAAAGTAGTTCCGGGAGTAACCACACGGATAACAGCACGCTTTACAAGTCCTTTTGCTTTTTTCGGATCCTCTACCTGTTCGCAGATTGCAACCTTATGTCCCCGTTCAATAAGACGGTTAATATAGGTATCAGCTGCATGAAAGGGAATTCCACACATAGGAGCACGTTCTTCCAGACCGCAGTCTTTACCGGTGAGCGTCAGTTCCAGCTCCTTGGATACCAGAAGTGCATCATCAAAAAACATCTCGTAGAAATCCCCGAGACGATAAAATAAGATGCAGTCTTTGTATTCTTCTTTTGTTTTGCAGTATTCCTGCATCATGGGCGACAGTTTCATGGTTTGCGCTGAATCCCTTAATTTATGCGGGTTTGAAGCACCTGAAATAGTAGTTTGACCCCCATTTGACCCCCGGTTAGTATTTTGTATGTTATCAGTAGTATTCTTCATAATTTTCCTTTATTCTTTTTCTGGCACCGCCGGAACTTTTCCCTCATCGTATTTTGCAGCAAATTTTCTAAATTCATCTGCCACATAATCCTGTTCCAGATGTGTATAATAGTTCGTCATATTTACGCTTGTATGTCCCACAATCTTACTCACCGTAAATGGAGACATATTAGACTCATTCAGTTTGGTGACGAACGTATGCCGAAATTTATGGGGATATACCTCATAAAGACGAGGTTCCCTATTTTCTTTTTCAGCTAATTCGATCTCTTTTTTTTCAATTATGCTTATAATACGTGAACATTCCGCGTTTGCATATTGAGGAAGAAAAACCCCTCCTGGTTGTGTTGTGAATACAAGATCCGGAAAATCTTTGAGGAAAGGATTTTCCTTTCCCCATGATGATCCGCTTTTTTCTTTATCCGCAATCTGCTTTTTCTCCCAAGAGTGAAATGCCAATTCAACACCCTCTGTCATAGGAATCCAACGATAACTTGCCTTTTTCTTAGGCGTCGTTATCTGTTTAACTGACTCTGGTTTTTCTAATCGATTTTTTCCTTCATCAAAATAAATCGTCGTTCTATTCAGTGTTTTATATACACGAATTCGATGACATTCAAAATCAATATCAGACCAGCAAAGTGCTGTAATTTCGCCAATACGCATTCCAGTATTCAAAATAATATAAAATAGTTCATAATATCTCGTGTTTTTTGCTGCATCAAGAAATGTTTTAATTTCCTCTGGTTGAAGTATTTTGCTTTCATCCTCCAATATTGGATCAACTGTTACTTTTTCGGATTTTTCTATTGCAATCCCTTTACAGGGATTCATTGGAATCATTTGATTATCTACCGCACTTTGAAGTAATTGCTTTACAATTGATAAAGTATGGACAACTGATGATTCCGCATAGCCATCGCTTTGCATTCCTTCAACCATATTGTAGATATGAGAGGGTGTGAGGCAATCAAGCCTCACAGAGCCAATAAAATCTGCACCCCGCTCAAATCCATCTACATATCCACGAACCGTATTAGCTTTAATTCGCCCAATTTTGTAAAGTTTCATCCATTCATCAAACCATTCAGAAACTTTATATTTTTTCGCTTTATCATTATAACCCAGAATATATTTTGCTTTTTCCAGATCACGTTTTTTCTTTAGTTTTGCCAAATTTCTATCATATAAATATTTTGGTTTCGGGGAACCTGGTATATAATATTTGGCTTGATAACGTCCGTCCTTCCTTTGCGAAAGTCCACTTCCTAATTCTTTGCCTTTCAAAGATTTTCCCATACTGTGTTCATCCTTTCCAGGCCAGATTTCAAGTACATCAGAATATTAACACGTTCTTAAAAAATATTCAAGTGTCCTGTTCCTCCAACCAGTGTTCGAATTTTTTTCTGTGTACAAGTGTTCTGCGCCCAATTCGGACGCAGAAATCATTTTCAGCCATTATAGTACGAACTGTTTTTTCAGATAACCCAGTTAATTCACAGGTTTCTTTTACTGAAAGAAGAAGTTTCCCATTTTCCTCCTTTGTGTCGTTCTTTTTTCTCATACCTACATTTCCTTTCACATATCAAATTCAACTACTACAATGTACCTTACTCCCGTAATGCCAATATTTTTTCTATTGCTTCCTGTCTTGTTATGCCTTCTCTTTTGGCTTTTATTGCAATATACTCTTGCGCTACACCATATGCTTTACAGCAAGCCACAAAGCTTCTGTACACTTCTCCATGGAAATGGAATTCTTTTTCTATCCGCGCTTGATAAGTAGCAATAACAGCCTCTTCAAAAGAACAGTTAGTATCTCTCATGCGCTTAAGTACCAATTTTTTTTGTATTTTTAAATCATCATAGCAACTGGTTTTAGAAGGATATTCTTTTCCCATTATAACGACTTTTTTAGGGACTCCCGGTTCAAAATTCGTCTGTCTTTTAAATTGCTTTTCTTTTGCTTTCCGATCCTTTCTTTTTAAAAAGTATTCCACAGCATCTTCGGCAGAAACCATTTTTTCTACCATTCTTCTATAAACATCCTTATACCGTATCCCCTGTTCTTCACAGCACTGGCGAAGATCATTATAAAATTGATCACCGACTTTCAGTGCCACATTTTGAAACACTTCTTCTCTTTTGGCATAATAATCGGCAGCTTCCGTAATCGAGCATTCATTGCGAAGTGCATATCCATAAAGAGTTCCTTCTCGGATTCGCAGATCAGAACATAATTCCTTTATATTTTCATAGCATTTACCATTTTCCAATGTTATGTTTTCAATATCTCCGGTGCCAAAAAGCCTTTCTTTTTTTTGCTTTAGGTTTTGTAACGTTTCCTGCACACTGCAATCACTGTTCATAATTTTTGCCACAACTCGTCTATATGGAAATTTCAACATCCTACAACATTCATGCAAATCCGCATATTTTACTCCATCAAATTCTATAACATCTGTTCCTAGTTTTTGCTTAAGTTCTAAGCAGTGTTTGATGGCTTCCTCTTTTGAACAATTATATCTTGAAGAATAATTGTAAACATCATAATACTTTATTCCGTACTGTCTGCACTGTTCTGCAATGGACTTATGGCAAATGGTGCTATCATAATCATTTTTTCTTCTTACAGGATGCTGTATGAGGTAATAGTTAAGAGCTTCAGCTAATGAAATATCCTCTGCAATACATTTTTGGCGTACTTTGTCTGCTTCTAAATTGTAATTCCAACAGCACTTCACAAATGAATCGTATTTTTTTCCTTTGTAAATAAAAGGAGAAGGATTATATACTTTTTGATTTCCGGCCCTGTTTTCAGCTTTTTTCAAACAATAATTTAATGCTACAGTTTTTGATCTTCCTGTTTCTCTCATACAACGTCTCACAGTGCATTCAGGTATTCCCAGCTCTTTACAACACTCACGAAATGATGCATAGTTTTTGCCTTTATACTTGAAGCGCAAAAGATTTGCATGATTAATTGAGCGCTCAAGAGCTTCCTGAACTGTATACCCGCATTGATACTGTAATTGCTGAACGCTATATTTGTTTATTTTATAAAAATCGCAACAGGTATCTAAGCTAAGCCATTTCCTATTACGAAAAACAAACTCCTTTTTCTGTTTATTCTCTAACATCTGGCTTATAGCTTCCTCAAACGTACAGTTATAGTCGTGTGCATGCTGCAATACTCCCAAATATCTTAATCCAAGTTTTTCGCAGCAATTCTTTTTTCCCGAATATGTAACACCATCATATTCATAACTAAATTGTTCCCAATATTTCGATTTTCGTTTCGGTTTATGCATTTGAACATGATCCTTTCCTTGATTCCGAATTGACATAAAACAGGCAATATTCCCCCTTTCGTTATTTTATTCACGGCATTAGCAGAAGTAATATAAAAAACACCCTAAAACCATTATCCTTATGATTTTAGGGTGTACTAATCACACTATATTAAGCTCTTAACATCTTGATCTCCATCAAGATAAAATATCTGCAGTATCTGCTGCCAAATGCCATTTTTATTATACCATTCTGTAGTTTTGTGTCAATTTCACTGTAGTTCCATATACGTAGTATTTTAATTTCATCACCATGATAATTTACAAAATTATTTTCTAAGACTCGTATGAGCCAACAATATAGGAACAATACCATTTATGCAGCATTTTCCATTAAATCTTCCTCCAGAATATCCGCAAGCAGCTTTCCAGTAAAGCCAAATCCGTTCACCTTTACTTTCTTTTCCCGCAGATCCTCAATTTCTCTCTTTCGAAGATCACGGCTTTTTAGTGCAAGTATCTTATCTTCCTTATTAAGTTTGCGCGAAAGCTGTTTCTGCCAGCGCAATAAAAATTTCTCAGCCTGCTTAATATCCGGGTTCTGCCTGTCAAAATATGTCCGTTTCTGGCGTACCGTCCCGTCTGGTTCTACTTCCAATGTATAATATGGCTTTTGGGGTGCATTCTTTTTTCTCAGGAACAAAAGATAAGACTCCTGTTTTGCCATACGCGCAAAATAAGTATCTTTTCCGATGATGCAGTGCTGCAGTTCTTCTCCTTCTTCCAGAATATCCTTGATATTCCGCGGGGCCAAAATTTTGAAAGTATGATCGCTATATTCATATTTTCTCAGATTTTCACAGACATTTTCTATACCAGGAAATTTTTCTGTAATCTCTTCGGCTTTTATATCCAGTTTCTTCTCTATCATCAATTGAACCAGTTCGTTATGCCGTTTTTCCAGTTTTCTCACACGGTATATAATTGGATCCTTCACGTCCATACCAAGCTTTGACGCCATGCCAAGATAGTCTTTCCAGGTACCAATGAGCTCCTTTGGTTTTTTTTCACTTTCTTCTGCCTGTTTTTCCAAATAATTTTTCATCTGCTCCGGGCTCATCCGATCCAGTACAAACAAAAGTTCTTCCGGACAGATCTGCCATTTCGAGTACCAGGAAATCACGTTATCTTTCATCACTTTTCCCAATTCTTTTTCATAAATCAACCATTGCAGAAATACTTTTCCACCATGATTATTGCGAAGGCGGTTCAGGCGGAACTTATCAATCCCAAGAGCATGTCCAAGCGAATCTGCTTCCTTATAAAAAACAGAAGTGCTGTTTCCTATGATTTCCTTTGCAAGCTCATTCAGCCCGGCTTTTATCAATTGCTCCAGATAAGGATATTGCTTTAACCGATGAAAATAGGCTACCGGCTCTACTGATTCACTTTTTCTGACCAGTTCATAGAATCCGCTTCTTTTAAGCTGGTTATTTTTTATTCCATGGAGTGACTTTTTGTAGATATGTCCCGGATAGCGGGGTTCATATCCCCAATTTCCCCAGCAATAAGGGTTATATGTATTCAATGACCCATGGATCCATCTGTTTTCTTCTGTCCCATGATAATAGCCCCAGTAAAATTCTTTTTCGTTAAGGTCTTTATCAAATACATATCGTCGCTGCTCTCTCCAGTTATAAACTGGTTTTGTATAAGCAACCATGTCATATTTCACATCTGCCCTGAATTCACGAATAACAAAATTATCACCACACGTCTGCAAAAGATATGCAGTTTCTTCTTTTGACTTTACCATGCGCTGTCTTCCAACTGCCTTATATTGGATCTTATGCCTGCAGTTAGGACATTTTCCCATCCTGTTGTGTTTTACGCCATTTACCACCACATTCTTTTCGCACCATGTACAGTAGCCTGTGATATTTTTCTTCCGGGAGTATTCATAAAAAATGTAATTCTGTGTAATTCCCACTTTTTTCAGCCATTTCTCCCAGTCCTTCGGAGTTTCCCTGACATATTTCATAATCTGATCCCAGGCGGTTGTTCGTTTTAAATGTTTCTGTATCTTTTGCCTTTCCCGTACCTGTTCTTCAAAATGAAAAAGGCCATAACATACATTATCTTTTTTATATTCCTCACCCAGGGTTTTCCATATTTGACTGCGGCTGTTCAGATCACACCAGGCATGATCTCCCTTTACACCTTTGGGCAGTTCAATTTTATCCAGCATTTTATTAGTCCATTTCTTCAGCCGGTAATCATACCCTATGAAGCAATCTTTTTCCTTATCAATGAACAGGGTATATAAAGGTCTTTTTCCGCCAGCATTCAAAATATCTGTAACAAAAAAAACAATTTTTAAGATATTTTCGTCCATTTCTGCCTGAATGAACAAACCAATTGGATATTTCATTCTCTCATAATCCATATTTCCGATAACTGGAATATCACTTTCTGCCGCCAGAAGCATCTCTTCCGATGGTTCCAACACCTTCATTTTTTTTAGCTTTCGTTTTTCCATCTAATTTGTCCTTTCCGAAGTTATTTTATAAATTCAGGGTTAACTGCTCAGCCTCATCCTTATGCGCATTTGCCGTAACCCACTCCTGTTGCAAAGCTTCAATCTGTTCGACAGAAAGTCTCTTCTTCATAAATCTTTGTTCTGTATCATTCAGAGACTCCCAGCCCTTTTTCACAATCTTTCTTTTTGTCTGCTCCAGGCGTTTCTCTTTTCGTTTCTGTTTCCACTTCTTCTTCGCTTTCGCAAAGTCAGCTTCATAGCCAATGTATATTCCGGCTTTCTCATCCTCAGTATCCTGTGCCTTATCTTGCGTCAATCGCGTAGCAACTCTAACATTCAGAATTTCCACCTTCAAATCCGGATCGTACAAGGCCCGCATAGAATAGCCATTCCACCATTCCTTATCAAAAATATCCTCCTGTTTTCTTTTTACAATTTCCTCACAGATATCGACCGGAACCTTGCTTTGCAAAAATTTCTTTCCCCTTGTGATCGTCACTACAGGCTCCCCGGCAAAAAAGGTATCATCTTTTCGGATTGTAGATACCTTTAGATCGTAGTATATATTCCCTGTCTTTTTGGAAAGAGGTCTGCCCCGCAGCATACAATACTCTCCTGGTCCGCACATGCACCTCATCGGATTATATTGCAGGCTCCATTCCTGCTTCTCGTAGTTATAAGACATATGCATCTTACAAATACAGT
>ERZ791886.950-NODE-950-length-15827-cov-6.168907_pt1 | contig 15827 bp, 6 predicted proteins | sample MGYA00510158_ERZ791886 | MGnify/ENA primary metagenome ERZ791886 (study PRJEB30046, sample SAMN00792063) | human gut metagenome | study: EMG produced TPA metagenomics assembly of the A metagenome-wide association study of gut microbiota in type 2... | reverse complement strand
ATCCAGATGGATTTTACCGAGGAAATCTACTCCCTCGCGGCGCTTCAAATGAAGTTTGAGAGCTTCTGTCGCCCGGGCATGACGGAGGATGAGCGGGCTGAGGCACTGACCAAGGCAGCGGTAGAGCTGACTACGGCAGAGGCACCCAAGTGGGAGTTCATCGCGGCGCGGCTTCTGAACCACTCCTTTCGCTGTCGCAACGCACAGGAATGGGAGGGGCGCGGCATCGGCGACCTCTATGGCAGGCTTCGCTATCTGACGGATAAGGGACTCTACGGTGACTATATCCTTGCCCACTATACCCACGAGGAGATCGCCATGGCGGAGGACTTTCTCTGCCCGGAACGGGACGAGCTGTTCACCTACTCCGGCCTTGACCTGCTGCTCAAACGCTATGTGATCCAGTCACGCAGCCGCGTGCCGCTGGAAACACCGCAGGAGATGTTTTTGGGTATCGCGCTGCATCTTGCTATGAACGAAGGCTCTGACCGCATGGGGTGGGTAAAACGCTTTTACGATATGCTCAGCCGTATGGAGGTCACGATGGCGACACCTACCATGTCCAACGCACGAAAGCCCTACCATCAGCTTTCAAGCTGCTTTGTGGACACTGTGCCGGACAGTCTGGACGGCATCTACCGCTCGCTGGACAACTTCGCAAAGGTCTCTAAATTCGGCGGTGGAATGGGGATGTACTTCGGTAAGGTGCGCGCTGCAGGCAGCACCATCCGCGGCTTTCAAGGGGCGGCGGGCGGTGTTATCCGCTGGATCCGGCTGGTCAACGACACCGCCGTGGCGGTGGATCAGTTGGGGATGCGGCAGGGCGCTGTGGCGGTTTACTTAGACGCATGGCACCGGGATCTGCCGGAATTCCTTCAACTGCGCACCAACAACGGCGACGACCGCATGAAGGCGCATGATGTGTTTCCCGCCGTGTGCTATCCGGATCTCTTCTGGCGACTGGCGGAGGAGAACATAGACGCGCCGTGGCATCTCATGTGTCCGCATGAGATCCTCACGGTCAAGGGCTACGCACTGGAGGATTACTGGGGTACGGAATGGGAGAAGCGGTATCTGGACTGCGTCAATGACCCGCGCATCGAAAAGCGCAGCGTCACCGTCAAGGACATCGTGCGGCTGGTGCTTCGCTCGGCAGTGGAGACCGGCACGCCCTTCGCCTTCAACCGCGACAGCGTAAATCGTATGAACCCAAACGGCCACACGGGAATGATCTATTGCTCCAATCTCTGCACGGAGATCGCACAGAACATGGCGCCCATCGAGCATATCAGCACTGAGGTGCACACGGAGAACGGCGACACAGTGGTGGTGACGGCCACACGCCCAGGTGAGTTTGTGGTCTGCAACCTGGCGAGTCTGTCTCTCGGTAATCTGCCGGTGGAGGACGAGGCCTATATGGAACGCACGGTGGAAACGGCCATCCGCGCACTGGATAATGTGATCGACCTCAACTTCTACCCGTTGGAATACGCGCGGCTTACCAATCAGAAGTACCGCAGCATCGGCCTGGGCGTCAGCGGCTACCACCACATGCTGGCAAAGCGCGGCATCCGCTGGGAGAGCGAGGAGCACCTTGCCTTCACCGACGCAGTGTTCGAGCACATCAACTACGCCGCCGTCAAGGCGGACGCAGCACTGGCACGGGAAAAGGGTCGTTACGCGCTCTTTGAGGGCAGCGACTGGCAGACAGGCGCGTATTTTGAAAAGCGGGGTTATACCTCCGAAAAGTGGCAGGCGCTTGCGGAAACGGTGGCGGTGCAGGGAATGCGCAACGCCTATCTGCTGGCTGTCGCACCCACTTCCAGCACATCCATCCTCTCCGGCACGTCGGCGGGCATCGATCCAATTATGAAGAAATTCTTTTTAGAGGAAAAAAAGGGCAGCATGCTGCCCCGCGTTGCTCCGGAGCTTTCTATGGATACATGGTGGTACTATAAGGCGGCGCATCTGATCGACCAAAGCTGGTCGGTGCGCGCCGCGGGCCTTCGCCAGAGACATATTGACCAGGCGCAGAGCATGAATCTCTATATCACCAACGACTATTCCATGCGTCAGGTGCTCAGACTTTATTTGGAGGCGTGGAGGGCCGGCGTCAAGACCATTTACTATGTCCGCAGCAAGGCCCTTGAGGTCGAGGCCTGCGAAAGCTGCTCGTCATAAGGAGGATAGCATGACGGAACTGAAGAAAAAGCCCCTCTTTAACCCGGAGGGCGACCCTGATGTGCGCCTGCGGCGCATGATCGGCGGCAATACCACCAACCTCAACGACTTCAACAATATGAAGTACGCTTGGGTCAGCGACTGGTACCGGCAGGCCATGAACAACTTTTGGATCCCTGAGGAGATCAATCTCTCGCAGGATGTGAAGGACTATCCCCGCCTGCTGTCAGCCGAGCGCAGCGCCTACGATAAAATTCTGAGTTTTCTTGTCTTTTTGGATTCCATTCAGACAGCGAACCTGCCTAATATCGGCGCCTACATTACCGCCAACGAGGTCAATCTCTGCCTGTCCATTCAGGCGTTTCAGGAGTGTGTCCACTCACAGAGCTACAGCTATATGCTCGACACCATCTGTTCCCCCGTGGAGCGCAATGACATCCTCTACCAATGGAAAACGGACGAGCATCTGCTGCGCCGCAACACCTTCATTGGGGACTGCTACAACGAGTTTCAGGAGCGGAAGGACGCTCCCACGCTGCTGCGCGTGATGATGGCGAACTATATTTTGGAGGGCATCTATTTTTACAGCGGCTTTATGTTCTTCTACAATCTCTCCCGAAATGGGAAGATGTCCGGTTCGGCGCAGGAGATCCGCTACATCAACCGCGATGAGAACACGCACTTGTGGCTGTTCCGCAATATCATCACGGAGCTGCAAAAGGAGCAGCCGGAGTTGTTCACCGCCGAGAGCGTACAAGCGCTGCGCGAGATGATGCGTGAGGGCGTGGAGCAGGAGATCGCATGGGGGCATTATGTGATCGGCGACGACATCCCGGGGCTGAACCGGCAGATGATCAGCGATTACATCCGCTATCTCGGCAATCTTCGCTGGACGAGCCTTGGCTATCCGGCATTGTATCCGGGCTTTGAGAGCGAACCGGAGAGCATGGAATGGGTCAGCCAGTACGCCGACGCCAACATGGTCAAGACCGATTTCTTTGAGGCACGCAGTACCGCCTACGCCAAGAGCACCGCACTGATAGACGATCTATAAGGAAAACCAAAGACATCGAAATAAAAAGAAGATATTTCTATGAATTGGTACAAAATAAGCATAGCACCCGAAGCGTAAATGAAGCCTCGGAGGCTATGCTTATTTTTGTTATAATGGGAGGGCAATGGATGGACGGTTTCTTTGGTGAGCCAAGCGCTCGAGCTGCAAACAGTCCTCTGCCCTCTTGTTATAAAGATTCGATTGAGCAGGTTGCTCCGGCTATGCCGCGTGCGCGTCACGAATCAATTTGAATCGTAATAAGCCGGTGCGGAAGCATTGCAATATTTTATCAGGAAAGAAGGAATACCCATGCTCAGTATCGGGATCGATGTATCCAAAGGAAAAAGTACCGTGTGCGGAAAGGCATCCCGCACAGGGACATCAACCAAATACCGTTCATGAGCAGAGCATGAGGCCACCGGAAATCACCCGATGGCCTCGCTTTGCATGATACAGGCTGACGCCCTTATTTGCCCTGATAGGCGCGATGTAAGCGATAAATAACTCGTACCCTGACAAAATGTCGGCAGCCACCAGAGAGTGGCTGCCGGCATTTTGTCAGGGGGCTTTCTTGCAGACATCGGGTAGGTTCTCGGACCAGGGCATCAGATTAAGGAAGGCTTTTCGGTCATTACACATCCAGATAGTTTTCTTAGCGGCATAACATGACCAGGACAATCGTTTCCTTAACTGAATCAGTCGCCGTTACTCCATGTCGCTTGCGCGCTGATCCGTCGATGCTTGAAATGTCCGAACAAACGGCTTTGTTGTAAAAAAATAAAATCTGTGCTAAAATCTATCTGATCTCCGGGAGGTGATGAGCGATGTATACAGTGGCGGTCTGTGAAGATCAAAAGGACACGAGGGAGGAAGCGGCGGCACTGTGCGGCGAAGTCCTCACCGACCTGAAAATCGAACATCGCATCGCTGCGTTTTCCTCAGCAGAGGATCTGGAAACACAGCTGCTGTCCGGTGAACGGTTTGACCTGCTCTGTCTGGACATTCTTATGGATGGCGAGAGCGGCATGGAGTTTGCAAAAAAACTGCGCATGACGGATGAACGTACCAGTATCCTTTTCCTCACAGGCTGTTCGGAGCATCTGAAGGACGGCTATGAGGTCCGCCCGATTCAATACCTGCTCAAGCCGGTAAAGCGGGAAGAGTTGGCACGGGCCATTGAAACCGACCTGCGGCTCCATCACCAGCCCAAGACAGTATCCCTCCATGTCGGCGGTAGGACATTTATTCTGCCGATTGCAGATATCCTTTATGCAGAAAGCCGGGAGCACGGCACTGTTCTCCACACGATCCACGGTGAGCAGTTTCTTCCCTGTTCTCTGAGTCAAACGGAGGAAACGCTTCCCGCAGAAAATTTTTGCCGTTGCCACAACAGTTTTTTGGTAAACTTCTCCCACATTCGGGAGGTCAGCGGCAGGACGGTATATCTGCTGGAGGGCGGCGAGGTGAGCATCGGGCGGCGCTATATGGTGCAGTTCCAAAATCGATTCGTCCGCTATCTCAACCGCATTTAATTTATATACAAAAAAACGCCCCGCTGTTCAGTCCGTAGTGGCTCAACAGCGGGGCATATTTTCGGTTTGGAGGAAAGGCTTCCACAATAGGGTCATGCTTTCAGCCGCAGTGCCGTCATCACGGTGAAGCGGTTTTTGTCATAGCTTACATCCAGCACACTACCGTACTTTTCCGCGATGGAGCGCATTTTCATCAGACCGAAGCCGTGTTCGGCGGGATCATCCTTCGTGGTCAGAAGATTTCCAGCGCTATCCGTGTGTACCGTGCCATCATAGGTGTTCTCGCAGCGGATGGCGAGGTACTGTTGGCGGATTTGCAGGGAGCAGATGATCTCGCCGTGCGGCACCTTGGCCGCCGCCTCCAAAGCATTGTCCAGCAGGTTGAAGAGAAAGCCGCAAAGGTCACCCTCATCGATGGAAAGGGACTCCGGCAGCAGGGCACTGACACGGAACGCGATGCCCAGCTCCTGCGTCTGCGCGGCAACGCGCTGCAAGATGGTATTGACTGTCGGGTTCGCCGTGTAGACCTTGGGGGAAAGCTGCTCCAGCTGTCCGCCCAGATGGCTTAGATAGTCATGGATGGCGTCCAGATCCTGCTTTTGCGTCAAAGTCCACAAGACAGCTACGTGATTTTTCCACTCGTGGCGGAAGGCCGATACATTCCGAAGGGATTCCTGCGCCTGCCTGTATTGCTCTTGGGCCTGCTGGCTGCGGCTTTGCAGGGCTATCATCTGCCGCTGGCGGGAGAAGGCGGTGCGGATGAACTCCGCCACCACCTGCACTGCACAGAGCAGACCGGTCACAGCGCACAGTAGGGTATACAGCGCTTTCGGATTGCCGTAGAGCAGGGAAGTGATGGGATTGCTCAGTGGATAGAGATATTCCACGCCCACGAACCGGCTGACGCACCATGCGGCAAACAGCGCGCCTGCGACGCAGCAGAGGCAGAGGCTTGTCCGACGGAGCATCCGTTCATGAGAGAGCAGCATCAAAAGAACCGCCAGCAGGAACAGGCCAAAGCCAAGCCAGTCCATCAGCCTGCCGTAAAACAGTGTGACCGACGTAAAGCACCGCAGGGCCGAGCACAAAATGTGCGCCGCCGCTCCGATCAACAATATCCGGCGCTTCCAACCGTGCAGGGAAATGGCCAGAAAGCAGAACAGCAGGTCAATATAAATGAGACAGAGCCAGGCGGTCAGGCTGCCCGCTGTATCCAATCTGGCAGAAAGCGCGAAGAATGAGCCGCACGCCACAGGCGCCGCCGCCAGCAGAAAATAGCCGCTCAGCGGCAGCAGTTTCCACAGATACGGCCCCGTCTGGGCGCTGAACAGAAAGACCAGCAGCAGGAAAAGCGCCAGTATGACCTGTGCTGTGATGGCTGCCATGGGCCAGACAATGCTGGAAACAGCGGTCACAGAATCGGAAAAGCGACTGGCCAGAGATGGGAAAGCAGGGTAAAGTAAACCGTTGAGGGCTGTGCCGTAGGTGACGATCCGCAGCGTCTTCCCGGCGCAGTCTATAGGAAGCGGGATGCGCAGATCGTCATAGGAAATGCTGCTGAAATCCACATCTTCCAAAAAGGCATCCGCACGGTTTTCTTCGTTCGGAAAGTCAGTGTAGAGCAGTTCACCATCCAGAAACACCTGTATCCCCGCACCAAAGCCAAAAAATTGCAGCAGATCCCGTTGACCAGGTTCCTCCATGACCCGCTCCGCCGCCACCGGGCTGTCTCCGTCCACCGGAATTCCATCCAGATAGCCGCCGAAGCCAAATACAGGTTCTACCGGACCGCTTCCTGTCTCAAAGGTCCAACCGTTCCGGTTCGTCTGTGTGCAGTTCAAAAGAAGCGATGTCTGCATCCTGTCCGGCTGAGACAGGCGGAACAGGCAGAAGACCGCTGCAGCGGCAGCAAGGATCAACAGAGTGGCTGCGGGCCAGATCTTTCTGTGCTGAGGCTCCATGATACCGCCTCCTTTCCTGTTTGCCATTGTAACAAAGTGTGTTCCTCTGCACAAGCGGCAAAGGCCCCTTTTTCCTAAACGACACGAATTTGCCCCTAAACAACACAACACAGCACGGTATGGGAATGGTAAAATAAAAGTGTAACATCATGCTGTGGAGCGGCTTGCGTGCAAAACCCTCTCAGGCGTGCGCCTGAGAGGGGGGGCGTACTTTCCGCGCATCCAATTAAAAAATGAGGAGGGGTATCGGATGAGGAGAAAATGGAACCGGTTTGTGGCCGGACTGCTGAGTATCATCATGCTGGTAACGATGCTGCCCATGGAGGTACTTGCCGCAGGCAACGGCGGCAAGGCGGAGCAGCCCAGCCAGACAATGCCGTTTCAGGATGTAAAGTCCTCGGACTGGTGTGCCAAGGCTGTGGAGTACGTCTATTCCCACGGTATATTCAACGGCACCTCAACTGCCACATTTAGTCCCAGCGGCACCATGACCCGGGGGATGTTTGTCACGGTGCTTGGGCGTATGGCTGGTGTAAATCCAGATGATTACAGTGGAGAGACGCCGTTTTCTGATGTGCCGCAGACGATGTACTACGCCCCCTATGTGCAGTGGGCGGCAAAGTACGGCATCACAGTAGGCACAGGTGACGGAAAATTCTCTCCCGATGCGTTCATCAACCGGGCACAGATGGCAGCATTCTTCGTGCGGTATTTTGAAGCGTTCCAAGTGGACTATGCGACCGGCGCGAATGTCACCACTACGCCTGCGGATCTGGAGCGTACCCCCGCCTACGCACAGGATGCTGTGCTGAAGCTCTGGAAACAGGGACTTTTGAACGGTGACGGCACACGCTTTGCCCCCGAAGGCAATGCTACCCGCGCCCAGATGGCGATGCTGTGTATGCGTGCGGACGAGGCGGTGGAGATTTGGTATTCAGCACCCGGCATCGTGGGGCGTAAATCGGGTGAGACACCACGGAAGGAAGATCAGAGCAAGCCGAATAGCGGCAGCAATTCCTCCGGCAGCAGTTCCTCTGGTAGCAGTTCCTCTGGTAGTAGTTCCTCTGGCGGCAGCTCTGGTGGAAACGGTTCTGGCAGCACAGCTCATACCATCACGCTGTATCTGCCCGATGGAACGACTTCTACCTTTACACAGACAACTTCTGCACTTTCCCTTGCCAATCTTCCCACGCCTTCGGTAGCGGGGAAAGCCTTCGTCGGCTGGTACTATGATAAAAACTATAACAAGGCTGTTGCCGACGGTGATCCGCTCAGCGAAAATCTGTCCCTTTACGCAAAGATGGTGGACTACGATGCAATCGAGGGCGTGGAAACACCGACTTACGCCGGAGCGACGGACGTAGGGCCGGACTTTAAGATCATCATCAAAAGCAATTCTTCCGAGACCGATTTGACGAACAAAATCAAGCTGATCGGCACGGAGCAAGAAGTGAGCGGCCCAAACGGTGATCCGATCACTGTTGTCGGCAGCGTCAGGAACAATAACGATGGCACCTACACCGTTGCGCCGCCCGCAGACGGATGGGCAGAGGGCGGCACTTATAAGGTGGTACTGGAGGATAACAGTCTGTACTTTAACGGCGAAGCGCCTTCCGTGCGGGAATACCACTTCACCGTGGAAGCGGGCGATCCGGTGCTGAACTGGCATCTCAGAGAGGAAGTTAAATCCATCCCGGCAACCGCCATCGGCAATGCCACCCAGAACGGCAAACGGGTCAAGGCACTCAGCATGCCGGTCGCTGCTCTTGGTAGCGGCGGCACAGCCATGGATGCTGCCTCCGACAGCACAGGTACTTTTGTTTATAAGGGCGACTTGGCAGTCGGCGACACCGTGGCCATTTATGAGGGCACCGAGCCTGAAAAGCGTGTGGCAGTCGGAACCACCGATGCCAACACCGGCGATGTTTCCTATGTGAAAATCACTGGGGTCAACAAGACAACCAATACCTATTCCTATCAGTCCGCCGCGGTGGAGGATGTTCTGTTCGTTCCCGATGTGCTGCCGGTGAAGGCAAGCCGTAAAACGGCTAAGGAAGAGAACCCGTCCGACGACTATACCATCCTCGTTCCCGTGGAGGAGCTTACCTTTACCGCTGCATCGGGTGTGGAAAATCTGGACGAAAACACCACCGTTGATGTGGGTGACTTCCTTGCGTTCTATACGGGCGAAAGCTATACAATCGAAACCGCAGCATCCGATGGCTACGGCCGCATCACAGCTGTGGACTATACCACGGATGAACTCGGTTCTGACTATTATCAACTCACCTATACCGATGCCACTAAAGATGATGTGCTCTCCTCCATGGACGTGGACACCACCGACCCCATCAGCGGCGATGCAATGCTGAATGGTGTTGACACCGAGAAATTAGAGAAGCAGATCGCCCGGCAAGCCATAGAAAGCGGCTTTGCCCAGACTGTAGCGGACCGCATTTCCGGGGCGATAGACGAGATGGATCTGAGCGGCCTGACGGCAGGTGATGAGATCGACCTGCGTTCCATCGACATCGACCCGGAGGGCACTCTCGGTATTTCTACCCTATCCTTGAATGATGCAAGAGGCTCCGGCGCTGTCTCACCGGCGAGGGCAAATGCCAACGGCGGGGGCAAGACCAGTGTTAAGGTCAAAAGCGCTCAGATTACAAAGAAACTGCAAAACTTTACGGATGCGTCCGGAAACCCGCTGTCCGGCGTGCGTCTGGAACTGCAACTGGAGGTCACGAAGGAAATCCAGAAGGACGGCGGCGACATTGTCATCACCGTCACACCTACCTTTATTCAGGAGCTGAAACTGGATCTGAGCACCCACGGCAAGCTTGTTTGGAAACACAAGTTCATTTTCTACTGGATCAGCGATGTGTATCTGGAGGCTGGTCTGAATGTTTATACCTACACCGCCATCAACCTCGACGCCACCGTTGTTTCTCAGGGCGAAAAGGACACCGTGACGAAGGTGAAGGACTTGGTGAACAAACTGGGAAAGAAACTGGATGCTTTGGAGGGCAAGGACACCGGCGGCGAGCGAGAAGAAATTGATACTTCCAAGCTCAGCTTGCAGGAGCTGTACAACAGTATGCTGGAGTTGGACAGCGACTGGGTGGAATTGTACCGCAAACAGATTTTCAGTATGAAAAAGACCGTCGCAAAGATCATCAAGTTTGAGCTTACTGTAGACTTTGTGGTCGAGTTGAACATCCGAATGGCCATGGGTATGAACTTCAACTATACCAATGCCAAGCGATATGTGTTCGGCGTTTACATCTTTAAGCACAGGACCACCACCCGCACCTACAATCTTGTGAACGAGCAGTACAATCTGCGCCTGTACGCGATGGGTGCGGTGGGTCTGCGAGCCGGTGTGGAGATATGGCCGAGCGTCAGTCTCATATCGAGGAAGGTGGCCACGGTGGGCATTGTGGCCAAATTGGGCGCGTACTTAAAAGGCTACGGGTATGTGCTGTATGCGCTCCACTATGAGGCAGGGAAACCAAAAACCTCCAACGCCTCGGGCGCGCTGTATGTGGAAGTCGGCATGTTTATGGACATCAGCGCCAACCTCTCCGCGTTTAAGGGCAAGGTTTCGTGGACGCCGGAGATATACACCGATGAAACGCCTCTGTGGTCGGCGGGCAGCACTCACGCCATCACGGCATTTGAGATGGAAGATGCGGACGGCGAGGGAGACATACCGACGGTTTATCTGAAAAACGGCGGCCTTGATGTCGTTTTGCCCCAATCGGTGCAAGCGCTGACCGGATTTGACCTCACAACGGGCAACGACCGCACCGAGACGTATGATTGGAACAAGTTTGACATCAGCTTTGACGATCCCCGCTTTACTACCTATCACACCGGCCCCGACAGCGGCAATTATAGTCAGCAGTATGTGAAACTGAATCTCTCCGACTGGCGGACCTGCAACGAGCCGGAGATCGACTGCGTGATGACTCTCACCTACAAAGGCTCCGACCTGAGCTTTTCCACCAATCCGGTGCAGCTCAAGGTCAAGATCCATTGGGACCGCCTGCGGGACGGTTATCCCATCCACGAGCTGAGCAGCACCGGCGGTTACATCGGTTGGGAGCAGCGGAAATTCGGCGAGGCTCTTGATCTGAAAACGCCCGACCGCACTGGCTATGACTTTACGGGCTGGACGTATTATCTGCTGAAAAACGAGAGCAACATCTTCTCTTACGATAAGGAACACCCCTATACCGGCACCACCATGCCGGAGAGCGCATTGGTAGCGGTGGCAACGTTTGAACCCCAGACCGACATTCCGTACACCCTCAATTTCTATCTGCAAAACGAGGACGGAACCTATCCCGAAACGCCGACCGAGAGCGTGGTTTATCGTGGCACCGCCGACGAGTACATCGCGCCGGATAAGACTAAGACCCTTGTGCCGGACAAAATCGGCTACCGCCATCCCGGCTATGCGGGCATCCACATCCGTCCGGACGGAACGGGCGGGCAGAACTACTATTACAGCCGCACGCCCTACACGCTTACATTAAGAAACGATGGTCAGGTAAGCACTGTGCCCTATCGCTATGGCGATCAACTTGACAAGCTGAACGATGCCCCCACCCGTCTCGGCTATACCTTTGGCGGTTGGTATACGGACAAAAACTACCAAAACGAGTTTACCGCAACGACCATGCCTGCCAAGGACCTTACCCTCTTTGCCAAGTGGGTGCCGGTCGATATCAACTATTTCCTTGTGCTCCGGAAGGAGGGCGCAGACGGCAAGTGGTCGCAAACGACCGTGTCTCACACCGGAAAAACGGACGAAATAGTTCCCATCGATCCGGCGAAGTTCCTTACGGACGAAGAGAACAACACCTATGACATCCCTAAACCGGTGAGCTACAAGGTCAACGCAGAGGACGGCGGAACGGTTTCCGTCAGCTACGCCCGCAAGCGGTTCAGCCTGACTTATAATCTGAACGCCGCGGATGCAGGATGGGTTTCAGATCCCGGTGTCAGACAATATCGTCTGGGCGCTGCGCTCAAGCTCCTGACGCAAAGCTATGTGACGAGAGCGGGTTACGCCTTTGATGGTTGGTACACGGATGCGGGCTGCACGACTGCGTTTACTACGGCCACCATGCCCGCCGAGAACATTACCCTCTATGCCAAGTGGACAGCGCAAGGCGGTATCTCCTACACCGTGGAGCATTATCAGCAGAATGTAGCGGACGATGACTACACCCTTGCGGACACGGAATCCAAGACCGGCGCTACAGGTCAGCCTACTGCCGCCGAAAGTAAGTCCTACCCCGGATTCACCGCCCAGAACTTCGACCAGCAGACTGTCAAGGGCGACGGCAGCACGGTGGTCAAGGTGTATTACACCCGCAATGAGTACACGCTGACCTATGACCTGAACGGCAGTGATGCAAGCTGGACGGACAGCGCAGAAAACAAATCCAACATCTACCGCTATGGCGCGGCTGTCACCATCCTGACCTCCAATGACCTGAGCAGAGCGGGTTACGCCTTTGGCGGTTGGTACACGGATGTAGACTGCACGACCAGATGGAACGAATCCACCATGCCCGCCGAGAACACCACCCTGTATGCCAAGTGGAACGCGGGGCAGGTCAACTACACCGTAAACTACTATCTGCAAAACGTGGACGGCACGGATTACGTACTGCAAGATACTGTGTCCGGTTCCGGCGAGACTGGTCAGACTGTGGATGTGCAAAAGTCTTACGAGGGCTTTACACCGAAATCCGATACACCCGCCTCAATCACCCTCAAGGCAGGCAGCGCACAGAATGTCGCGGATATCTACTACACCCGTAACCAGTACATGCTGACGTTTGAGCTGGGCGACGGCGTGACGCTGGACGAGGGCTGCGCCCCCAACGGCGGAAGCATCTATTACGGCGCAGAGATTTCTACGGACATGACGAATGCCAAACGCACCGGCTATACCTTCGTCGGCTGGTACGAAGATGAAGCATATCAGACTGAATGGAGCGGCACGACCATGCCCGCCCGTGACATCACGCTCTACGCCAAATGGGACGTCCTGACCTACGTCCTCCGCTTCGACTGGGACGGCAATGTGCCGCTGAGAGATTGGCTGCTTAAGAATGGCGGCAAGCTGCTCACGGCTGAGTACGATGAGGCGAATTATGTGTATATCAACGCCAACGACCACGGTATTCCCTATATTGATGTGAGCGTAAAGTACGATCAGGCCTTTGCCTTGCCCACCGGTATCCCCGGCGCCGAATATTTCGGCTATTATAAGGAAGAGCTGAACCAATGGGGGAATCCTACCGAGACTTTTGTAAAAGTGGAAGATACCAAACTAACCCAAATGGCCGCAGAACAGGGAGCCATCGTCAAGGTCGGTGTCCAATGGAAATCCGAAACTGATAGCAATGACCCAGAGCTGCTCTACAACGCCAACGATTTTCTGACTAAGGTCGTGCAGGATTCCTCCTTTGAGGCGGCAAGCTACGCACTGGGTGTTGATCTGGATCTCTGCTATGTGAATATGACACCCAACGATGATTTGCCCGTCGCAAACATCACCTTCAACGGCAATGGTTACACGATCTACCATGTAAAACGCGGCAAGGCGGCGTCCCGCCAAGCCGTGGGCACCATCTACGGCTACGGAGATAACGTGACGGTGAAGGACCTGACCATTGACGGCATGACGGTGGATTACACGGCCACCGTCGATGCCTACGGCAACGAGTATCACGCTTTCGGCGCTCTGGCGGGCTTTGTGGGCGATGGCTTCAATGCGGAAAATGTGACGGTCAAAAATGTGACCATGAATCTGAACCTGCTGGGCGAGCAAGGAAATGCTTATATCTCCGCCCACCTGCTGCCTGCGGAGTGCATCGGCGGACTTGTCGGCTATGCCAAGGGCACCGTGACTTTGACTGGCTGCAAGGTGGAGGATATGACCGTCAATGTCACCGATAAGAATGACAGCGGCGGAACGCAGTTCCTGATTGGCGGACTCATCGGCTATGCGGATGCGCTCTACACGCAGATCCCGGGCGAGAACGAGTATTCTTCTTCCAATGATTACAATGGTGACGGCAGCGTGACCATCACCGGCTGCGCGGTATCGGGTATGACGGTCGACAAGAATGGTGCAACAGGTGCGACAGTCGGCGGTCTCCTCGGCGGCATCGGAAAGCACGTTGTTTCGAAAACCGGAGCAGCATACTCCGTGACAACCACTATTGATGAGGTCAGCGCGTTCCCCGAAGGATTTGAAAGCATCGGCAAAGAACTCGCAATGAACGATTCCACCGCCAGCAATTCCGCGGCGCGGTCGCTCGATGCCATGCCCGCTGCTGCTTTCGAGGATGAGTCCGACGAGGAAAACACTGCGGCTTGAACCACGCATCACGAACGCACGATCACACAGAGGAGGGCAGGCAAGCGTACAATCACTTTACCTACCGCACCTACAAGAAAGATGGAGAAGCCTGCACAGGCCACTACATCCGGGAGTACGTTCTGAATGAGATCGTACTGGAGGACCTGCACCGGGTGACGAGTGCGGCGTGGGAACATCCGGAAAAGTTCGCCGCCTACATTGGCAGCAAGCAGTCCACCGAGCTTCAGCGGGAGATCCGCAGGCAGGAGAAGGAACTGGCAGCCATGCGGAAACGGAAAGCGGAACTGGACGCGATCTTCAAAAAGCTGTATGAGGACAGTGTGCTGGGCCGCATCACAACAGAGCAGTTTCAGATGCTCTCCGGCAGCTACACGGAAGAACAGAACCGCATCACCGCCGGTATTCCACAGCAAGAGAATGAGATCCAGCGTCTGCGGGAAACGGCGATTGGAACGGACAGCTTCCTCGACAAAGCAAAGCGGTACACGGATATCACGGAGCTGACGCCGGAGCTGCTGCGGCTGTTTATTGAGAAGATCGTGGTTCACGAGAAAGAGGTAAAGTGGTCTAAGCACGCGCCGCAGACCGTGGAGATCCACTACAACGGCATTGGCTATGTCGGCAGCGGCCAGCTGGATGTGGAAGAAACGATGGAAGCACCGGCCCCCCTACAAACCCAGGAAACGGAAGAACCCCGGCAGGCATCGTAGATACGATGACCTGCCGGGGTATCCCAGGAATCACTTGTTACCCCTGTCAGGGGGGAACAAATGAAGCCGGGAGGAGAAATCGTGTACACTCCATTTGAAGTTCAGCACACAAGGGAAGGAATTTCTGACTATTTTTCTGAAAGGTGACATCAAAAGTACCCTTGTGAAATAGGCTGAAAATCGGCATTTAACTGGCATATGAGCTGTACTTGTACAAGGGCATGGATGCATCATTGTCCCTGATTTTTGCGTTACTCACAGGTGAACTAATTCTGGATTATCGACCTTAAATCGTACAAAATCTATCCTGTCCATCTACCATAAACAAAGCAACTGCATAATCAAAGGTGCATGTGCCTTAATGACACATGCACCTTTTTATCAGTAACCCTCGTCTGGCAACTGCCATAGTATTTGTTTTTCAAAACCTGTTTTATTGACAGCTACCCGATGCGGCTACGTTTTGTGTTCAGGCGCTCACTGTTATCTGAGCTGTATCCAGAGAGATAATACATCCCGCTATCTTGCGGGCGGTCATATCTGCCATCACTCCAGCGGGTTACCTGGCAAATATGTCAGTGTCTCCATTGTATCCATATCCAGTTTGACTTTATTCGTAATCGCTGACAAGGAACATGGGCTTGATGGCCACGACCTCGTCATATTCCTCCTGAGAGACCTGTACATCGGCGTTCAGGGCCTTCAGATCCGCCTTGACCACCGTCAGTGCCTCCTCAATACTCTGGGCGCGGCCCTCCCGCAGGACGCGGATCATCCGGTCCAGCACGACGGGGTGGGCATACCGTGCAGGCAGAGGGAAATTCTCCGGCAGCACACCGGCCACATCCTTCTGCGCCTGCTCCCAAGCGGCAGCGACTGCCCGTTTGTTGTTCCTCATGGTGGGAATGACCTGCGTACCGGAGAACAGGAACACCACCGCCAGTCCCAGCAGGGTGAAGTACATACCGAAGCCCTCCTGCC
>ERZ791886.944-NODE-944-length-15872-cov-2.142442_pt1 | contig 15872 bp, 8 predicted proteins | sample MGYA00510158_ERZ791886 | MGnify/ENA primary metagenome ERZ791886 (study PRJEB30046, sample SAMN00792063) | human gut metagenome | study: EMG produced TPA metagenomics assembly of the A metagenome-wide association study of gut microbiota in type 2... | reverse complement strand
CATCGGTAATCCCCAGCAGGCGTTTTTCTTCGTCGGTGGCAGGCGCGGACTGGCGGCAATCGGGACACAACGTGCGAACCAGTCGCTGCGCCATCACGCCCGTCAGACTGGAAGAGAGCAGGAAAGGCTCAACGCCCATATCCTGCAAACGCGTGATCGCCCCCACCGCCGTGTTGGTATGCAGCGTGGAAAGTACCAGGTGTCCGGTCAGTGAAGCCTGAACAGCGATTTCTGCGGTTTCGGTATCGCGGATTTCACCGACCATCACCACATCCGGGTCCTGACGCAAAATCGCGCGCAGGCCACGGGCGAAGGTCATGCCGACGCGGGTGTTAACCTGCGTCTGACCGATCCCTTCAATCATGTATTCGATAGGGTCTTCAACCGTGAGAATGTTACGCGAGTGGTTGTTCAGCTCCTGCAATCCAGCGTACAGCGTGGTGCTTTTGCCGGAACCGGTCGGCCCCGTCACCAGAAAAATGCCGTGCGGTTTGTGTAACAGCTGGCGCAACTGCGCAGTCAGTTCGAGACTTAAACCCAGACGCTCCAGCGTCAGGCGAGCCTGGTTTTTGTCCAGCAGTCGCAGCACCACCCGTTCCCCCCAGGCGGAAGGCATGGTGGAGACACGCACGTCAATCGCCCGACCGCCCAGCAGCAGCGCAATGCGCCCATCCTGCGGTACGCGTTTTTCGGCGATATCCAGCCGTGCCATCACCTTAATACGCGATACCAGCAGCGAGGCCAGTTTGCGCCCCGGACGCAGCATTTCATGTAGTGTGCCGTCAACACGAAAACGGATCACCAGACTCTTTTCAAACGTCTCGATGTGGATATCCGAAGCGCCTTCTTTAATCGCCTCTGCCAACATGGCGTTGATCAGTTTGATGATTGGCGCATCGTCGTCACTTTCCAGCAGATCTTCCGTTTCCGGTAGTTCTTCTGCGAGAGTAAAAAAGTCCTCAGCAGAACCGAGATCTTCCATCAGCTGGCGGGCCTCGGAAGAGTCCCGCTGCCAGACCGCATTCAGCCGCTGTTCAAATTCGGCCTCGTCGATTTGCCTCAGCGTAAAAGACGCGTTCAGCCCCCGCTGCAGCTCCTGCAAAACAGAGAGCGACAACGGATGAACATGGAGGATCTCCAGCGACGCTTCGCACCATGCCACCAGGCTAAACCGACGGCTGAAACTGTAGGGCAGACGCACGGTGTTAGCGGTGGTTTCCTGTGCTACAGGCACCATTAACGCGTTCTCCCGGCATTAAGGAACGCGCGAACTTCTGGCGGTAGAGCCTGATTTTGCGCTGGCAGTACCGGCTGCGCGGTGTGCGGCATCAGGCTCAAGCCTTGCTCATCGCGATAGATCTGTTCGGCGCGCATATAGTTATATTTGCGCTGCGACACGCCGTCTGCCGCCATACCGTCACGCAGAATGGTCGGGCGGATAAATACCATCAGGTTACGTTTTTCTTTTTTATCCGCCGTCGATTTAAACAGGTTACCAATCAATGGGATATCGCCAAGCAGCGGCACTTTCGCCACGCTTTCTCCCGCCTGATCGTCCATCAGACCGCCAAGCACGATCAGCTCACCATCGTTTGCCAGCACGGTGGTTTTCAGTTTGCGCTCGCCAAACACGACGTCGAGACTGGTCTGTCCTTCCACCTTCGACACTTCCTGCTCAATCACCATCTGTACCGCGTTTCCTTCGTTAATCTGCGGCGTGACTTTCAGCATGATGCCGACTTTTTTCCTTTCTACTGTATTGAAAGGATTGCTGTTATTAGAGCCAACAGTAGAGCCGGTTAATACCGGAACGTCCTGGCCCACCATGAAGAAGGCTTCCTGGTTGTCCAGCGTGGTGATACTCGGCGTGGAGAGCACGTTCGAGCTGGAGTCGTTTTTGACCGCCTGTACCAGCGCCATCCAGTCGCCTTTCACCACGCCAACCGCCGTACCGCTAAAGCCAGAAAGAAGCTGAGCGAGCGTGGAGAGATCGCCGTTAGTATCCGGGTTAATGGTGGTAGCGCCGTTTTCACTGATCACCGTGGAGCCTTTCTGCGGTTTTGCCTGAGAAATGGCTGCACCCAGCGTGCCAATAGGGATCTGCGTACCGTTAGCAAACTGCATTAATCCGGCATCTTTCGACGCCCACTGCACGCCGAAATTGATATTGCTACCTTCGGCAACTTCCACGATCAACGCCTCGACGTGCACCTGAGCACGGCGAATATCCAGTTGTTCAATCACGCTTTGCAGCGACTGCATGATGTCCTGCGGCGCGGTAACAATCAGGGCATTACTGTGTTTGCTGGCGGCGATGGAGACAACCTCACGCCCGCTACCGACGGTGCCTTCCGCCTCTTCTTTAGCCGCCGTGAGCGTGCCGCTGACCTGCTTCAGTACATCGACCAGATCTTCGGCTTTGCTGTATTTGAGATAGAAAACCTGGCTGTTGCCGCTGCGTTCCATTTCTGAGTCCAGCCGACGGATCAGGCGGCGCATTTTGTCCCGCGTGGCCGGGTCACCACTGACAATCACACTGTTGGTGCGTTCGTCGGCGACAATTTGAGATTTCAGCGTCGCAGGCTGGTTCTCGCCGCTGTTTTTCGTCAGGCTTTCCAGCACGCGGGCGATTTCCGAAGCCGAGGCGTTATCCAGCGGGATCACCTCTTCGGTGCGATTACCCGCATGATCCACGCGCTGGATCACTTCCGTCAGGCGCTCCACAACTGAGGCGCGTCCGGTAAGCATAATCACGTTGGAGGGATCGTAATTAACAACGTTGCCTGAGCCTGCGCTGTCGATCATCTGGCGCAGAATCGGTGCCAGCTCGCGTACCGACACATTACGTACCGGCACGACTTTGGTGACCATTTCATCGCCCGCGTAGTTGTCGCTGCCTTCACCAACCAGCGGCAGCGGCTCGACTTTCGCGGCACTGGATTTCACCACCTTCAGCACGTCGTTTTCCATCGGTACGACGGCATACCCCTGTGCTTCCAGCAGGTTAAGGAATAGCTGGTAATACTGGCGTTCATTGAGCGGGGTCATGGTGCGAATACTCACTTTCCCCTGAACGCCCGGCCCCATAATGATGGTTTTATTAAGGTTAGCGCCGACGGTTTCGATGAACGATTTCAGGTCGGTATCTTTAAAATTAGCGGTGAAAGTGGCTTCTTCCGCCCAGACCGGTGAACTGCATAATGCCGCTGCCAGCACCAGCGCCAGTAAACGCTTTTTTGTTTTGAGGCCAGTTGTCTTCTTACGCCAGACCGACAACGTCATATCACGCCAAAACACGATGAATGATTCTCCTGGATTAAATGCGGTTAGCGCAGCGCGATGGAAATGTCGTAGCGCGCACCCTTGCGTAAAACCGTAAGTTGAATGGAATCCATTGAAGGTAACTGCCGCATCAGAGCAATCATTGCTCGTGGATCAGTGAAATCCTGCTGATTTAGCGCAATGGCGATATCGCCTTCCTTAAAACCGCTGGCATCGAACAGAGAACGATCTGCCCCCGGTTTCACTGCATAACCGACAATCCCTTCCTTACGCACAGGCGTAAGCTGGATATAGTTAAAAATTTTCTGCGGATCTTTCGCCAGTGCCTGACGCACGGCAGCCGGGATCTCAACTGGCGCACTGGCAGCAGGCTCAGCAACAGCTTGCTTTGCTTCGTCGCTGACGGCTTTTTTGCTGGTCACGGCTTTGGTGGGACGCTTCTCTTCTGCCAGACTCAGACGTTCCATTTTCCCCTGATAGCGCAGCATCACATGGTCACGATTAATTTCCTCAATCACCGCGTTGTGAGAGCCAAGCCGTTCGCCCTGTAAATAGACCTGCTGTTTGCCGCCTTCTTCAATCACCGCGCCGGGTCTGGCACCAAAGGCGATCCCGCGCAGCACCACATTAAGACGCGTTTCTGCCACAGGCGCAGGTTCGGGTTGTTTTACCGGTGCGGCGACGGGTTGATATTTGCCAAACCAGTTTTGTTGGCTGACTAATTGCACGTCATTTTTATCGAACGGTTTTGCATCCGCACGGAGCGGTTTATTCGCCGATGAGGAAACCGCCGTATATTCCGCAGAAAAGGAGAAATAGCGCCAGAGTGAATACGCCATTTTTGCAGAAATAATAAGCAGCATGAGCCAGAACATCCCGCGCACCATTTTTCGCAGATGCTCTTTGTCTGTATTAAGAGATTGTCTCTGGCTAAGAGTGTGACGAATTTTTGTCAGCAACTGAATGAGATAAATTCGTGCGTCACGAAAAACAACCCGCGCCAATTTATATCTACCCGACGTTATGCTTTGACTATTCCACAGGTGGTACGATCCAGTTTCCGCTGATACTGGTTTCCTGTACGTGTATCATTAATCGTTATGCTGTAATTAATTCCCTCGGTAATCATTAATTTCACCGTCGGGTCAGCGCACATTTGTCGTTGATAGCTGGTTAAAAAGGCATCAGGTGTCTGCGTGGTCTGAGCACCCGCTTCGCTGATAATGGTCATTTTTACCGTCGTGCCGCTACTTTGCGCCAGCACTAAGGTATATCCCGCAGATTTAATCGGCAGGTTTTGGCTGATATTTTGCGCCTGTTTTTTCGCCAGTAAACTGGCATTTTCATTATGGCCGGCACAGCCACTTAATAATCCTGTAACGCTCAACAATAGCGATATTAATACCCTCCCTGGCATTTGTTTTATCGACATGGTAAATAATCTCTAAGGTTATTAATAAGAGTTAAAATGTCACTTTGATAATGACGTGGTTATCATTAAAACAATGCCTGTAGATAAAGTGTTGCTATACCGCCCAGACTTAAACACGGTCCAAAAGGCAGTGTGGTTGATCCTCTTTTTGTAATAACGGCATATATCAGGCCGCAGCATGATGCGATTAAAGCAACATTGGGTAGCGACAACGGCCCCACCCAGCCACCTAACGCAGCGAAAAGTAATACATCGCCCATGCCTAATGCTTCTTTACGCAGAACTATTCCGGCTATCCAGCGCAGGGAGTAAAAAGTGATAAACCCCACCAGGACGCCGGTAACTGCGTCTTGTAGCGTTAACGGACTCTGTTGCGCCCATGCCGCAATCAGCCCGGTCCACAATACGCCCTGAGTAAAAACATCGGGCAGCCATTGGTTATCGAGGTCAATGACGCTCGCGGCAATCAGCCAGGCGGATAATATCATCACCGCCAGCCCCCATCCACTTTCTGGCCACACCAGACTCGCCAGCAAAAAAGCGAGTGCCGTCAATAACTCCACCAGCGGATAACGCTTGCTGATTTTCGCCTGACAGTCGCGGCAGCGCCCTTTGAGCATCAACCATGAGAGCAGCGGAATATTGTCACGAACGCGGATGGTCTGCTGGCAATGCGGACAGTGCGAGCGTGGCAGCGCCAGGTTTATTTTTGACTGCGTACTCGGCATTTCACCGTGAAACTCCGCCATTTGTTGGCGCAGCATGATGGGGTAACGCCAAATCACCACATTCAAAAAACTGCCGATGATCAATCCTCCGACGGTTGCCAGTATGGGCATCCCCGCGGGGTATTGCTGAAAAACATCAAAAAGCATGGTTAAAGGTTGTTTGTTGTAACTTGCCGGATGCGGGCCTGCGGGTGTATGCCATATGGCTTTCCTCCAGGCCCGATGCGCCTTATTTCATGCCGGATGCGGCGCGAGCGCCTTATCCGGCATACAGGCTTACTCAGCTGACATCTTATGCTCGGTAACCTGATTAATGGTTTCCGGCCCTTGCTGCGGTTTCGGCAGATTAAGCGCCGCCAGCGTCTCGTAAGCCGACTGGCTCACACCGCCCTCGAAGTTCATCTCGCTCGCTCCCGGTAACTGGTAAGCATTCGCGCCCGGATTCCATTTCTTAAAGAACTCCGAAAGATCCGTCTGAGCGACCCAGGAGGCACACAGCATCAGCTTGTCGGCAGCGTTACCGTTGGATTCGGCACAGTAATTTCTTTCGCCAAACTTGGTTTTGCCAACATCATCGCCGCGTGCTTTACGGTGCATCAACTGGAACAGGTTCCAGCCTTTCATCCCTTCACGATCGCTGTAGAACTTAGGCAGGTCACCTTCTGGATACCACTGTTTGATATCAAAGTTTTTCTCTGCCCACTCCTTCAGCTGCGCGTACATCAGCAGACGGTCGCCCGCACCGCCGCGCGCCCATGCCTGACCGTTGCTCTCCTCCAGATATTCCGGCGCGACAGTAATATCGTCAGCGACACGGTTCATCTTGCCGAGATAGCGATCCTGCATGTACAGCGCCAGAACGTTGTTCGCTACTTCAGTTGCGCCAGGAACAGTCAGCGGCGTTTCGGCGGCGTTGTGCCCTACTTCGTGCCAGATCAACCAGTCGTTCAGCGGCGTCGTCGGCAGCGTGGTGCTGTTCGTCGAGAAGCTGCTGTTCATTACCGGATAACCCGAGTGCGCATCACCGATGGAGATCTGCACATCGTTGGTGAAACGATGCTTGTGCCCCGTCAAGTTTTTATAGGTAAACATCCGGTGCTTACCGTCTTCATCATTACGACCGTAGAAGTCATTCATCGAGCTGGCAAAGGTATCCAGATCTTTAGCGAATTCTGCTACACCACCAGTGAAATTGCTGGCCTCAAGGTTCTTCTTCGGCGTGGTATAAACGAAAGCGTCTGATTCCAGCTCGCCCAGCGGCGCAGGGGAGTTCAGAGCGTTTTTCCATTCGCCGTCTTTATAGAACGGCGCTTTTACCACACCAGTAAAGGTGAATTCGGCTGACTCATTCTTTGGGCTGTTGCCCTTGATATAAATCAGACCACCGTAAGGCACCTTGAAGGTCACCTTATCATTGGCTTTCAGATCATAGGTTTTCGTCACTTTTGGCGGACGGTTCAGCGCGACTTCATGCTTCTCGCGTCCGGTCAGATCGTCGGCCAGCGCCACGGTGACAGTCACAGGAACTGATGCAGAAGACTCAATGGTGACCTCTTTCTGAGCCGGAGCCCACAGGCCAGTAGACTGCATGTTACCCGCAAACCATTTGGTCGGATTGGAGTACAGGCTGATGGTTTCAGTAACCTTCTCACCTTCTGCCGATACCGCTCCCGGATACTTCTCGACATCAACTTTGATGTTCAGATCCCACCAGGAACGACCCAGCATCAGGCGCGTCAGCGGTTTTTCCATATAGTTGAGCGGATAGCTCGGGTTCATCATGCCCGCTTTATTAACGCTCTTCTCGCCGTAGATCATGTTGTTATCGACCAGCGATTTTTTCAGCTCATCAGAACACTGCGTGCCGCCAGTATAGGCATCGTTGGCGTAGCAGTTCAGGAACTCGGTGAACGTTTTAAAGCCCAGCTCGTCATCCTTGTCGTTTTCATAGCGATATTCAATTTTATTCCACAGCCAGACCGACATGTTCTGGTACAGACGTTCCAGATCGACGCTGCTCAGACGCTCACCTTTGCGACCATTGGTCCGGAAGTAGAGCTCATGCTGATACAGACGCTGAATGTTGGTGCCTAAATCCGCAGCCTGCACCATCGCTTTTGCCGTGTCGGCGTTAAGGCTTAGTTGCGTATACTGTGGAACATACATGCCACCAGTAACCGGAACCCCCGTGCCAGGACGATATTCCAGACAGTTGACCTCGTAGTGGTAAGTTGGGTCCTTACACTCCTTTAATCCAGGAAACTTCTCAAAGATTTTTGCCTTCGCAGCCTTCAGAGAATCCTCTGTTTTATGATCGGCCTCATCAATAAAGGCATAACGCGTTTCCTGTTTGCCATCTACATCTTCCAGCCAGCTGGCAACTTCCAGCTTCGGTTTGTCATCAGGTTTGTTTTCTACCTGATATTTCCACTTAACTTCCCCTGTCTTACTATCGATGGTGTACGGCAGCGCACCATCTACGGCAGGATAACGTTCATAGACCCAAATGCCCGTTGCGCGCTGCTGACGAACGCGGTTCGGATACCCTTGCGGATCGTTATTTACTACCGACTTGTTCAGTGCCATCGACAGACCTGCGGCATCAAGCAGACGTACAAAGCCAGACGCGCTCTCTTCCTTAAGATTGCTCATCACGTTTTCCATGATCAGCACCGATCCACCTTTGTTCAGATAGGCGATCAGATCGGTCACATCCTGCTGAGTCAGCTTCGGTTTGCTGGTATCTGCTCGCAGCGGGATTGCATAAGGATCGTTACCAACCTGAGTCACATACTCAAAGCCGTTGAGGATCAGCAGCGGCATTTCCTGCGGGTCGAGATCGCCATAGCTACTTAAATGCTCAACAGAGATACCCGCAAAATCCGGATGAAAGCCGAACTCAGCGCTGTTTCCTGTAACCTGACCATGACGTTTGAAATAGACAGTATCCAGGTTGGTGCCTACGGTCATGCTGGCTTTCGCGTCCGGCGTCCATTTATCGTCGGACAGATAGCGCAACACGTTCTGCATAAAGTGCTTCATATCATTAGAATCACTGTTACGCGTACACTGACCGTTTTTATCAACACCGCCTTCCCAGCTGTAACCGTTCGGACAACGCAAAATGCTGTTGTAGTGCGGGTTACCGATAACCATCAGTTTGCCCTCACCGACTTGCCCCAGCGAAATAAACGGCAGGTTAAAGGTGGCGGTATCGCGCGTAACGTTTTCCGGCTCAACGAGAGAAGGCGCTTCCGTAATGTACGCCAGCTCGTTTTTATCCCAGGCGCGTTTTTCGCCAAACGCCAGCCAGTAGTTTTTATCATTACGCGCCATCAGAATCGGGAAGGCCGCGTTGGAGATATTCACCACTGCCTGACCGCGCGCATTACCGGTACTGCCATAGAAGTTGGTAGAGTCATGGAAGACGTGGAATTTCGTCACTGATTTGTAATCTTTATCCACACCCCACAGCTTGTTGATAACGCCCTGAATCTGACCTTCGTTAACATTGCGTGCTGTCAACGAGAACCAACGCTGAGAGTTGCAGCCCCCAAGGGAGTCACAAATCGCCGTATCAATCTCTTTAGCCTGCCCGGATTCAAACTGCTCAAGAAATTCGTTTGTCCGCTCAAAGGTTTGATCGCCTTCGCTCAACGCCTCGCCATTGGATAACGAGAGATTGATAATCTCGTTGATTACGTTGGGATACTCGGCAAAGACCTTGCGCACTACGTCCGGCACTTCACGCTCATCATTTTTTCCGGCCTGGGAGTAACGATGAATAAGCTGATCAATATTCGCGCCGCGAACTTCGTCACCCAGTTCAGTCAACGCAATGGTCGACTTATTGCCGCGCACTGAGCCCAGTTCAAAGGTGTCGATACCAAAGGAGATGGTTTCGCCCCAGCTGAAGTTGAATTTGCCGTTTTCGCCAGTTACGCCACGGCCTGAGCTGGTGTAGTAATTTACGCCAACCACACCATTGCCCATGCTATCTACCAGTCGGCCTTCGGAGAGAATGATTTCAGTGGGTTGATACTGATAAAACTGTTCCGCGTTAGCCGACACGAAGGAAGCGTTCAGATCCGGTTTTGTTCCCGGCGTGGTGACGGGCACAACCGGTGAAGTATGAGTGGATGGCGCTTTATCGGTCGCGGCATTGTTTTCCACCTCTTCATTGACCAGCTTTTTGAACTCTTCCGGTGCCAGATCGATTTGCTTATACAGCGAGTCGAAACGTTTACTCTCGATCACTGAGGAGAACGTCAGGCAAACCTGTTCTGTATTCGCCGGACAGCTGTTACTGGACGTTACCAGCGAAACCGCATTGCTTTTCTTGTCATCGGAAGCTGCCAGTTCTTGCGCGTCCTCAAGACTAAACGACACTTTTTCAACCGCACGCAGGCTACGCGCAGCTTCTGACTGGGTGTCGAAGGTAGCAATTGTCGTGTTACCCGCCACGCAAGTAACGTCCTCACCAGGTGTAAATGTAAAGCCATCGCTGGATTCACCATTACAAGTAGCACCAGTTACCCGCTGGCTTCCGCCCAGGGTCAGATAACCCGTTTTCGTAGGAACAGGTTCTGGCTCCGGTTCTGGCTCAGGATCAGGTGTCGGTTCCGGCGTAGGTTCTGGGTCCGGCGTTGGCTCAGGCGTCGGCTCCGGGTTTGGTGTTGGATCAGGTTTCACTTCCGGCAAAGACCCTGTTCCAGAATCTACAGGCGGCGTATCGGAGGAAGATCCGGAGCCACCGCCATCACAACCGGCTAACAGGGTTGCACTCAAAATAGCCGCTAAAAGCGATTTCTTATATTTAAATTTCTTATTCATTAATAACGCAAGTGACAAAACAAAGTTAAAAGATTCGTAACCGGGGAAATAGTTTTATGCTTTATCTTCTTTAATAACTTCCTCCATTCTTAAGAAAACGGCATCATTGATAGAAAAACAGGTGAAATTTATAAGAATAACCCCTATTCGATGTCTGGCTGGTTATTTTTACGAAATTTCAATAAACAAAAAATTAACAACTTTTCACAACGTAACTATATAAATTTGTTGGTAGTTTTAACGATTAAGATTGCAAAAGCAACAGATAGAACGGTGTTTGCTCATCAAGCGAACATAATTAATACTGACTTGTTTTGCGTGATAAAAAAACAGATGTTCTCACGCTTTTAATTATTTAGCAGGTTATCTGAACGCGAAACATTATTGCCACATGGATAATAAAGCGGGAAATAATTTTCCATTAATAAGACAGAGTAATGTAAACGAAGCCGGATGATATTAACGATCATCCGGCTTTATTGACTTACGAAACTAACATCCCGGTAAACACATACGCCTGCAACAGCGTGATAATGCCGATCACACTGGCAAAGATCAGACTGTGCTTCACGGTGTAGCGGAACAGTTCAGATTCTCGGCCCACCATGCCCGTCGCGGCGCAGGCCACGGCGATAGATTGCGGGGAAATCATCTTGCCAGTTACGCCGCCGCTGGTATTTGCTGCCACCAGCAGAGTGTCAGAGACGTTGATTTGCTGCGCCGTGGTCGATTGCAGTGAACCAAACAGGGCGTTAGAGGAGGTGTCCGAGCCGGTAAGGAATACGCCCAGCCAGCCGAGAAACGGTGAGAAAAACGGGAACATCACGCCTGTACCTGCCAGTACCAGCGCCAGCGTGGTGGACATGCCGGAATAGTTGGTGACGAAGGCGAACGCCAGCACCATGCCAATCGACAATATCGGCCACTTCAGACTAATTAGCGTTTCGGCAAAGACGCCAATCCCTTTCTTGATGCCCACGCCGAGGATGAAGATAGAGATAATCGCCGCAATAAAAATAGCGGTGCCGCCAGCCGAGAGAGGGTCGAATTTAAACACCGCATCCATTGGCGTTGGTTGGGCGACAATGGGTGCCGCTTTCAACACTTGTTGATGCAAATGAGGGATCTGGAAATTAATCACCAGTGAATAAAACGCGCCGCCCGGAGCAAATAACGCTTTAAACGGCTTCATGGTCCAGATGGTGACCAGCACCGTTAAGATTAAAAACGGTGACCACGCACGAATGATTTGCCCCAGACTATATTCTGAAGGCACGGGACCGCCAGAAGATGGTTTATTCACCACCATCGCACCTACGGATTGTCCCATGCTGATTGCCGTTTCGGTATTTTTCGGCCGCCAGACTTTAAGGAATAAAGCGAGTGAGACGATACTCACCAGCGCCGAAGTAATATCCGGCAGTTCCGGACCAATATAGTTAGAGGTAAAGAACTGCGTGACAGCGAAGCTTCCCCCAGCAACCAGCGCCGCTGGCCACGTCTCTTTCACCCCTTTCCAGCCGTCCATCATTGCTACCAGCCAGAACGGCACAAGAACCGACAGGAACGGTAACTGACGTCCCGCCATTGCGCCAATGTGGAACGGATCGATTCCCGTTACCTGACCGGCGACCAGAATCGGCACGCCCAACGCACCAAACGCCACCGGCGCAGTGTTGGCAATCAGACACAGCCCCGCCGCGTATAACGGTTTGAAGCCCAGGCCCACCAGCAGCGCACCGGTAATCGCCACCGGCGCACCAAAGCCAGCCGCCCCTTCCAGCAGCGCGCCAAAGGAGAAACCAATCAGTAACACCTGCAAACGCTGATCGTCAGTGATGGAGATAACCGAGCTGCGGATAATATCGAACTGACCGCTGGCAACGGTTAATTTATAGAGGAACACCGCCGCAACAATAATCCACGCAATAGGCCATAATCCATAAATAAAGCCATAGCCCGCAGCAGCAAATGCCATATCAATCGGCATTTTAAAGGCGAATATCGCAATCAGAATAGATAATATAAGGGTTATTGCTCCGGCGACATGTCCTTTCAGACGTAATACCGCGAGTGCAACGAAGAAGAATATTATCGGGATCAGGGCGACCAGAGCGGATAGCCCCAGTCCTCCCATCGGCATATACATTTGGGTCCAGGTAACCATATTTTTCAGTCTCTTATTATCTTTATATGCTTGATATACTTAAGGTTGTAATAAGCAAAAGAGGACTGAACTGTAAAATATAGGCGTTATACTTTACAGCAACAGTACGCTGCTAACGCAATTGCTACCTCTGGCATAACAAGTATATCGGGTAAGGGTTTCTGTTCCGCACACGCAGGCGCAGAATATCGTTAAGATGTCCATATTGTTGTTTTAGGCCCGCTAGTAATGCGCTACGGGTATTTAATATTGTTAAACCCTGATAATCGCTCCGGTTATTTCCGGGATAAATGTACTACCGCAGTTACTATCATAGCCCCGACAATAAAACTTGCCGGGGCTTTTTTGACGCTATTAATGACTTTCTTTTTCGCGTAAACGCCAGGCGTGTAATAACGGTTCGGTATAGCGGTTTGGCTGTTTCACGCCGAGGAAGATTAAATCGCTGGCAGCTTTAAAAGCACACGAGTTAGCGAAATTCCCCGACATCGGACGATAAGCCGGATCGCCAGCGTTTTGCTGATCAACCACTTTCGCCATATTCTCCAGCGACGCCTGCACCTGTTCTTTGGTCAGAATACTGTGACGTAACCAGTTGGCGATATGCTGGCTGGAGATACGCAGCGTTGCGCGGTCTTCCATCAGCGCCACGTTGTGAATATCCGGCACTTTTGAACAACCAATCCCCTGCTCCACCCAACGCACCACGTACCCCAGAATCCCCTGCACGTTGTTATCCAGCTCTTGTTGGATCTCTTCAACCGACCAGTTAGCGTTTTCAGCCACCGGAATAGTCAGCAGATCGTCCAGCAGCGGTTCAAATTCAGCATTGAACTCGCTCTGGGCAATGTTGGCCTGCACGCTCTGTACGTTGGTTTGGTGGTAGTGCAGCGCATGGAGCGTAGCAGCGGTTGGTGACGGAACCCAGGCTGTGTTTGCCCCGGCACGCAGTTGGTCGCCCTTCTGGCTGTACATGTCTGCCATCAGGTCCGGCATTGCCCACATCCCTTTACCGATTTGCGCTTTACCGCGCAGCCCACAGAACAGACCGGAAAGCACGTTATTACGTTCGTAGGCTTTGATCCACGGCGTCGATTTCATCTGGTTTTTACGCAGCATCGGGCCAGCTTCCATCACCGAATGCATTTCATCGCCGGTACGGTCGAGGAAACCGGTATTGATGAACGCCACGCGGTTACGCGCCTGAGCGATACAGCTACGCAAGTTCAGCGAGGTCCGACGTTCTTCATCCATAATGCCCATTTTCAGGGTATTCGGTGCCATACCGAGCATTGTCTCAATGCGGGTAAACAGTTTGTTGGCGAACGCCACTTCCTGCGGACCGTGCATTTTCGGTTTCACAATATAGACGCTGCCAGTGCGCGAGTTTTTCTGCACTTTTAAATCATAGAGGGCAATCGCGCCAGTCATGACGCCATCAAGAATGCCTTCCGGGATTTCATTGCCTTCGCTGTCCCAAATCACAGGAATGGTCATCAAATGACCCACGTTGAGGATAAACAGCAGCGAGCGTCCGTGCAGAGAAATTTCAGAGCCATCGGCGGCGGTGTAATGACGATCGTCATTCAGTTTACGCACGATTTGCCGACCGTTTTTTTCCATTTTCTCTTGCAGAGTCCCCTGCATCAGGCCCAGCAGGTTGCGGTACAGCAGGATTTTATCTTCCGCATCAACCGCCGCGACCGAATCTTCGCAGTCGAGAATGGTACTGATGGCCGCTTCGACGATAACATCGTTGATATGCGCCGGATCGTCTTTGCCAATCCGCCCGTTGGCATCAATTTGCAGTTCAATATGCAGACCGTTATTTTTCAGCAAAATGCAGGTCGGCGCAGCGGCATCGCCACGGTAACCGACAAACTGCGCCGGGGTACGTAACGTGGTTTCTTTACCATTTTTCAACTGGATGCGTAATTGTTTATCGACCACCTTAAACGCCACCACATCCTGATAGCTGCCGTTTTCCAGCGGTAGTGATTCATCGAGGAAACGCCGAACCCAGGCGATAACCTGCTCACCACGCTGCGGATCGTAGCCGCTGACCATCGCCCCTTCCTGCGGGATGATGTCGCTGCCGTATAACGCATCGTACAGTGAGCCCCAGCGAGCGTTCGCCGCGTTCAGCGCGTAGCGGGCGTTCATTGCCGGAACCACCAGCTGTGGCCCCGCCTGACTGGTGATTTCGCTGTCAATGCCCGTGGTTTCCACCGTTACGCGCTCCGGTTGCGGCACCAGGTAGCCCAGTTCACGCAGGAAAGATTTATAGGCCGCTTTATCTTTTACCGGCCCCGGATTGCTGCGATGCCACTCATCAAGCGCCGCCTGAATGCGATCGCGTTCTGCCAGCAACTGACGATTTTCTGGTGCCAGATCGTGAACGATCTCATCAAAATTGCGCCAGAACGCCGCAGCGTCCAACCCTGTTCCCGGTAAAACTTCTTCATCCACAAAACGTTTAAAATTGGCGTTAATGCGTAAACGGCCCTGGGTTATGGTTTGACTCATTGTTTCTCTCCTCGTTTTCGCTTATTTCGCCAACACCGCTGCTGCCGCTTTCGCGACCTGCGCATCCTGTGCTCCGGTTAAACCAGAAACGCCCACGGCACCAATAATTTGCCCATCCACAACAACCGGTACGCCACCTTCTAGCGACGTTAATAACGGCGCAGTCACGAACGCGGTACGTCCGTTGTTCACCATCTCTTCATACCCCTTAGTTTCACGACGCCCCAGCGCGGCGGTACGCGCTTTCTCCTGGGAGATGTAAGCCGCAATCGGCGCGCAATCGTCCATGCGACTTAACGCCAGCAGATGACCGCCGTCATCGGCAACAGCAATGGAAACAGACCAGTTGTTTTTCTGCGCCTCTTCCTGACCTGCGGCAATAATTGCACTCGCCATTTGCTGGCTAAGAATGACTTTAGTTTTCATTTTGTTATTCCTTTTCAAGGGCTTGTTCTACAATTTCAATCCAGTGACGCACAGAGGTACGACCGGCGCTCGCCAGATGCGTCTGGCAACCAATGTTGGCGGTGACGATCATTTCCGGTTTGCCGCTTTCCAGCGCATTCATTTTGTTATCCCGCAGCTGGCGCGCCAGATCGGGATGCGTTAACGCATATGTTCCCGCTGAACCGCAGCACAGATGGCTGTCGGGAACGTCCGTTAAGGTAAATCCAAGACGAAGCAACACTTTTTCCACTTCACCGTTCAGCTTTTGCGCATGTTGTAGGGTACACGGGCAGTGGAAGGCCAGTTTTTTATCGCCGCGAATTGCCAGTTTTTCCAGCGGTTCCTCGCGCAGAAGTTCGACTAAATCGACCGCCAGCTCACTGACCTGACGCGCTTTATCGGCATACAACGCATCGTTTTTCAGCATCTGCCCATACTCTTTGACAAACGCGCCGCA
>ERZ791886.933-NODE-933-length-16013-cov-2.558341_pt1 | contig 16013 bp, 19 predicted proteins | sample MGYA00510158_ERZ791886 | MGnify/ENA primary metagenome ERZ791886 (study PRJEB30046, sample SAMN00792063) | human gut metagenome | study: EMG produced TPA metagenomics assembly of the A metagenome-wide association study of gut microbiota in type 2... | reverse complement strand
ATAAATTAGCTCAGTTTTTGCACTGCGGAATCTGTAGCTATTAAGCAAATGAATTTATGCGATTCTACAACAAATGTCTGCTCACTCTTATAATTTGTAGTAATAGTAATCTCGCCACCACTGCCATTGTAAATATAGTGCTTACATCCCGGATACCAGTTACCAGTTAATGATGTATTGCTAGACAGCCAAGAATAGTTACCCTGCCTTACATTCTGTGAGGTAAACATATTCTCAATATTTGTGTATCTAATATCACTGTTAAATCCAATACATGATACATAAGACGTGGGACCTAATATAGTCACTAAGTCGGCAGTATCATTATTAACGCACCCGATAATTTGCCAGAACTCACAGTTTTTATCAACCAGTTTAGCATTGAAACTACACCCAATAAAGTTTGTATAAGTTGAAACATCACCATTTGAAAAGATAGCCTTAAAATCTGGTTTATAACTAACATCGTCACCAGCTTGACCAGTAAATTTACACCCGATGAAATAGCAGTTTTCACTGTCATATCTAACGGAGTAAGCTCCAAATGTGGCATAAATAAGTGAATTTACTATACATCCTTTTGATTTATCAATTATTAAGTTATAAGTATACCCACCCTCAATATGACAATTTGTAATTTCAAAATCACTACAATTTACAACTCTTAATGAAGCATTAGGTCTATACAACCCAAACACTTCATCATTCTGATTCCAGAAATGGCAGTTCACCATTTTGAATGCCGAGTTGCTTATAAAACAGTTATAACCCTGATTTTGACCCACACCAGAACATGAAACACATTCACAATTAATAAAAGAAATGTCTGCGTATTTAGAGACTAAAATGCCAGCAGTTTGACAGTTATACACATAAGTATTAGAAATATGTGTAAGCCTACCATATCCAGGTGTTTTATCTTCAATCAAAATTCCGTTATAACATTCTTCGATAAATACGTTATCTATTACAAAACCATTACCTTTATCAACAAAAATACCGTTTGATTTTTTATCACCTATAATGTGTAAATTCTGGATAGTGCACCCAAGAGAACCTTTTTCAGTGCTAATAACAGGGGTTCCAGATAAAAAAGGTTTAAGTATAGATTGCTCACCAACACCAAAAATAGTGTGGTTAGACGCTAATTTAACGTTTGTTTTAAATTCACCAGCGGGCACGATAGCGCATCCCTGATTTCTCAGCGATGATGTGAAAGCTTCTGTATCATCGCTAATACCATCACCTTTTGCACCATAGTAAGTAACATCTTTAAATGTGGAAAGAAGTTTTTTTACGTCAACAGTTAAATCTGGAAATGATATTGTATAATCTCCGTTAACATTGTCATTAACATTTCCATTAATGGTTCTGACATAACTACCAGCAGTAATGTCAACCTCATTAGCATCAACACTCTTCTTCCCACTAACACTCTCACTATCCCCACCAGTAACACGTTTAACAACACCACCATTATACTGATAGTTAGCAATCCCGTCAACAGTATCACCAGCACTACCAGTAACATGCCTATTATAATCCCCATTCACATTAACAATTACATTACCGTTGCCAGTGCTCTGCCATTCACCAGTAACAGTCTCAGTCTTATTCCCGCCAACGGTTACAGTCTCAGCAGCTCTATAATCCTTGCTGACAGCCCCCGTTATAACTTCATTCTTCTCACCCTGAATATTAATATCAAGCATATCACTGCCAATATGAACGCTTCCTGCACTCACATTCTTATCACCAGTAACGGTCTCTACAGAATCAGCATCAACTGTTTCCGTAACATTCTTGCTATTAACAACCCTGTCTCCTGTAGTAGAATCTTCAACGCTTCCGCTCTTAACAGTGCGCTTATTAGTGACAGTGTCGGTCTTAACCATACAACTTTCAGTGATACTACCACCTACAGTAACCTTCCTGTTACCTCCAATATTCAGATTATCATCCACACTGCTTTTCCGCACATATTCACCACATTCCAAGGTCACATTGTCAGTATACTTTTCCTGTTTCTCAACCCCATCAACAATGATAGTATTACCATCACCAGAATCAATATACCCCTTAACACACTGCCCCTTGTTAAACTGAACTCTGTTGTTATTTCCAGTAACTTCCACACCAACAGGGCAAGCACCTTTCATAACAACACCGTTAACACTTGAGTTATTTACACCTAACTTAATATATCGCTTGCCAATTAATTCAGAAACAGTGTTAAACACACAGTCAGCCACAACAACAGTGCCAATTCCGTCTACAACAAGACTATGTTCTACAGCATGATTGAAAACAACATCACTCACAGTTAAATCTCCAGTGACATTAGCTTTCAGCAGGTCATAACCATCTGTCAGATACACATTTGTAACCACACCGGAGCCAACGGTAATATCAATCAGATTCACATTGTTAACCTGTATATCCATATTACCGTCAAAACCAAGACCGTTCAGACTGAGTTCATCAACGTTACCGCTGAGTAACGGTTCCGTAACACCACCTCTCATAACAACCCGTGTGTTATATCTGTCATAACCAAACATGGTGCACTTACCGCCAATATGTAAAGACCCACACAGATAACTACCAGACGGGAAATAGACAGCCATACCGCCATGAGAAGCCGCATAGTCAATACAACCCTGCACTGCTTCCGTATCATCGGCTGTACCATCACCACTTGCAGGAGTAAGACCAGCTGGTGGAAACTTAACATTTAGCATATAGGTTGCCATAACCTCTGCAAGTACCTTTTCAATCTCACCAGATGAAATGTACTCACGAATTAAGTCAGCAATATAATCTGGCAACTTGTTATTGTTTTCAACTAGCTCATTCAGCTTACTGATAACCTTATACAGCAACTCCTGATAACTAATAGTATCATCATAAACCTGCGGTAATACGTTCTGAATACAACCCCATAACGGTTTTACATTAATAAATTCATTCATATCTATCAGCCTCCTATTTTACCATAATTGCATAAACAATTCTTCTAACTCACCCATAATCAGCATATCGATATTCAAAAATGTCTTACGGAACTCCAGCAGAATTTTTGAATAACTAGCACCGGAAGTCTTTCCAGTAACGTGTTCAATATAATCATCGATACTGTTTAACTTCTTATCCTGTTCATGAGTTCCAATTTCGGAAGTATCATTTTGATACGTTTCATTATTGCTCCGGTCGAACGTATGTTCGGAACTGGTGTTCGATTCAACAGACATATCCCTGTCAAGGTCGTCCTGCGTGTTGTCGTGTCGGCTCTCCTGATTACCAACAGTTCCTGTAACAGTAGACTTACCTACCTCAGTGTTCGAATCATCAACCTTTCTACCATTAGTCAGATACTTTCCACTAGTCAACCCATCAATACCACCTTGTGGTGTGTCTGAATACAAATCCATGTGTGCTAATGACGCAGTGTTATTAACGTCAGTCACATTATTGGTATTCGTATCAACTGTGTTTTCACCGGTTGTGTCAATTCCGTGAGAAGAACTTTCTACAGTATCAGAAGTATTCTCGATTTTGCCGGTATCACTATCAGTTCCCGCGGTATCTTTTGTGCCATTCTCGTTACGGTTCTTAGATTCCGTACCACTGAGATTTTCCGTTTCATCTCGCGTAACAGTCCGCTCAGTTGTCAAGTCAACGTCATAGAGAGGGTTAAATTCCAGCAGCTCAGACTTGTAAAGCTGATTATAATACGGCATAATCTCATTCATTTTCGTGTCAAGCTTTAGCTTCCAAAGACCGACTGTTTCCAAGCCAATTTCACGAGTATAAAAGTGCTTTAGAATCTTCTGCTCCAGCACTGCACGATAAGATTCGTCAAACATAGGGAATGGGAAGTCGAAAATGAGCGGAGCGGCTTTCTTAATAATTCCATTTACAGACTGGTATCCCTCAGACTGTGTAAGCCCAACCATAGTCTCACAAATATACCGAACTTCTGTTGTATACTTACTCAATTTCTCCACCCTCTTCCTGAACTAAGTTATCATCAGTAACCATCTTTGTATCTTCACGATATTCAACCCAGATGTCAAGACCGAACATTTTATTAATTTTCTCACAAGCCTGCTGGCGCATATCTAGCCTTGTGTATCTACTTGCAACAGTTCCGCCCATAGAGCGTGATACTTCGGCAGAAATCAGACGTTCTTTTTTCTGGTAAGACACGTTTGAGATGCCAAGATATGTGAGTGCTTCATTCCAAATCTGATTCTTCAAATCCATGATTTTATCGGAAACGAAAGGCGCATTGGTTGTAATAGACTGTATCTTTTTAATGTCAATATCCTTGTTGCCAAAAATAAACGGCTCGTTTCCATCGTACTGCTGATACAGATTAATCATAGTCAATCGCTGGTTTTCATCACAAGCAATCATTACAGGTGTTTTCTGAGCTTTGATGTTAACATCCATTGTTCTATCACATTCGTACAACCGTCTTGCATACAACTCAATATCATTAATACAATTTGTGTGAATCATATTGTTAAAAATGATAACGCTGTCTTTCTCGCTGAGCTTGCGGTTATAACCATTACTAGCATAAGCAGTTCTAATTGTCGGAATTCGATATACGTCAAGTTTTCCACCAATCATAGTCTGTAAGCACAGATGACCAATAACTTCGTCATTAAAGAAAACCGCCATACCGTCTGTAAACAGTGTGTATTCCAAAAATCGCGCATCAACAGTATCAGGCAGGTTTTGCCATTCAAACATGGAAATAGACAGTTCCATAAGCCTGTTGAAATAATGCTGATAAGTACGATTGTTCAGTTCTGCGCTCTCCCAACGTTTACGTTTTCGTCTTGCCATTTATACACCTCCTGTCCCTACAGTGTTATCTAACTCATAATGTCCAACTTCATTACCGTTTCGCCAGAACGTTACACCATTGTTATACACAGATTTAATCTTTGACATATCATTTGCAGGAATAGAACCTGTGATATTAACACCAATGGTTTTCACATAGTTCCAATGCCTGCGCGTGCTAATGTTCGGTTTCTTTACTCTGTGACACGGGTAACCATATACATTCCAGTATTCGTCAATAATTTTAGCGAACTCTGGTCTAATATGCATATGCATAAAAGCGAAGTCCTTAATTCCAACAGCAACCATCGCGCTGTTACCCTGTGTATTATTAGCCTGTTCTGGGAGTGTCAAATGCTGAACCACCTGTGCCAGTTGACTGCCAATCATTAAAGCGCCACCTACTAATGCAAACGGAAACGCGGCGGCTCCTGCTGAAATAGCGCCAGAGGCAATAGCGGCTGTTGTTGCGGCGGATGTCCCTGCAATAGATGAAGCCACATAAGCAGACCCCATGGAAGCTGCTCCACCTGCCACATTAAATAACGTTCCCAGAGAATTCTGAGCAAGCCATGCCTTGAATGCGTCCGTGTTATAGGAGCATTGAGGGAAACCTTCCATCACCATTTTTTCATTGTAGTTCGCCGGAACACCCTTGTAATTTTTTGGGTAAAGAAAAATCTGAGGGTTGCATGACATATCACCAGCTAATCCAAAATCACAGGTATCACTGTTGAAATACTCATATGGAAAAGACGCGCCTGAACCGTTTAAGTTGGTTACATATAGGAAGTTATATGGGTATGTGTATAGCTTGTTGTTTTTCACCGTCTTATAATTTCCAATACCACCTGTTATCTTTTTTACTTTTGATACGTCAACGGTTGCCGCCGCTTCACCACGGTTTTTGACAAATGCTGTAGGCATCATAAACACAGAAACAATACCGCTCGCTTTATTTTCCGTTACAGCTGAATCGATAAAGTTGTTAACACCACCATAATCTGTGCCGTCAAATACGTTGTAGTACAAACCGGAATAGATTCCAGAGTAAGAGCCGCCAGCAACGTCATTTAGATTCTTGTCAAACGTAGCCGCTACAATGATAGAGTAAGCACCCATTTTATTGGTTCCGTCAAAATCGTCTGCAACATATTCACCAGTTTCAAGGTTGTCAGGTATTAAGTTGTCACCGACTTCGTCCGTTACTGAATGTTCCCTCTCAATAAAACTTTCCTGCACCGTGTAATCAAAATACCATGTCTGCATCACGTCCAATTCAAAGGTGATGTGTGACGTATTATCATTCACATATTCTACATTTGTAATGAACGCATAAAACCAACGATTACCGTATGAGGTATTTTTAAACATGATGTAGTTGCAGTCATACAGGTTGTCACACAAAACCCCAACACGAAGAACATTGTCTTTTCTGATATAGCTGTAATCAGCAAGGGTGTATTTCTTTTTTGTGATAAAGAAATTAGCCTGTTCCTGAGTAGAATTGAAGTGAATTGTATGCTGATATGTGTTGTCTAAAGGAACACCTCTTAAAATATGTATGTCTGAATTTGGAATAATGTACATATTTTATACCCTTTCGTGAAAGGGTGAGAATATATTCTCACCCTTATAATGTTTACTGTACGGTAATAGTAGCTGTACCGCTCTTAGATGCGTCAAAGGTTGAAGTTGCTTTTATGTGTGCCGCTCCTGTTGTGGCTGTAGATAGTACAGTAACCTTACCAGAAGAATCTACTTCAACCCCCTCTTTATCAGAGCTCCATGTCACAGTTTTAGGAGCAAAGTTAGAAGTTGTGACATTTGCAGTAAGCTGAAGTGTCTGACCTTTTGCGAGAGTTGCTGTACCCGGGGAAACGGTAATTGCAGAAACAGCAGGTGTCGCCGGGACGAATAGAGCGTTATTCGCAAACGGGGAAACAGAGAATATTTTCCACACATGATACCAATAGTTCCAGTACAACCCCTCACCATTGTACTGCTCTGTAAAGTTCTGGTAGTTGTCGAAAATCATAAACCAATCTCTGTCCACAATGACAGCTGGAATCTTGTCAAGTGCTTCAAGTTCACCAGAATTGATTTCAACGTAAGTTGGGTCATCCTTAAACAGGAGGGCAAGTCTTGCTGTATCAAGGGAGCCAAAGGAATCCACCAGAACGCGTCTGCCTGCAAATTCTGCTCTATCCATGTTAAATGCGGCGGCTAGTACTTCGACATCCATGGTTGCATCAAATTTACTGTTTACAATCATGTACTGACTGTGTTTGTTGGAATGGGTAGTAACACCTGCCAGATTGTAGTCAGAAGAAGCAAACGTAAACAGGTTTGAAATACCTTTTACAGCGGAAACAATGGTTTTCATATTTTCGCTAGAAACGGCGGGAATCTGAACCGGATACATTCTTCCGTCAAGGATATGACGTGCAAGCAGGTATTTCATTGTCTGAAATTCGTCGTAATTTGCTCCGGTGTACATGGTATCAACGATTTTAGAGATTAAATCAGTAATACCCTGCCACGAAAGAAAAGCCTGTCTTAGCTGGTCATTTGAGATTGTAGCTTTGTAGTACTTTTGATAGTTCATAATGTGAAAAGCTGTGCGAACGTCAGGAATCTCACGTTTGAACACATTCGTTTCTGCTACGGCTGGGTCGAACTGGAAAGGTTTCGCGATGTTTACAAACACCTCTTCAACTGTTTCACCATACTCTAACATACCACGCTTGAAGAAAGCCCACGGATTGTCATACATTTTAGAGGTGAGAAGTACACGTCCAATTCTGTTTACCAGTGCAGACAGAAATTCATTCTGTAATGCTGGATAGTCCATGATTACAGCGCCGATAGCACGAATAGATTCTGCGTTTGCGGTTGCTTTCGGAACATAATCACGGTAGTTCTGTGATGCGTTCTCTCTGATGACATTTAAAATATCAACAGAGGAGTTAGTTAAGGTTTTTACTGTTGGTCTAGTAGGCATCTATTATCCCTCTCTTTCTTTGAATAATTCTTCGAATGACTTAGGCACACCATCATCGATAACATCTTCTTTTTGTTTGTTGATGATTTCTTCCGGTGTGGTGCTAGGATTTACAAAACGTTCTGTATATCTCTTTCGCCAGTTAGCGTCATTCTCTTCATATTTTATTTTCCAGTCTCCGGAAGATGTGATACGTTCTACTAAGTCTGTTACAGTGTCACTCAGATTTTCAATGAATGTAATCTGTTCATCTGTGGAATCTTCGCCAAAGATTTCTCGTGCCTCTGAGATTAATTCTTCCCTTGAGATAATCATACGTCAACCACCTCCTCCCACTGTGTGCTGTCGAATAGTTCAGACAGTCTTAATGATAACGGATGGTTTGGGGAAAGCATTACAAAACCATCATGGATAATTACGATGAAACCTTTGGTATGTCTGTATTTTCCATCTTTAAACGGCATCGTTGTTTACCTCCTGTTCTGTTGGTTCGTCTGGAATAATTTCTGGTATTACGGTTGGTTCGTCTGAGAAATAGTTTGGGTCTGGGGTACCACCTAACTCAGTTATTAATAATTGATATGTGTTACCATCTCCAATAGAGGTAAATTTACATGGGCTTTTACCATTAACAATAGGAAATTCAATGTCAACACATTGGTTTATAGGTGAAGAACTGATAGTGCCTAGTTCTATAATCGTTGACCCTGTTGAAATATTTCTAATTTTCATTTTTTTCACGCCAACAGGAAGAATAATACTTTCATTATTATTCAATTTAAAGGTATATAATAATTTGATAATCGTCACCTCTTTCTAACCATCAACCACACTGGCATACTAGCAACCCACTCCCCACCGTTTTGAGGAGGGTTCTCCGGCGGTACGAACTCGTTGTTGAACCATTTGTACCAATATTCTGCGTTCTGTGCTCGTTCCGGTTGATTCTGATTTTTTGGTCTTTCAAAATTTCGTAAAAAAGCGTTTGCAAGGTATGATGGGTCTTTCACACTTGCCATGAACTGAGGAAACGTCTCCGGATAGTTTGCTGTTGGTATCCATTGCCCTGTTGGCACTGTCTGATTGACAAGCCAATCAAGCTGACCATATCCATCATCAATCTCGAAACCGTTTGCTGTTGCCCATGTGGTATAATTGGTTGACGGTGTCCATTGAAACAGCCCAAATCCTAAGTTAGGATTAACAGTTAAGTTCTGCCATACCCCGGGGTTTACACTGCTTTCACCCAGTGTATACGGACCGCCCGCGTTACCTAAGACACCGGAGACAGCCTGAGCTGTGAAACCCTGTTTCATGAGGGTGTCAAAGATAATGGTTGCATTGTTTTGCATTTCCCCTACCGTCAGCCAACGGTTACCCTTAATCCAATCTGAGACTGCACCGGTTTCCCATCTCCATAACTGCAACCATCCACCTCTGCTGTCGTTCGCGTTAATGGACACTTGTTCCTCAAGTGGTACTTTGTTGGTGTGGGCTCCCATGGTTCTGGTTGCGTCGAAAGCCATTTCTGTATGCCCAGTTCTGATAAGAATATCCCCCGACTTCCAGTCCACGCTTGGGTTGTACATTTTGAAACCCAGGACTTTCAAAACACCTGCCATGGTAGAGGTGGTGAACGCCCATGTTTCCCCACCGTAGGCTTTCACAACGTCAAAACCACCTGCTATTAATGAATACCAGATGAATGACGAGCAGTCATAATAGGTGATACCGTTTACAGTTCTCTGATTACGGTATGTTTGACTGTAGCCGACATTTTCTTTTGCACAAGTTTCAACCGCCCAGTCATAAGCTTTTTGTAAACTAGGCATCACTCACCATACCTTTCTAATATTTTCAGCAACTCATTTACGCAAGCCTGAACGGTATTCGGGTTGTAACCGGCTTTTTTAAGTTTTTCTCTCCGTTCTGTCCCGTTACCGTACTGACCTGCAATCACCAGTAATGCTGTTGATACTGTACTAGGTAGATTAATTGCTGTCACATTCATTGTTAATTCTCACCTCTAACTTAGTTGCAAGGGTTGTCAACGCCTTAGTGTTATTGTCCAAGGCTTCTGTCATAGCTTTCATTTCTTCCTTATGAAGTTCGTCTGTTCTCACAAGCTTCCAGAACAACGCTCCACAGCATACAATGGGGAAACCTAAACTACCAATTACCTGAGTAATAATATTGACTGTTTCCATTTGCACCACCTCTCTTTCATTTAACAATATTGTAACATATTTGTTGCAAAAAATCAATAGTTATGTTATAATTGTAATAAAGAAAAGAGGTGAAATTTTATTTCATGGGTGAATACTATGACGGAACAAAACTTTTATCATTGGAAGATTTAAACGGGAACAAACCAGAACTTTACTTAGTAACGACAAATAGAACAGGTGGAAAAACGACGTATTTTGGACGGTACTGCATCAATCAGTTTAAGAAAGGAAAGGGTAAGTTCGCTTTAATCTATCGTTATAATTATGAGTTGGATGACTGCGCCGACAAATTCTTTAAAGACTTATCTGGACTTTTCTTTCCCAACTCCGTTATGGAAAGCAAGCGAAAAGCCAGCGGAATTTACCATGAACTCTTTCTTGATGAAGAACCGTGTGGGTATGCTATGTCTCTTAATTCAGCAGACCAACTGAAAAAATATTCCCACCTTTTTTCCGATGTAGAACGCATGATTTTTGATGAATTCCAAAGCGAATCCAATCACTACTGCTCTGATGAAATCAGAAAGTTTATCTCTCTGCACACTTCTGTTGCCAGAGGTCAGGGAAAAGCTACAAGATATGTCCCTGTGTATATGCTTGGAAATACCGTTTCGATTATCAATCCTTATTATGTTCAGCTTGGCATTTCTGAAAGGTTGAAAGATGACACGAAATTTTTAAGAGGAAATGGTTATGTATTGGAACAGGGATTCATTGAACACGCATCGCAAGCACAAAAGGATAGCGGCTTTAACAAAGCTTTTTCTGGTAACAGTTATGTGGCTTATTCTTCTGAATGTGTCTACCTTAACGACAATAAAGCTTTCATTGAAAAGCCTGTTGGAATTGGTCGCTACCTTTGTACCATCAAATACAATGGGACTGATTACGGCGTGCGTGAGTATACTGAGCAGGGTGTTATTTACGTTGATGATAGAGCTGATAATACTTTTAAAGTTAAAATAACCACAACAACTTATGACCATAATATTAACTATGTGATGCTACAGCGACATGATTTTTTCTTGTCACAGTTGCGATATTATTTTGAGAGAGGGTGTTTCCGATTTAAGGATTTAAAGTGTAAGGAAGCTATTATGAAAACACTGTCTTATTAACAGTATCTCCATCTGCTATTTATAATGGTAAGCCCAGGTTGCACAGGTGAAAGAGACTGCTGGGCGATTCTGTCGGTTATGCAAACCGCATTATAACACCAGATGTACAGATATAAGAAAAAGCCCCTGCGGGGGCTTATTCTTTTTACAATTTGCTCAACGAATAGTTTGATAATCTCATTCCATTTATTCATTTCTTTACCTCATTTCATAAGTTGTTTCACATAATAGCGTTCCACCCTTAATTCTAATGGGTTGCAATTTACCCGGTACTTTTAGACCAACCTTAAAATCCTCTATGGTTCTACTATGTGATAAAAATTCGATTTCCTCTTCCTCTTCTGTTTCGTATTCTTCACCTGTGATGGATGCATTAAGAAGCTTCTTACATTTGTCTGGCATACCAGCACATTTTATGTTATAATATGGCTCTACTTCCTCTCCATCCTCAACAGTTACTTTCTCGATATAGGTTTTCTGCCTCGTAAATATAGCTTCACTCCACTCTGTTTCTAACTTCCAGTGACAGAATTTTGCAGGGTGTATTGGTACGCCTACCAGCATATCAGGAGTACAGGTGCAGTGTATGGAATCTGTATCTGCATATCTGAAATACTCGTAGTTTTTCTGAGCAGCTGTAATGGTAAAATGCCTAGCGTAGCTAGTTATCGCTGAGCCTATAGGTATGTATACAACTTTCTTATTATGCTCTTCCACTGTTACAAATGACACAGCATCGGTTTTCTCATTCAGATAACACATTTTGAATGAACTATCATCTGATGTAGCTAGTTTTCCGTACAGATTGTTCAGGAATAACTTTGCTTCCGTTCTCTTCGCCCCTTTGCTGTTCATTTTGATTTCGGCATACTTATTTATGTACACATCAAATAACCCTTTCTCAGCATAGAACCAACACCCGGAAAGGATCACAGTGTTTACTAGGTGATAATGTTCTATCATCAAATAGTAATCTGTCATAGTCAGAGTTAGTTCTACGTTTGTTATTTTAACCCTACCGGTGTAATCTGTGTAGTACCTACTATATGTGCCATCTTTACCTTTATAGTCTGACGTCCTCAAGCAGTCGTTGCCTCTGTACAGGGGATTTCCTTTTATCTGGATAAATGGGAGCTTACCCTCTTTCAGATAAAATTCTGTTCTGATTCTTATAAAAAAGTATCGCTTTGGAAGTTTAGCATCCTCTGGGATGTAATCACCTGTCCAGAATTTAGGCTTTCCTACGGGGTAATAGTTTCCTGATTCTGAATGCATAACTGACGGGTATAAACTGTTCACATCGGCTGTGCAACCTGAACCCTGTATCTGCCCTTGGTATTCATCCCGCACATAACACCAACCGCCCTTATAGCTCTTCCTGATGTACTCATCTGCTGTGCTGTTACCGTATATTTCTTTCGGTATCTCATATTCTTTCATATTCGGGAAGAACATTTGAAAATCATCTTTTCCAATAATTTTTTTATATTCCTCCATGCAACAAGCTCCGATAGTCAGGGCTGTATGCCCATCATCGAACATAAGTTCGATTGCCTCTTTTACTACTAAGACATCGTTTGCGATGTAGCGCCGTTCTTCGTCTGTGATTTCACATCCGGGAAAACGGAAGCCAGCGTATTCCATTGACAATTTTTGATGCTTCGTGTGAAACGCTTTACCAATAGCAGCCACTGAAAATGGTAACAGTTTTAGGCTGTCACGCATTTCAATGTAGTGTCCTCTGGTCTTTATGATGATTGTGTACCATTGCCCTTTGTCGGATATACTATACTTAAATGTGTTGTTCTCCATATCCTTTTGTTGTACTGGTTCAAAGCAAGTGTCAGTGATTTTTTTGAACGCTTGTTTCATACCTAACCGTAAAAAGAAGTCTAGCCAAAAGGAACCGTCAAATTTTAAGTTGTGGTAGTATATTATGATGTTATCTTTTAACTTTGAAAGATAATTCCATGTATCATCTATCGAATGAAATATATTTACATCTTCCGTATTCAGTTCAACAATGGCTGATGCCCACACTTCTGTTGTTTCCTGCCCCGGATACACGGTTGTTTCAAAATCTCCGACAAAGTATCGACTTTTACGCGTTCTCATAGTAACTGTCTATATCTTCGGCGTCATGTAAATCTTGTACCATTACACCATCTGGCTGTATCTGCTTATACAAACTAATAATCGAATGTCTTACTACTTCTTCTTGCGAATCTTGTATAATACCGTCTATTAATTCTCCTATCATTGTGTAACGTTCATATAGCATTTCATCATAAACTTTTATCCCCAACTCTCTTACCGCACTATCTAAAATTTGAATCATTCTCTGTTTATGCTCCACCAAAGATAACCGTGCGCGTAATCTAGCTCGTTTATTCCAAAATTCTCTGTAGTCTGGTAAATTCTGTATGTATGAATATACTCTATCATATGCGCGAACATTATAATTTTCTGATTGCCTCGAAGCTGCTCTTGCTTCCTTGACTGTGTACTCTTCTCCGGTGTCAAGATGCACCGTTTTAATAGCGCCTATCTTCTTAGCACCTCTGATTCTATTTAGCTTCTGGTATAATTTCTTATAATCTAATCCCTGTGATTCAACCTCTTTTACAGTCGGTAAATCTAGTTCGATAAAATCAAAACCCTTTCTTCTCAGCTCAGACCTGACATTTGATAGTCTTTTCCGCTCTTTCTGGTATAACTTTTTATAATCTTTTTTCTGTCTCGCCATAATATCACACCTCCTCATTTTTGTTTAAAAAAACACACTATCTCTGGATTTTTGGAAGAGGTGAGATAGTGTGTTTAATTGTGTTACTACTTAACGTGATATAGGCTATTCTGGAAAATAACAGTAAACAATATTTAATTTTTGCATTTACTTAATAGTTACGTTTGCATCAGATGATAGAGCAAGTAATAAACTGTCTGCCGTTATAGTTCTTGGAATCCAACTTGTACACTTTTAATGCCCATTCCTCATCAGTTTCGCACATATCGCTGAATATGTCTTTAAAAGAAGTGAAGAAGCTCTCTGAGCTTGTTGAATACTTGTTACCCGTCTCGTCTACTACAACGTACACCTGATAATCTTTGTTATCAGATTTTTCATTGTGTATACCCACTACAGCGTAATATTCTGGCTTAAAAGTGATAGCACCGTCTTTTAATACCTCGTCTAACTTGATACAGTCAGACATGTCTTTCAGCATTACGGATTCTTTCTTGCTCAGTTCTTTTGATGCTTCAATAATTCTTGTTGCGTATCCTTCCATTTTATTATCTCCTTTTTCCTTATATTATTAGTTTTCTTTGCTACCACGTGGCGGAAGAACTGTTGCGTGTGACACAAATTCTTCTTCTGTCATACCGTACAGGGTCTCTTTTTTGGAAACGACTGTGCAAGACATGAATACCAATTCTTTTCTGTCTTTAATTGCTCGCCTTGCAACAGTTTTCAGAGTTGCAGAATCTTCCTTGTAGTCTCCTGCTACTACAGCCTCTACTACCTCAAATGCCTCTGTTTCAGTATTGGCACATTTGATTGCTAACGTGGTTTCAGTTACTGTCCTTGTTACCATTGCTACTCTTGCCATTGTTTTTTTCTCCTTTTTCTTGTTTGATTTATGTCAACCATGTTAGGATTGACCTTAATAAAATCAATGCACTCAATTTCTACTATGCTTTTGTCCACCAGAAATTCCATTCCTTCAAATGGTGTGTTCATTGGCGCTTTTACAGTTATCTGCATTTGCACTTTTTGCACTTTATTCAGATAGTTGTAATGCGCTCTACCATCTAAATAATAAACTGAGTGTCTAATCGTATTTGGTGTTTCTATAAATTGGAACATCATTTCTTTTAACATTGTAAATCACCTGCTTTAGCATTTTCACCGGTTCGCCGATGGAATCCGGAAAGGTATCGCTTGTACATGGGTTTCGTTGTTTGTGAGGAGGTGAGGGTGAGTCAAACAGCGAGAAAAAATACTCACCCTCTTTAAACATATTATGTCCTGTAGCCTGTCAGTTGGGAATGGGTTTTTTGCTTGGGAATAATTAGGTAATTTTAACTCCTCTGTTTCTTGGCTACAATTATATTATACGGTTTAATTATGAACAAACTATGAACAAAATATTAACATTTGAAAAATAAATCATGCAAATATTTTTTGTAAAGCCTTAAAATTAATTCGGTAGTCCGTTCGCTAGATGCTATCCCGGTTGATACTTCCTGGGCTGTATATTGGATTGTAATGCGGTGCGATAAATTACAAGTTTTAATATCACAATATATCCGATTTCCATTAGCGAAACATTTTACACTACCTTTTATTACTTTTTTCAACCTGTTTTCTGTGTTTCTTGCTATGCATGTCATCATTTCTATTTCCCTCTTTTTGGTTGTAGGCTAGATTTTTCCCGCCTACGAAAGCACTATCTGAAAGCTTTGTTCTCAATGTATGTTACAAAGTCGTTTATAGCACACTTTTTGTATTCAGAGGCTGAAAGCCTGAAAGTGTTACTATATTCACTGATAGCTCTCTCAATTACTCTATCAGACCTACGATATAAATAGGTAATTCTGTCCACTGGTAATAAGTTTGTTGCTTTTATGATATGCTGAGATGTCGTGACTGAATATCTATCAAATACATACAATGTTCCTGTAATATAGCTAAAAATTCCTACTATGGTGCTATAGCTTTTAACCAATGCAAAATCGGTATAATCCCATTTTACAATCCAAGCTTTACAGCTGAAAATTCTTTCTTCTCTTCTTGCCTCCGGT
>ERZ791886.929-NODE-929-length-16070-cov-2.231096_pt1 | contig 16070 bp, 9 predicted proteins | sample MGYA00510158_ERZ791886 | MGnify/ENA primary metagenome ERZ791886 (study PRJEB30046, sample SAMN00792063) | human gut metagenome | study: EMG produced TPA metagenomics assembly of the A metagenome-wide association study of gut microbiota in type 2... | reverse complement strand
CTGAGGGTGGGGCTGAGAATGAGCTATGAAGATAAGTCTTCAATATTCATAGAATCAAACAATATAAAGTTAGTCAGGAGCGACGATGGCATAACGAGTCCATTACTTAATGAGACTATGGCTGAATTTTCATCATCGTCAGGATTTACCATGCGAATAGGTCTCAGCTATCAGGTTGCAGTACCTCTTGATGTAAAAACATTTGATGATGCTAAGACTCAGGCTTCGTCTTTTATTGCGCAGGGATACACAAATGCATTGCCTGGATATTATAAAAATAATTGGGCGGTAATAATATATGGATATTCTGATATGTCCTCGGCAAACAGTGCTGCATCTGCCCTTGGTGGCAAGGCTCTTTCTCCAAATGAGGTTGAGATACTTGATATAGGCGGATCTCCAATTCTTCTTATAGCTGAATCTGACGCATATTTTATGGGTACAGGTTCAACGCCTGTTGTTGATTTGGGCGCACGTTCATACAGAGGCATAATTGACTTTATGCAGAACGATGATGGAACAATAACAGCTGTAAACGTTATAGACTTGGAAGAATACCTATATGGAGTTGTCGCATCTGAAATACCGTCTAGCTATGAATATGAATCAATAAAGGCTCAGGCGTGTGCTGCGAGAACATATGCCCTGTATAAATGGAATAGGGAATCCGATATAGGATATGATATTTGTGATTCTACTCACTGTCAGGCATATATGGGATATGACTACGAGGATTCTACAACCAGACAGGCAGTAATTGATACTGAAGGAGAACTTATTTATTACAACGGCAGTCCAATAGAAGCGTTATTCTTTTCTTCAAGCGGCGGATATACAGAAGACGCTAAAAATGTATGGGGCACAGAGGTTGCTTACCTTAAACCCGTGGACGACAGTGAGGAGATAAACTGCCCGACATGGAGCAGAACTATTACACTTTCTGATTTGGACAGGCTTATTTCTACTAACGGATATAATATAGGTTCAGCCACAGGTATGAGAATAACAATAGACAATAAGACAAAAAGAGTTCAGAAGCTTGATATACTAGGCACAAACGGAACTAAAACAATTACATTAGAAGCCTGCAGAACAGTATTTGGCGCTATTGGGGATTCCTTCAACAGCCGCAATTATACTATAACTAATGGTACAATTGAAGGCGGAAGCGAAGGTGAAGTTACCGTTAACGGAGCACTTGGCACATTTGTTTCATCTTCACTGAGAAATTTTGAAGTTGGAAACGATTATGTTATAGGCTCTGACTGTGCAGTTGTTTATTCAACAGCATCAGGAACAAAAGCCTATGGATATGACGGAAAAGAGGTTGATTTAGAGGATATACCGGATCTTGACGACCTATTAACCGTATCAACACCATCAACAGGGACAACAGTAATATCATCTAAAGGCTCTACAATAAATATAAATGGCTACGGAATAGGTCATGGCGTTGGAATGAGCCAGATGGGCGCCAATGGTATGGCTAAAAATGGAGCTACATATAAAGAGATTTTACAGCATTACTATACCGGTGTTACGGTAAAATAAATTGGAGATGTACAAATGAAAACCAGCGACTTTTATTACAAACTTCCTGAGGAACTGATAGCGCAGGAACCGCTTAAAGACAGGGCATCGTCACGGCTTCTTGTACTGCATAAGGATACAGGAGAGATTGAGCATAGGACATTCAGAGATATAAAGGGATATTTAAAAAAGGGTGACTGTCTTGTTATAAACGATACAAAGGTTATGCCGGCTAGGCTTATCGGATCAAGGAAAAATACCGGTGCTAGGGTTGAGATACTTTTACTTGTTAGAAAAGATTTGGATACCTGGGAGGTACTTACTTATCCGGGGAAAAAAGCCAAACCGGGAGACATAATAACTTTTGGTGACGGAAGACTAGAAGCAGAAATATTAGAAGTTATAGAAGGCGGTAACAGAATTGTAAAATTCCATTATGATGGAGTTTTTGAAAGTATTTTGGATGAACTTGGTGAAATGCCTCTTCCGCCGTATATAACACACAAGCTTGAGGATAAAAATCGATACCAAACTGTTTATGCGGTACATGAGGGCTCGGCAGCAGCGCCTACAGCGGGGCTTCATTTTACTAAGGAGCTTTTGAGTGAGATTGAGAATATGGGCGTGGAAATAGCGCATGTAACTCTTCATGTCGGTTTGGGAACATTCCGGCCAGTAAAAGTAGATGATGTTTCAAGCCATGAAATGCATTCGGAATACTACATTGTGGAGCAGGAAGAAGCAGACAAAATAAATAATGCCAAGAAAAACGGCGGCAGAATAATATCGGTTGGAACAACGAGTACTCGTACCCTTGAATCTGTAACAGATGATGATGGAATTGTACATGCTCAAAGCGGATGGACAAAAATTTTTATTTATCCTGGTTATAAATTTAAGGCTGTTGACTGCCTTATAACTAATTTTCACCTTCCGGAATCTACACTTATAATGCTTGTTGCCGCGCTTGTAGGCAAAGACACAATACTTGATACTTATAGGACGGCTGTTAATGAAAGATATAGATTTTTCTCTTTTGGGGACGCAATGTTCATTGAGTGAATAAATTAAAAAGTGACAAGAACCCGCAAAGATCCGGTAATACTGGACTTTTGCGGGTTCTTTCTTTTAGTGGTTTTTAAATTGAGGTGATTTGAACATAAAAATAGGGCCGCAGCAACACAAAAACTGTCACCAAAGGAAGCTTTTTTGATATAACTTTCTATAAATAAAAATGTTGTCATCCATATTGAAAACATATGCGTTTGGTATTATAATAATATGGATTAGGTTCCAAGCACGAGCAGGTATGTATTTAAGACATGAAGTAATGTAAATTATTATGGAAAATAAAGCTGACAAATATCAGGACCATGTGGAAAGGAGAGTAATCCTATGAAAAATAAAAGGCCAAAAGTTTTGCCCTTGTTTTTATTGATTGCTGCTGTCATTTGTCTCCTATCCATTGGTTACTGGATATATCAGAAAAATGTTCGGAATGTCATACATACAACAACTGTTTCTTTTATGGAACAGATTGCTGAACATGACCGCCAGAATATGATAAACCAAATGGACAGTAAGTGGGTCGCTTTGACGACAATCACCAATCGTATGGACGCAGCTAGAGAGTATACGCTGGATGAAACGTTTACTGACTTAAAGCTTAATGTGGTTTCAGGAACATTTAAGAGGTTGTATTTGGTTACAGATCAAGGGAATGTATATGCTCATACCAGTCTAAAGACAGAACTGGAAGACATGGTATGGAAAGACGATTATTTAGACGCAGACGGACCGTTTGCATCGATTTATCGGGAAAGCAGCCGCGAAAATTGGGGCGAATATATGGTATGTGGAGCTCGGCTGCCAATGCCTGTGCAATGTGGTGAGGAAACCATCACAGGTATCGTAGGTCTGGTTCCCATTTCTTCCATTGAGGAGCAGATGCGTCTGGAAAGCTTTGATCGGATGGGGATGACTATTGTTATACAGTCAAACGGTGATATTGTGACCTCAAGTACGGTCTATGAAAAAGACGTTGCTAACAACTATTTGAGCTTTTTAGCAAATGCTGACCTGCAAGAGAATTACACTCAGTCGGATATCCTCTTAGGCATTCATAATGGTGAACGCCAGCTCTTTCGTTTTTTTGTAGATGACAATGGATATTACACATTGATTGAACCGCTGAATGACAAATATCAATCAGGATGGAATATGGTTGTTCAGCTTTCTGATACAATCACAACAGGTCAGGTTCACAGCTTGCTTATGCAGTCACTTGTATTTTTTATACTGATTGGAATTGCGTGTTTGTCAATTGCGGTCTTTATTTACCGAAAAGTAAACGAGGTAAAAACTCTTCGAATCGTAGAGCAGACAAAAACAAAATTCTTGGCTAATATGAGCCATGAGATACGAACTCCTCTCAATGGAATTTCCGGCCTTTGCTATCTGATGCAGGAAAATCTGGACAATAAGGAGATACTATCTGAGTATCTGCAAAGAACAATTACCTCAACGACATTTTTAAAGGAAATCATTAATGATGTTCTGGATATGTCAAAAATCGAAAGCGGACAGATGGAGCTTATATGCCGTGATTTGGACTTAAATGAACTTTTATCTGAAGTTGAAAATTTATTAGAGACACAGGCCGGGAATAAGCATATTGTGTTTTCGGTTGAATCTCAAGGCTTACTGCAAAATTGGATTATAGGAGATCAAATCCGTATCAAGCAAATTCTTATGAATATACTTGGCAATGCTATAAAATTCACACCAGAGGGCGGAGCGGTTACTTTAACTGTTACGCAGACACTGGGAAGCGGTGTTGTAAATACAAAATTTGTAATTAAGGATACAGGCTGCGGAATGAGTCAGGAATTTTTGGAGAAAATTTGGCAGCCCTTTGAGCAGGAGAACAGAACCATTTATAAAAATGGAACCGGGCTTGGAACAACAATCAGTAAGAACTTGGTAGAGAAAATGCAGGGAACTATATCTGTGGAAAGCAAGCCGGAGCAAGGAACTACATTTACCATTATAATTCCATTCCCGATTTCAAAGGAAACAGGCAATTCAAAGGAGCATAGTGTTCATGATACTGCAGTGGATATAAAAGGCAGCCATATTTTAGTTGTGGAAGATAATGAACTCAACAGAATGATTATAACCACGATTCTTGGAGAGCAGGGATGTATCCTTACAGAAGCCGTCAATGGAAAAGAAGCGGTGGATATTTTTGAGGCCAGTCCGGTGGGTTCTTTCGACTTGATTTTAATGGACGTACAAATGCCGGTAATGGACGGGTATGAAGCGACACGATGTATCCGGCGGAGCGTACATCCGGATGCTAAAAAAATTATAATCTTTGCGGTAACAGCCAACGCCTTTCAAGAAGACTTAGATAAAGCGCTTGAAGCGGGAATGAATGATGCCATTACAAAACCGCTGAATATAGCTAAAATGATAGAAAAGATCAGACACATAAGAATGGGGGAATCGTGATATGAAACAAAAGCTGTTATGTATGCTATTAGCTAGCGTTCTCCTCTTTACAATGGGAGGATGTCAGTCCTCTGAAAATGAAGAGCCTAAAACAATCACGCTTAAAATCGCGACGCCTCCAATCGGACTTGGTGAAGTACCGGGTGTAGGCGAAACAGAAATCAGTGAGATGCTGACACTGGCAGCAGAACGTTTTAATGCCCAATATACTGAATATGACGTTCATTTCGTAGTAAATCGTTATAACTACACGGATGAGAAGGAGCAGCTGATAGACAAAATCGGTACCGAGGATGCGGTGGATATTTTTTATGCCGGTTCATGGAACACCTCAGCTTGGGCGGACAATGGGTGGCTTGTTCCTCTGGATGATATTATTGATGACGGGCTGCGCGAAGACATAAATGAAACTATTTGGAATCAGAACACCTTTGACGGGCAGGTTTTTGTCATGCCTTATCAACAGCTGCAAAATACGTTGGCTGTCAACAAGACAATGATGAAGAAAGCAGGACTGGACGAATTTATTCCTGAACCGGATACTATTGCCCATTGGTCTACAGATGATTTCAATACAGTATTTGCAGGTTTACAGGCGTCTTTCACGGATGAGACAACATATGCTTTTATGATGTATGCCATTAACAACCAGGGGGACAGCCACATTATGACTCTGCTCCAAGCTATGGGCGGCAGCCTGTATGACGAAAACGGACATTTTGCTGTGAATACCCCTGAAGGAATTGCGGCATTAACATGGCTCAAATCCTTGGATGAATATGGGTATGTTCCTTATAATGCTGAAAATCTTGAATTTAGTGATTCCATAACGCTTTTTTATAACGGACAGATGGCGATTTGCATGTCCAATCTGACAAATCTTTGGGATTGCCGTAATCGCGGAATGGATGTGTTCCTGGTTAATTTTCCTAGCAAAGATGGAAATGGATATGCAACAGCCAGCTCCAACGGCTTCTGTGTATTTGATAACGGAGATAACGATAAAATTCAGGTGGCAAAGGACTTTATCCGCTATATTTACTCCGATGAAGAGTTAATGAAATACACATTGGGAACACTTCCGGTCAATCAGTCAGTGATGGATAAATATGAGGATGACATCTGGATGATGAAAGCCTACAGTGAGAATAGCCAAAACCTGACCACCGTTGTTCGTCTTGACAATTTGAACTGGCAGGGAGTACGGGACGTATTCTATCTTAATATCCAGGATTTGCTCAGGGGAACGAAAACCCCGGCAGAGGTTGCCGCCTCTATAGATGAAACCTGCAACGCGGCGCTGGAGCTGGGACACAAGCATGATTAAAAAATATGTACCTCTCCCATTAGTGCAGATACTATAAGGCAGAGCTATTAAAGTTGTAAACAACTTGAAAGGAAAGTCGGTAATCGATATGAAACGAAATAGAAAAAAGGAAAAAGGCAACCAATGGGAGGTATCGTTCTCTCCGATAATCCGTTACAGCTTAATGTTTTGTGTGCTTGTTACAGTGTTTATTCTGGTTGGGGGAGGTTTGCTCTCTATAAACCGGATGAAATCCGATGCAGAGACTTCATTGAGAAGCAGTCAGGCACAGATATCACAACGGGTTACCGGTGCAATCGATCTGCTGGAATCTTTAGCAAGCTTAAAAGACTACTATGATCCGGAAATTCCTCCTATTGATAAAGTAAAAAAGCTGGATCAGCTGAGCCCATACTTTGGGTATATGATGATATGCTATGTTGATAAGGATATAATTGTCTATTCAGACGGCGCTGAGCCAGCCAGCCTCGCAAGCCGAGAATATATGCAGCAGTTGTTTGCTACAGGCCAGAGACAGGTAACAGATAGCTTTGCGGCAGGCGCAGACGGTACAACTCTCAATTATACGGTGGCTGTTCCTCTGAAAGATCAGCAGGGAAACATTACAGGAGCTCTTTTCTGTGCCATATATTTTGATGAGGCTGTTCAAATTCTGGAGGAATCAGCGGGCAGCTTAAAAGCGGATGCGACCCTGATTGGCTCTAAGGGACAGATTATGTCCTCAACAGCGGGATTTGCTTACGGTGACTCTGTGATGGAGGCGCTGCGTGACGATACGCTTTTTGGCGTTACGTCAGACCAGCTTGAGGAGCTGATGCTTGCCGCTCAGCCCGGAACATACTGGAGTATTCAAAACGGAAGTCTATGCTATACTGCTTACCAACGTGTGGATAATACGAACTGGGATATACTGTGCACGGTTAAGCTCGAAACCGCCTTTTTTCAGGTGCTTCCATACCTGATTATTGTAGCCAGCATGACGATTCTTGCATGTGTTGTTTTGTTAACGTTCATACGTAAATATATTGCTAAACAGATGGTGATTGTGGGAACTCTTATGAAATCAATGGAGGAACTTGAAAAACGAGTTTATCAAAGCGAACGGCCTGAGAATGTTGACTTCAAAGAAATACTGCGCCTGACCAGCGATGGCCTCTCTGATGGTTTAACAGGTGTAGTTACGCGAACTGTTTTCCTCAATAAAGCGGAATCTCATCTAAAAAATGCTGATCCGGAAATGCTTAAGGCGCTGCTTTTTATTGATATGGATAACCTGAAGTATATCAATGATACATGTGGGCACGACGGCGGAGATATTGCACTAAAGAGTGTGGGATATATCCTACGAGAGTATGAAAAGAAATATGACGGTGTGGTAGGCAGGTACGGCGGCGATGAATTTGTACTGCTTCTGACCGCTCTTGATGACAAAAAAGAACTGCGTGCTGTATTAGATGGTTTAATACTGAGGCTTCAATCCAGGATTCAGTCCGGCGGCCAGAACATTCCGGTACAGTGCAGCATCGGCGTGTCTATTTATCAGCCGGGAATGAAGCTTGAACAGATGATTTCTGATGCAGATGAAGCACTCTATTATGTAAAACAGAATGGAAAGGGATACTACCACATCCACAAGAATTGAGGAATGGAATGAAAAAGAGAAGCAGACGTAAGATTTTCTTTTTTGCCGGTGTTATGCTGTTCATTTTTGCTGTAGTTTCATCTATTGGAATGGGTTTACGCAACGAGATGATCCGAATACGGCAGAGAGAAGCCGAGAACGTTTTATTTTATTACAATGAAAAAATTGTTCTGCAGCTACAGGGCACAATGAACGAGGCTAGTGCCCTGGCTCAGACCGCTCTTGTGACAGGCCAAGGCGATCCCGAATGGTTTAAGCGTGCGTCAGAGCCGCTCCTGACAAGGGAAGAGGTATGCTTTGCCGGCCTCTTTCAGGGGGATAAACTGGTAAGCGCTCAGCCAGAAAACAAGTATGAAGAACTGATAGGGAGCGACCTTCAGGATTTCTCATATGCGTATACCTTGGCAAAAGTTGTCGGGGAGCTGGTTGTGGAAGGACCATGTATTTTGGATATTGACTTGGATCAGCCAAAAGTTTTTGTGTTCCTTCAGCCTGTTATGGATGGCGGAACCTATTTGGGAATGGCCGCTGTAGCTTTGGACTGGGAGTATGTATTGAGTCAGCTTGGGTTAGAAGAGTTATCTGACAAGGGATATGATTACGAGCTTTGGCGTGTGGAACCCCAGGAAGGAGCCAAGGAAGTTATCGCCGGAACCGGAGCGAATATTGATTTTTCAGATGCCGAAAAAATTATCTTTTATTTGCCGAGCCAATGGAACCTCAGTATCAAGCCTTCAGACGGCTGGTTCAGCTCGTCACAGAAAATAGGGCTTGCTATGGCATGCCTGCTTCTGACCGGCCTGCTGATAGCTTTGGCTTATTTTATATGCCGGCGGTACCATTGTGAGCGTGACGTAAAAGCACTCAAAACAATTGACATTGCTACAGGTCTCTATAACCGCAGGGGCTTTACGGATAAATTGGAAAAATAGCTTTCCGATAACCACATTTCTGTTATGCTTTTCTACTTCGCTATGGAAGGCTATAGCAATGCGGCAAGACTTATTGGACCAAAACAGGAGGAGGCTTTCTTGAAAGGCATTTCCGGACACATGGAGGAGTATATTCACAGTCCGTTTTTTGCCGGATACTTGGGCTCGGGTAACTTCCTTCTTGCTGTCATGGATAATATGAGTGAGCTTCAGCAGATGGAATTTGCAAAGGGAATGTCTTTGGAGATGATGCTGAAGGTTCGTATCAACAATGAAAAGAACTTCCTTTTACCACATTATCAATGTAAAAAATGTCAGCCTGGAAATGGACACGCTGATGAGCAAATCGAAACGCTTATTCAAGCCTACTATGCAAAGATCATGCAGGAGTCCCCGGTACGAATGATGCGTGAGAAATGTGAACAGCTTATTGAAGGAAAAGACGATGTCGTATTTGACGAGTATACCGATTTTGAGATGACAGAGCTTTCAAAGACATTCAATCGTTACCGTAAACAGGTGGAACAGCTGGCTTACTTTGATCCGGTATTTAATGTTGGAAACCGTCCAAAATACCTCAGAGATACTGATATGCTGATTTCTTACGACCACAAGAGACGGTTCAGCCTTTTCTGTGCAGATATTTGCGGTTTCAGCCAGTATAACGAGCTGTTTAATGCTGATATAGGAGACGAGATTATCCATGAGATGCTGCGTCGCCTTGCCAGGCCGTTTGGATCGTATCTGTACCGTATAAACGGCGATGTGTTTCTGGGGGTATCATTGTCAGAAGAGAATCCGGAGGTGTTTGCGAAACGCCTCCAGAAATTATTGACAACTCCTGTAACAGTGGGCAATTTCACCATCCCTCTTCAGGTTCGTCTTGTATCCTGCTGCTATCCTTCCCATGGAAGTACGCCTAGTGAGCTGCTTGAGCGGATTCAGTCAGCTATGAATTTTTCAAAGGCATCTGGTACAAATATTGTTATTTATAACGATGTTCTGGATGAACTGCTTCGTACAGAAGCTGATATACTACATCGTCTTAATGATGCAATTGAGCAAAATACTTTAGAGGTGTGGTATCAGCCTTTAATGTACATGCCAACAGGACATTATGAATCAGCAGAAGCGCTTGTCCGTCTTCCCAATGGAAAGGGAGGGTATTTTTCAGCCGGACAGGTTATATCACTTGCTGAGCGAAATGGAATAGTGGAAGCGCTTGGAGATTATGTGTTGAGTCATTCATGCTCTTTCATGAAAGAATATGGTGATTTACTAGGGCTGCGGCGTATAGGCATCAACCTTTCTGTACAGCAGCTTTTGGTTGGGAACAGCGCGGAGCATCTGCTGAAGATGATTTCTGACACAGGCGTTGACCCGCATCGGATCACCTTGGAAATTACCGAGAGCATTTTGATTCAGTCTATTGACCATGCGGCTGAGACACTTAATCAGCTGCGCCAAACGGGCATTCACATAGCTCTGGACGATTTTGGTGTGGGTTACAGCAGTTTAAATTATTTATCTAATCTGCCGGTAGATATCATTAAGATTGACCGTTCTCTTACGACACAGATTTTGACCAGTGAGAAGCAGTATGTACTGCTGAAATCTATTGTAGACATGTCATTAGTCAATGGGCTTACTGTTGTTGCTGAAGGGGTTGAAAGTGAAGCGGAGCAAAAGATTATTGCTTCTTCAGGTGTGCAGTTTATACAGGGGTATTACTATGCACATCCTATGCAGAAAGAGGAATTAGTTCGGTTTTTGAGAGGAAAATAATCTTATATTTCATAATTAGTACGTTGACAAGACTCATTGTGTCACCATTTAATTCTCTTGTCTTTAAAACCTGTATGTGTATAATATATATTGAGGTACCAAGAAAAGCTTTGAAAAAGTGAAGCAGAATAGTACGAAAGGCAAAGACAGGTTAAAATTACTATATGATGATGTATGAGAGAGTTTATCAAATTATAAAGAATAAAATTGAATGCGGGTTACTGCCTGTGGGATCAAGCCTTCCGTCCCGGAGCAATTTGTGCGAGGAGTTTGGAACTTCCGAAAAGACCATCAGACGTGCATTAAAGCTGCTGGAGGATAATGGTTTAATAGAGACACAGCAAAGAGTACGGCCTGTTGTGCGATATGCGCTTTATAGTGATACACATATAAGCACACTTGAGCCGGATAAAATAGATACAACAATTACAAGGGATGTGCTTAAAGCCGGCGCAATATTGTGTTATCCATTGATTCAAAATGGAATTTCTCTTTGCTGTAAAGAGGACCTGAAAATACCCCATAGAATTATGGATAATATGTCAATCGAGAATGCAGATGAGTTTTGGAAATTATCAAAACTCTTTTGGAGATTTTTTGTCGCAAGAAATGAAAATGATTTGAGTTTCCGGGTAGCCCGCAACATGGGACTTTCTGACATAAGGCCACTGCGAGATGGGATTGAAAGCAGAACTAGGTATTATCAGCAGCTGCAGGAGTTTATGGGAGTAATAGAAAATGGAGGTATTCCTGAAAGCGTTCCTTTTGATGATATGTCTATGTTATATGGACTCACATGCGGCACACAGCCTTCATTTAATGCTCCTTCTGATTCCACAGTAATACTTGGAAGGAAACATTTAGAAAAACTTTTGTCAGATGCCGAGGTCAGATATGCCGCAGTGTATATGGACCTTCTGGGACTGATTGCAGCGGGCCGATACAAAGTGGGAGATAAACTCCCTTCTCACAAAGAACTTCAGGAAATATATCATGTCAGCGTGGATACAACTCGAAAAGCAATACAACTGATGCAGGAATGGGGCGTAGTAAAAACGGTAAGAGGAAATGGAATTTTCGTAGTAATGGATTTGGCCGAACTACAGAAAATTCAAATACCCTCATATCTAATTGCAAATCAGGTCAGACGCTATCTTGACAGCTTGGAATTATTGGCTTTAACCATTGAAGGAACAGCCGCTTGTGCCGCTTCGCACATTACACGGGAAAAAATTCAAGAGGCAAAGACTAAAATACAGCGGCTTTGGAATGAAGAGTACATATATGGACGTACCCCTGCTGTGCTTTTGGATCTTATAATCGAGCATACAGAGATTGATGCGCTTAATGCGGTATATACGCTCCTGCAGAGAAATCTTAGGATTGGACGCAGTATTCCCGGCCTGCTAAATACAGACAAGACCATTATGAACTGTAAAATTCACGAACGATGTGTAGAGGCGATAGACCTTCTGTATATGGGAAAGCATGAGGCATTTTCTAAAAAGTCGGCTGAAGCATTTCAGAGTATATATCATTTGGTAATTATGGAATGTAAAAAACTTGGCTGCTATGAGGCCGCAATGGGAGCCTATGACGGGAGCGCTTTGTGGAAATAAAACTTAACTGTATAATCAACATGAAAAACAGCCAGGAGATTAGCTCTCTTGGCTGTTGGTGTTTTTAAATATAAAAAGTTACATACAGAATTATTAATACATTTTTCCATTGGAGGAGACCACAAATTGCTCTACAGCATCTGCCACTCTCGCAAGTTCTGGAAAGTCCATTGCCTCCATATCTGAATCGTTTGGGGTGTTGGTATAGCCCTGCAGCTTAGATTCACCCATAATAATGGCAGCTCGGCCATTATTATGGAATACCATATGGTCGCTTTGACCGTATGGCTCACCATAGATATCTGCCGCATAGATGGCGTCTGTATCATAGGGTACATCGTGAGCATCCAAAATAGGCAAAAAGTCCTGATAGAGTGCTTCAGAATTTGGATCTATGTTTTTAAAGGCAAGCGGCTTGTCCAGAGCTCCCACTACATCCATATTGATATTGTAAAGCTCTTTATAGCGAGTGGAGAGGTCCTGGTAAAAAGGACTGCTTCCTTCTAATCCGCACTCCTCTGCATTGAAGGACACAAATACAATATCGACTGGGTAGGTCCCTGACGGAAACTGATTTGCCAGCCGTTTGGATAACTCCAGCAGTACTGCTACGCCGGAGGCATTGTCTAGGATGCCCTTGCTCATATAGGAATCGAAATGGGCGGATATTACCACAGCCTTAGATGAGTCTGCTCCTATAATTTTCCCGGCTACATTTTCAACAGTGCCGTTGACAGCAAGATGGTAATAATTTGAATTTTTCAGCCACGTTCCATAAAAGCTCTGGTAATAGCTGTCATCCATATATGGTTCAAGTCCTGCGGTCTTAAAATAATTACGGATATACTGGCCTGACAAGGCGTTGGATTTTGTTCCGGCAAATCGATCGGGGAAATCAGCCATGTTCTGAACTATGGTTTCAAGAGAAAGTTCTTCAATGTTAGAGCCGATTTTTGTGTTTTGTGATACGTTGGACTGATTGTAAACTCTGGCATAAAAGCCTTTGTAAGCAATGAGTGCAGCTATAATTAATACAAGCAGGACAGTTACAATGATGGTTAGAATTCGTTTTGTCTTATTTTTCATAAGTCCTCCATAAAGCAGATTTTGAAAACAAAATATTATTATAGCAATTTATTATATTTATATTCCATTTACAGGCAGTATTAAGAAAATATAAAAGCTTAAGATCCGTTATTGTTATATTATTAAGCATATGTTAAAATTAATGTATATTTTTGTAAAACGGAGTTGTTGTCTGATGAATGAAGTGCTGCGTCAGGAAAAAAAGTTTTTAATAAGCCTTGATCAATTTTATAAATATAGTTTTAATCTTGGACAAATAATGACTGAGGATTTGCACAATAACGGTGAGGGATATTGTGTTCGCTCTCTATACTTCGATTCAATTGATGATATGGATTTTCAGGATAAAGAGGACGGAGTTGAGCTTCGAAGAAAAATTCGGCTTAGAAATTACGGACCTGACAGCACATTCGCAATTCTTGAAATGAAACAAAAGCAGGGAATGCTTCAAAAAAAGCGTTCTCTGAAAATGCAAAAGGATGACGCATTTGAACTGATAAACGGAGACTACTCAGTACTTTTGAAATATGACGAGGCTTTTGCCAAGGAGTGCTATGGTTTTATGCAAAGCAGGTGCTATCTTCCTAAAACTGTGATAGAATATAGAAGAAAGGCGTTTATTGCTAAAGAAAATAATATTCGCATAACATTTGACCACCATATAACGGGTACTGAAAGCTGTTTTAATATATTTGCTGATGACCTGCTTTTAAATCCTATTCTTAACCCATATTTGGCTGTGCTTGAGGTTAAGTTTAATGGCTTTCTGCTAAGCTATATAAAAGATATGCTTATGGAATGTGATAAAACTGAGTTGGCAGTAAGTAAATACTGCCTTGGCAGAGCGGTTAGTAAACATTATGTTTTTTGAAGGCGAAGGAATGTGAATTATGAGAAAATATCTTCAGTCAATTTTACTGGAAAGCGGTACACTTAGTACAGAGGAAATATTTCTGCACATTATTTCTGCTGCTTTAATTAGCATAGCGATATATGTTTCTTACTGGTATACACATACAGGTACTGCTTACAGTAAGAAATTTAATGTTTCTCTGGTCACGCTTACAATACTTACAGGAACGGTAATGACTGTTATTGGAAATAACATTGCTCTTTCACTCGGTATGGTGGGTGCTCTTTCTATCGTGCGTTTTCGTACAGCAATTAAGGATTCACGAGATACAACTTATATATTTTGGGCAATTATTGTCGGTATTTGCTGTGGCGTAGGTGATTATCTGGTGGCGGGTGTCGGAACGGTAGTTGTCTTTATTGTTCTGCTTATACTAGGTAGAGTACGAAACGAAAATCGTATTTTATTAATCGTGAGAGGCGAAATGAGTAAAGCCTTAGAAATAGAAGGGCTTATATTTAACTATTTTAAAGGCAAGGCTTTGCTTAAAGTTAAAAACACAACAACTGAAATAGTTGAACTGATTTTTGAAATGCCAAGAAGCGCGTATCAGATTACGTATAAAAATGATAAGGATATTACTGAAAGACTTTATGAGCTTGGAGGAATAGAATATGTAAATATAGTCACTCAAAGCGACGAGATAAGCGGGTGAGAGTGATGAGAAGGAGTAAAACAATCTATCTTTTTACATTAGCAGGTGTGATACTATTATCATGCCTTTTTTTGCAGATTGACAAAAGCAAAGATATTGTTCGGTATCATCAGCATCTGGAACAGCCAAGTGAAGAAGAATTAGGGGAATGCCCTGTATGCGGAGGTAAAGCCGATTTATGCACTCACCTGCCAATTATTACTGTAAATACTGGAGGAAAAAAGATACCGGGTGGCCCAATAATGGCATGGGATTATTCTATTATTGGCTATGAGACATCGAATAATGGAGAAGAACAAATAGTAGTTGACGTATTTGCAATAAACAGTGAAGGAGAATATAACCATCTTAACGATAAACCTTCTGTTTCAGCTAAGGCATTATTTAGAATCAGGGGCAACAGTTCAAGAAGATTTGATAAAAAAAGCTATAGGATACAGTTTATTGACAACGATAATGCAGAAAAAAAGAGGGATGTGTCTATTTTAGGAATGCCTGCTGATATGGAATGGGCATTACATGGTCCATTTTTAGATAAAACCTTAATACGTAATTATATGTGGATGAATTTATCCGCTGAGGTTATGGGATATGCCCCAAATGTTCGTTTTTGTGAGCTTGTGCTGGATGGAGAATACCAAGGTGTATATGTTTTAATGGAAACCATACGGGAAGGTGAAAATAGAATAAACCTTACGGACTACGAAAAAGATTCACCTGTATGCAGCTATATGATTCGCTTTGAGCCAAAATCTAATCCTGATAAGGTTATAGACAGCTTCACCTATTATACAAAAAGGCTCGAGCAGGGGTCAAAGGTTGAAGTGATTTATCCTGGTTCTGATGAACAGACTGCTGAGGTTAAACAATACATAAAATCTGACTTAAATGAAATTGAACAGAAACTCTTTTCACAGGAATTCAAAGATGATCCTGACAGCTGCTGGGATTACTTAGATATAGATTCTTTTGTAAATTACTATATTTTGCAGGAGTTTTTAGCAGTAAACGATGTATTTTCAGCTTCAACATACATGTATAAAGATGTCAGAGGAAAGCTCCATATAG
>ERZ791886.920-NODE-920-length-16161-cov-2.111077_pt1 | contig 16161 bp, 27 predicted proteins | sample MGYA00510158_ERZ791886 | MGnify/ENA primary metagenome ERZ791886 (study PRJEB30046, sample SAMN00792063) | human gut metagenome | study: EMG produced TPA metagenomics assembly of the A metagenome-wide association study of gut microbiota in type 2... | reverse complement strand
TACTATATATTGTGTATTATTCCAGCCTTTGACCACAATAGGCACAATATCTATGTTCAAAAACATCTGATGTGAAAGTTCCGCATATAGGACATCTCACATCACTGCTAAGACCACGTTCATATTTCTTTGGTATCTGTTTATCAAGTGCTGCTATTGCCATTTCCATATCTTCAAAAGAATCTCCGCTTCCTACCCCAGCGATTTGAGTTGCCGTTTCTATTCTATATTTAAGCCTGTTAATTGCTTCTTGCTCTGTCATTATTCTCTATCCTCTCTTTTGCAATCCCAAAATATTTTTCATTTCTTTCAATTCCAATAAATTTTCTTCCTAAATTCACCGCAGCTACTCCAGTTGTGCCAGATCCCATGCAACTATCGAATATTAAATCTCCTTCATTGGTATATGTCTTTATCAACTCTTCCAATAAGGCTAATGGCTTTTGTGTAGGATGAAGAGCAGATTTTTGAACATCCTTCGCAAATTTCCAAACAGATTTAGGATACCGTTCTGTACTATCATAGGTAGTTAATCCATGTTCTCCATAATCAGTTGTACTTTTACATCCAACTTTATGTTCAGCCTTACTTACTTTTCTCGTATGTCCTGTTGTTTTCTGTGGATTATATGTAGGAAGTTTTTTATAGAATATGCAGATGTCCTCATGGTTTCTTAATGGCATTTTTTTAGCATTTAAAAATCCTGTTGGTTGAGTTTTCTCCCAGATTAAATTGTATTTCCACATTTCCTTATTGCTTATCATCAGTTCTGCAGTAAACATTCCATTCGCAAATAGAATAATAGCAGCATTATCTTTTGTAATTCGTTTATACTGTTCCCAAAGTGGTTTAAATGGTATAATTACATCCCATTTATTACGGCTGGTTTGACCTTAACCATAAGGAAGATCTGTAATAATACAATCAACAGATTTATCTTTTATTCTTTTCATTTCTTCTAAACAATCTCCACAGACCAATAAATAATCTTCCTTAATAATTAAAACCACCTTCTTTCGACAAATATTTTTTTCTGATATACTCCCATTCATCTGGCATATAATTAAATTTTGCTCTATTAACACACCAAGGAATAATTTGTAAATTACTTAATTCCCATGTACCACCCTTAGACAAAGGAACTTTATGATCTAATGATGGTTTTGCAAATGATACTTTATTTTCATTAAGCCAATTGTTATATGTAATGTTAAAACCATCCTCGTAATAAAAATATTCTACGAATTTCACATATTCTTCGTCTGTAAAATTATCTCTTACTCTATCTTTAAACATTAGAGAATTAATACATTTTAATTTTTCAATATCTTCAAACGATTTCAACCATTCTATAGAAACATTTCTGTGTAAATGTGCAGCCATATTTTTGTATAATGTTTCTTTTGACATGGTTTTACCTTTACTCCAAGGTATTCTCCCTTTTTGAGCAAGACTAATATTTCTTTTGTGTTCTTCTGTGAATGGTTTTCTTTTATATCCTTTTGAAGACTTTCTTTTTCTACCTTTATTAGTAATTTCAATATTATATTTTTCTAATATTCGTTTGATTTTATGATGATCTGTATTAAATTTATCAGCAATCATTCTCAATAAATATTTTTCATTAATATATAAGTTAATAATTGTATTTTCATTGGAAGTTATTTTTTAAAACACCTACCTTTCATTAATTCCAGACAATCGCCTTGCCATAGTTCATAATCTTCTATAAAAATTTTTCTTCACCAGAAAGGTGACATGTCCTTAGTAGCTACCCTAACTTTTATCCTTTCTGATTTAATTTGTATTTAAATATTCTCTATTCATCCTTTTACATTCATCAGTATTTATAATGTCTGAAGGACTAAAATATCTAATAAATCCGCATGTGTCATTCATATTGACAACATGTCTACATTTTACTAATGATTTTTTCTTATCTGGACTTCTGTAATCGCCACGCTTATAAATATCAATTACATTTATCCATCCATAATAATCGCAATATTCTCCTGATGTATTCTTCAATCTGTACCAATTTCCAACTTTAATATCTTGTATTCTTATATTTTTATCTCCTGCTCTTTCAAATGAAACTAATTTTTCATTGAGTTTGTAATCCCGCTGAAAAACCATTTAATCACATCAATATTCCAACCATCTCCTAATACATCGGCAGATTCGTTCCTGGTTAAACATTTTGTGTAACCACTTGGGACACATTGACATTTTTCTAGTTCTTCTTGGTTCATATATCTAACACCATCAAAAACATGACCCGTATAGGAATCTAGTTCTTTTGCTTCCATTTTTCTCTTTCCATCAGATAATCTTTCATACTCCTTTACACAGTCTTTGTAATGACTTTTATCCTTAAAAATCAACGTTGTAAATCCTGTGGAATAATATCTATGGAACATTTTTATCGGTGTTGTAACTGGTCTACTATCACTTACCATCAAACATCTCGCCTTACTTCTATCGCTCCAACCTTCTGTTAAAATATCATTTAATGTAATATTTCTATTTTTTAATTCTTCAACTGGCTTAATATTTGTCCAATAATATCGTTTTCTTAACGCTGGAGAAACAATAGCAGCATTTATTAAATGAGGTTGTACTCCCATAAGATCAGAAATAAAATCCCTATCCTCTTCCTTCATGGAAGCTACATTTTCCATAAAGAAATATTTCGGATTTACTTCTTTCAAAATCCTATAACACTGCAAAAACAAGCCGGATTTAACTTCATCATCTAATCCAATTCTTTTATCTGTTTTGCAAGCTACAGAAAATGTCTGACATGGAGAACCAAATATCACAAGATCGATATTTATTTTAAATTCTCCTGATTCTGTATATAATATCCCATTTTCATATGTAATCTTATTTAAATCTCCTATATGAATCGTTTCAGGATAATTTTCCTTAGTGACCTTAATTCCAATATTCTTAATTTCAGATGCAAAATACTTATTTATCCTAACGCCTGCTTTCTCTAAAGCTATGTGTCCACATGACATTCCGTCGCATAAACTTAACACATTTAAACCTAAATTATTGTTTTCATTGGTAGTTGCAAATACTAATGAAATTTAGATAAAAGCTTAAAATCAAGAAGGGAAATACAGTAATTCTAGGTAACAAGCGTGTACACGCCCTGTAAAATAGGGTATTTTGAATAGAGAAAATGAAAACAATATTTCTTTATATAATTCCATGAAATTTTCCCAGATCTGGGGTTAAGATTTTAGAGGGACATTAAGAACTAATGTCCCATTATCATATTCTCTAAAATTACTTTAACAGTGCTGCAATCTCATCAAGCTCTAGCTCTGTTTTCTTTTCATCCGAAAGCATTTTATTTAATTTATTTTCCAATACTTTCAGTTCATTTTCCTTTCTTCTAAATTCTAATACATCAAGTTTATTATTGATATCTTCGATCCAATCATTAATACTATAACCTGAAATCATCAAAGAAATATTTAAATTAACTGCTGATGTTAAATATATATTAAGTTTTACTAAAAGTAACTGAAGTTCATCGAACTGCAATACATTGAGATTGTATTTCTGTCCATCTAAATCTAAAATACAATTTGTAATTGGCAAAAATGTCTTCTTACATGATTTTAAATTTTCTTTCTTTTCATCAATAATTTTCTTCAGCTGCAATACCCTATCGTCATTTTTGCTCATTATAGTTTATACCTCCTTCTATATTCTCTCCCATTTTCTAAGTATTCCTGCACATACATTGGCTTCATAACTTTAAATATTTCTTCAATTGTCACAGGAATCATTTCATCAATTAATTTTCCGTATTGGGTTCTAATGGTTCTTGTTGGGAATATATCATAACATTGTCTACCACCATCTTCGTATAACTCATATTGATTTTCAAAATCACCTGTACATCTTTTTATATAGAAATTTTGTTTCTCTCCACGAAATTCGCTAATAAAACTAACAACTGAATAACGGCCAAGTTTTTTAGACATCTCAATAAATTCGTCTAATGTAAATTCTACATATTTATCTTTACTTTCATCATAAGGAGAATAATGATAATTACTTACCATAGATTCATAGATCTCAGAATAAACAGAAGTGCATTTTTCATCTATGCATTTAATAAATTTACCTCTCGAAATATTTTTAAATTGATCAAATTTCCATTCATATGTTGATTTATTTACAAATTCCCCATTTTTATACTCTTGATCATATTCTTTATATGCAAACCAAAAATACTTACCATATGGAAAATTATTTACATATTTATGCTCAATTCTTGATAGAGAATGAAGTGAGTAATATTTCCATCTACTATTCTCATCCATAGGTATATCTTCTAAATTTTTACTTCTTTTTGTTTCTCCATTTTCTATCCATTCATATCCACTTGAATAATATTCATGTTTACCCATGTAAACATATTCTATGTTATCTTTTGTTAAATATGTTGCACCAATAATTAGATCTTTGGCCTTAATAGATTCATTCCTATAAACAATACTATTATATTCTTGAATCTCTTTGTAATCCGGGGATTCTACTGGAATAAGAATTAAATCCTTTCCAGACCACCCATATACAAATTCTCCTTCTAGCCCCTTACCTTTAATTGAATTGGTGTTCTCCAAAATATATAATAAATTTTCGATTGTAATTTCAAACTCAAAGTTGCGCGGATCATATACTCTACAATACGCTTGTCTATGATCCCAACCTGTAGAACAGTCACCAACCTTTTTGTTTAGCACAAATCCTTCTGTTGGTACATTTTCAAATTCTTCATTTGGGATATCTTGATCTCTCCAGCCATTCCAGGACGTTTCTTTGCGCAGCTTCCCTTTTTCGTCATAGTAAATGACATATGCCAATTTGCCAGTATATGTACCTTTACGATTTTGATAACCTACATTAATTGTTTTAGGTATGAAAATGTTATTTTTCAATTTGAATCTCCTTTTACCTCTTATACCAAATTGTTTTACCATCATCAAACTCAATCTCAATTCTATTAGGATAACCATCATTGCTACATTTACTTGCATGATATTGAAGTTGTCTCATCTCTTTTGGAATGTAGTGATTCTTTTCACAATCTAATGCTTTTTGTTTATCTTTATATTGCGTTCTGCAAAACTCACACATATATAATTTTTGTTCCAGCATACATATTTTTCCTTTCCAATAAAATGAACTTTCATCTATTGTTTTTATTATCCATATCATTTAAACAAGCATTCCAACCAGATTCAAAAGCCTTTCCTATTTTTCCAAAAAGATATTCTTGTTCGTCTTGCTCTTTTTTTCTTTTTGGAAACTCTCGTATTGGACACCAATCTGGTTTCTTCCCAACAACAGGATCTATATATCTGTGTGCAACTCCACATACATTATAATCTCCATACATTTTACATTTTCTACAATCAGCATCTGGAATATCAACTAAAATAAATCCTTTTTTCATAGTCAGTCCTCATAAAATAAATTGAATGTGTGGCCATGTAGCAGCCACTCCATCACTACATGACCACACATTTAATTAAACTTCAAGTTAATTTTTATATCTCCATATATATCCATATGCGGATTTTTTATTTCCACTGCAAACATCAACAATTCTTTTCTTATTAAATCCTGTTTCTTTTTCTACCTCAGACGAATTTTCAAATTCTTTTATTAAATTACCTTCAAAATCTAATTGTAAAATTTTTCTATTTTTTGTAATATTGGGAGATATATTAGATGTATCGTTATTGTAATACTTCCACCTATATCCAAAACAATTATAGTTTCTTTTAATTGCTCTAATAATTGAGCTATCGTTTGGCATATTGTAGTATTTTACTGCTTCAATTATACTATCCCAGGTTTTTATAAAAGTTCCATCAATACTATATTGATTTATTTTTCTTCTATTATTACTTCTCTTACCTATCTTGGAATTATGTATCTTTTCAATTTTATCTGAATATGGATTAAAATTGATATAGTCATAATTTAAATCGTACTCGTCAAAACTACTTTCATTTATATGTAAATCCTTACAATCATCAAAAAATCTCCAATAATATCCACAATGTATCTTTTTATCTATACACCAGTTACTTATTGTTGTTACACTTTTTAAACCAATTTTTTCTGAACAAAATGAAAGAGATTTAAAAATATTTAGCACTTGAAAAGATTGAGAAAATTGAATAACCTTTTTATTGCCAATTTCCTGTACTCCTATCCCTCCTGTACATATATTATATCCATTACTTATCGAATCATATATTTCTATATATAATTCTTCACCTAAACACGCCTGTTCAAATGTTAAATTATCTTCTATAATTTCGTGAGTAAAATTTTCCCATCCGTATTTCTGTATAGCATTCCAAAATTTAGGTTGATTTTTATATCCATTCCCATTAGTTCCAAATCTTTTATTGATATTTTTAGTAATACCAATATATGATTTTCCCTTTGGAGATGTATGCTTATAAATACAATAAATATTTTCTTTTTCACAATCCACTATGTTAAAAACCATCCTTCCATTAACATGTCTCTCATTTCTGTAAATTCCATAACTTCTCTCCTTTATAAATGTTTTATTTGGTTAATTGCCCCGGATGGAATCGAACCATCGCTTATCATATGATATACGCTCTCCCAACTGAGCTACAGGACAACCTTGATGTACATTTTATTTCTGGCTGATGCCTTCTTAAAGTTCTCATATATTTGACATCATTTAATGCTCCATTTGTATTCTCGGCAACCAGAAATTTGACAACCGTTCACAGCTTATGTTGCTGCCGATGTGTGCACCATCTGAGTTGTCATTTTTCAGACATATGGATTGCTCGTCAGCAAATTATGCTACGGATACCATAGATCACCATATGTCAATGGAACCTCTGGGATTTGAACCCAGGACTTACTGCTTATGAGACAGTCGCTCTAACCGCTGAACTAAGGTTCCTGACGGTGAAGTTCTTAAAAAAAGAACTCCACACATTTTTACAATTATTATTTTTTATTACTTCCAACTAATTTAACTAACAATCTCTGATATGGTGTAAGCTTTACACCTAAGATATATTCTGTAAATTTATCTGGATGCTTTTTCCAAAACTCAAATGACTTACATGATTTCATCAATCTTTTATTACTTTTACATAAATTGTTCTTAATAATACATTCTCTAATGAATTCTAAATCCATCAATTTTTCTCCTATAATTCCACATCAAGGTTCTTTAAATCATGTCTTTTCTTAATCTTGGCTTCTTCCTCTGTTAGAAAGTTTTTGAGTTTTGCCATAATACTTGTCATTTTTGCTGTTGGAAGCTTATGAGAAACATTCTTGGATGCTCGAATATTCCTTTCCTCAATATATTCCCGACTATTCTTTGGATAAGGATTAGGCTTATATGTATATCCCTTTCCTGCTTCTCTTCTTCTGTTCATTCTTTCTTCTCTTGTCATAATCGAAAATCTCCTTGTTATTTATTTCTCTTTTTTCTACCTAAAATGTATCCAGTACAAAAACTCACTCCAATACATATTAGGAACACACCTATGTTTAATACAATCATTTTCTCTTCGCTGCCTTTAACTGATCCAACTGTTTCTGAATCTCGTCTTCCTTCATCTTATTATCAAGTCGTTTCTGTTGAACAGAAGCGGAATTTTCATAAGCAATCTTATTCCCAATTCCCTCTTCCTTAGTTTTCTGGATTCCTTCTCTTACCTTCTCCAGCATTTTATCTTCTTCACTTGTGCTCACTCCAGGAGTGGCCTGTAAAGATTTAGTAACCTGTGCCGTTTCAAGAATTAGTACAGCCTTTTCCTTTTCAGCTTTAAGGTCATCAAGCTCAGTATTCAGATTATCTAAGATTTCCTTTTGAACTGCTGCGTTATCATTTAATTCTTTCAACGCCTCTCTGATAATCTCAATCTTGTCTTTTATTTCCTGCCGTCTGGTAAGATATACCTTTGCACCACTATCATCATTTTTGGAAATGCAGTTATCAATATTGATATCTAACTGCATATTCTCCTTTTTTAGATTTCTAAGCTGATTTTCATAAGTTTCAATCTTACCAAGCATCTGCGTATAGATAGAAAATGCACTTTTGTAGCTTTCTTCTTTTTTACTAATTGCTGTATTATAATATGACTTTGCCCCTGTTGGACTGGCTGCATCTTTCGATGCAACCTCATCCGCTGTGCCAGAAGCCCTAAGTCTCAAACGTTTCCCACTTTTAGTAAAGAATAAAAATCCCACTAAACACGCTAAAAAAATTAACAGAACGATTGTGTTAAACATTGCTTAGTCTCTCCCTTCATCAATGTCCAGACCAAAGTTCTTAAATAATTCCGTCATTCCTCCAATATATCCCGATCCTAATGCCTGGAACTTAAATCCATTTCCATATCTATACAATCTACCCATCTCTACGGCATTAAGATTCTCAAAATTTTCATTCTCAGAAAGGTCATACTCCCACTTTGTAGTTGGATTATCATAGTCACAAATAACCATTTTTGCATTATTAACCATTCCAAAATTCTGAAGCCTCTGTACTGCCCTATAAATAGTTAAGCAAATAGTGAAATCAGTTCTTTCACTTGGAAATCCGTCCGCATTAACAACAAAATATTCATCGTAATGCTTTCCATCAAATGTAATACCACGGGAATCATCTCCTGTAAGATTGTCTCCGGAGAATTCAATCCAAGGATATACATTTCTATCATAAGTGTTATAATTGATAATATCCTGTGGATATGCAACTTTTCTATCCGTTCCAGTAACGAAACCATGAATATCAAAATCAATATCTGCTTCTCCAGCGTATCTGTTCTGATCCCAATTCACTCCGATGAAAAACTTCTTGATTGCGCTTCCATCGTCCTTTACCATATTTACCTTCTGATTCTTACTCATATTGATTGTTGCCATAACTTTTTCTCCTTTATAATTATTTGTTGTTTAACCAATCCTTGTACTGTCTTAAAATTTCAGTATATAATTCTTCATCTGTCATCTTATTCATGTCTGAAACAGCTATGAATCCAGTGTTGTCACAGTTTCTTCCCTTTAAATTGTCAAGGGACTTGAGATAAGAAAATCTTTCATCGCCAATTCCAATAAACTGAACAAACATATTGTATTTTGATAATTCCCTTACAATGTCATTTGTTTCTTCCTTATCAAAATTGTCACCATCTGTAATAAAAATGATAAATGCTGGAATTGTACTTGGTTCAATATCCTTATAGTAATTAACGATATCTCTTAAAACGGGTGCGTAATTAGTACCTCCCATTGACATTCGAGATCTCTGCATTACATCCTTTACATAATTCTTGTAATTAGCGTTATTAACTGCCTGTAGGCGTTCCTTTCCATTAGAGAACAGCCATGATTCTAATTCTCTGTTATCGTCAAACTTTAATGCAATTGGTAGAAGTCTTGTGATAGTTTTCTGGACAGAACCATTATTGAATAACCAATTCATACTTCCAGAGTAGTCCATAGCTAAAGCAACTCTTGCTGTGTGCTTGGTCATATCGACCTTGCTGCTCTTTGACATATTGATAAGAACCTTATCCAAATTTTCTTTTGACTTAGACATATCAATCGTCATGTTAGCTGTTTTTACTTCTGCTGAATGTACCTCCTTTGACTGATTAGCCTGATGGGTGACTGTATTAGCCACCACATCATTCGTTTCCTTGCCAAATAATTTACTGAATAATCCCATATTTAATTTCCTCCTTGGTTTTATATTCTCTTTTTTCAAATGCTTTTCTCATTAAATCAATTGGAATAACCATGATTGCCAATGCAGTAATTACTAACCACTGATTCAAACTCAATGTACATACCTTAAGTAACTCTCCTGCATTGCACAGAATAATGGTACTTGCTAAAATACTTATTGCGATATAAACAAAATTCTTATTTTTACTGATTCCAGTAAAAAGATTGATATGCTCTGTTCTAATGTTAAATCCATTGAAAACAGCCATAAAACATAACAGACCAAACCTTGCAGTCAATGCTTCCGTGCCATTTGCAAATAAATTTGCGATTGGTGTTAAGGTAATAATCATATATAATCCAATGAAGCTTGCTGTACTTAACGCAATTCTCTTTTTAGCCCCTCTAATAAATAGACCAGATCCCTTTTTAATTGGGCGTTCATCCATATACTCATCCTTGGGAGGTTCTCCACCAAATGATAAGGAATTAAGAGAGTCCATAATAATATTGACAATTAAAATCTGTACAGAAGCTAATAAAGCTGTACCTGCGATCACGGGATAAAGCATACTCAGAATGAGTAATGAAATATTGATAGGTAACTGAAATTCCAGGAACATCATAATATTGTGCATAAATGTTCTACCAAGCTCTACAGCTTTTACTACAGAAGCAAAGTTATCATCCGTAAGAACAATATCTGAAGCTTCTTTTGCTACATCAGATCCACCCTGCATTCCAAATCCAACGTCTGCTTTCTTTAATGCCGGTGAATCATTTACTCCATCACCAGTCATGGCTACTGATCTGCCAATCTCCTGAGCCAATGTAACAAGTCTGAGCTTTGTATTTGGTGAACATCTTGAAATAACTCTTAGCTGCGGAAGAATATTTTTCACTTCATCATCCGACATTCTTTCAAACTCGTCATTAGTTAAAGCAATATCTCCGTCCTTATAAATTCCACATTCCTTTGCTACAGCAGTTGCCGTTTCAATACAGTCACCTGTAATCTCGATTACCTGGATTCCTGCTTTATGAGCCACCTTGACTGCTTCTGGAACTTCTTTCCTAACTGGATCAACTACTCCAATGATACCCAATAGCGTCATATTCTCTGGAAGGATATTCTCTGTCAAATCTTCCTTGGTATAAGTTAAAGCAATGCATCTCATAGAATTTTTGGTCATAGAACCGATTTTTTCATTCAGTCTATCCAAAACATCTTTTGTAAGAGAAAGAATATTTTCACCATCTAAATCTAAATAGGAATCACATTTCTCGATTAGCTTTTCAGGTGCACCCTTATAGTATGTAATGTTATCTTGGGAAGTAAATGCCGAATACTTATTCGTACTACTGAACACCTGCTTTAGCTTTTCTTTGTATTCATCTTTAATTTTATGATATTTCTCAGGAGTTACTAAACTCAAAACTGCTCTGTCGATGGAATTTCCACCTGTAATATGATTCTCTGAATCAAATGTTGCACTATTATTTAAACAAATATTGGCTTCAATGTTACTCCACAGTCCTGAACTACGATCTACCTCATTACCATTTCCATCAATGATTGTCTTTGGAGTCATAATACCTGTAGTTAATGTACCTGTCTTATCTGTACAAATCAGATCTACATAAGCTAGTTCTGGAATTTTGTTGGGATTCTTTGCTAAGATATTAAATCGTTCCATCGTTTTAACATTCTGTTTAGTTACCAACTTTACGATTAATGGAAGACCTTCTGGAACTGCTGCTACAACAATCGTCAATGCTACCGAAAAGTTCTGAGCTAAATTTTGAATCGTATTGAGGAATCCGTTTCCAAAATATTCTCCGAAACCAACCTCTAAAATACCCGTTATGGTAAGGATAACAAATGTTAATGTCGCTGCAATTGTTCCCCACTTTGAAATGAAATTGCTTAAATTATCTAACGCAATATTTAATGCTGTCTTTGGGGCTTCTAATGTCTGCATTTTAACTAACGTATCACCATTTACAGTGTTAATTCCAACATCCCCCACAATCATTTTTCCTTCACCAGACATTACTGTGGTTCCAGCAAAAAGGCTATTCTGATTTGTATAAGCATCTGTAGAAGTAGTTCTCTTGTAAATATATCCTTCAAGTGGAGTTTTTTTACATTCTTTAGATTCTCCGTTAATAGCTGAGTTATTTACAGAAATTTTTCCTTCTACTAAATACCCATCTGCAAAAATTTCCTGACCTGTTCCAACACATACAAGATCTCCCACAACCAAATCATCTTTGTTGATTGTCTGAAGCTTCCCATCTCTAATTACATCACAATATCTCACTGATGTTTTGGCTCTAAGTTCAGCCGCCGATTTCTGAACTCCCAATCCTGTTTTTACTGCAATTGCTGTGACGATTCCAAGTACAACTAAAATCATAATTGGCTCAGAAAACTCCATGACACCCATAAATGCTAGAGCCAGCTGTACAATAGCAATGGTTACTAAAATCATGGTGATTCTTTCACTTAACGCTTCTTTCGCAAAGTCATACCATTTCTTCATTTCAGGTTCTGGAAGCTTATTACTACCATACAGTTTTCTGTTTTCTTTAACTTGACTACTTGTTAAACCTTTCATTTTCTCTCCTTCATTCTTCTTATTTTAATAAACAGTTCTAAAACTGATTATTTACTTATATATTCTCTCTTTATGATGATCCCAGTACCGATATAAACTAACTACATCATCTCTTTTTTCATAGCTGCCATCATAAAATACATAACTTTTAACAACTTTTCCACCATGATCCTTCATCCACTTCTGCACTACTCTGGCCGTTTTCCCTGAATAATAACTGTCATCAATAAAAATAAAATCTTTACCTTCAGCCTCGATCTCACAATACTCTGGACTAAAATCTTCTTGATGTTCAAATCGTAAACCTCCTGGAAGAATACAAAGCATAATATCTTGTTTTAATCTTCCATTTTGCTTTAACTGATAATATATTCTCCCTATTTCGCCAGAAATAACTACGTTTTTTATTCCGGATTCTTTTATTGTAGTTTCAATGAAGTCAATCAAAAGTTCACTATCATTCTTGATCAGCCTGTCCAATTCCGTAAAATAACTTTCTCCACCAGAATATTTGTCCAAGCATATGTTTACAAAGTTTTTGATTTTATTCCTCATTTATTTTTTATAATTCTCCAAAATTCTTTAATATATTGTCTTGAATTTAATATAGATTTGATTAGATATGTGTTACATATGTTATATTAGAAGAAATAAATTTTGATATCTTATTTAATTGACGTTTACCAAAGTTGATGAATCAATGATAAAATATGGACGAACTCCTAAATCACCACAATATAAACATTTACAATTATGATTAACAATATTTCCATCACTAGAAACACATTCGACAAGTGCTCCACTTGTACCTGAATCAGTTGAATTTGGTGAGGATAACCACCATGTATTATTTAAAGACTTTAAATATTTTCGATACATACGATACTGATCAATCGTTAATAAGCTAACTTCATTTTCTATTTCTCCGTAGTCCTCTAATCCATCAAGAGATAATAAATTGGTTTCGTGTATCTTAACAGAATTTTCTCCAAATTCCTTTTCAAGTTCCTTTAGATATTCTGTATTTAGCCACTCATATACATCTGACTCAGCGAAATTGTTATTTTTACCAAATTTCATGTATTTTAGGCAATCTTTGGAAACAAGCGCAGAAGTGCGATCCGAAAAATGCGCCACCAGTATATATTTTTCATTCACCGTTTGACCCAATTTTGCCGATGAAAGTGGAATTTCATTTGTTTGTGGATTTTCATCATTTTGATTCAATTTTATAAACAATGTGTTACCCTCAACCTTAATGTTTTCTCCATCTATTTTTAATGCTAAATATCCCATCTTCCTCTCCTAAATGTCAGTTTACTTCCTCAAAATATTCTTCTAAGTGTTCTTTTGTAATTTCCAACCATGATCCATCCTCATCAGAATCAAGATGAATCTCTCCTCCAATAATTGTGTGGTTGCCATCATCAAGCTCATAGATTTTCCCTTTGTCAATTACAACGCTACTGTTTTCAATCAAGAATCCATCATCATCGTATTTGTCAACGCAAAATGACTTCTTGCATTTATACTGTTTCATCACTTGACCTCCGTCAAACCTTAATAAACCCTTTGTCCGCAATCACAGTATCCCGGATATTTCATCAAGTTCTTACATTTGGGGCAAAAATATTTTCCTTCGATAATTACCCGCGATACAGGTTGCTGCTTTTCAAGAGCATCATACGCCATATCGAGTGCAGCAAGTTGTTCTTCCGTAGGCACTCCCTTAAACATACGATTTATAATATCTATTGCCTCTTTCGGTTCCATATTTTCCTCCAAATCTTAATATTGTTAAAACCATTCCATGTTACAGTTATTATTAATACAATCTTCCAATACCATTTTAAAGTCTTTGAACATTGCACAATCTGGCCTCCCGCAATATCCATAGCAAATATCATCATCATAATCTTTAATAATCTCGTAGATTGATTTACAATGCTCAAGATCCATCTCTCCACTGCAATCACTTGCATACAAAAAATCTAAAATTTCATCTTTTTCGCCATGATATTTTTCTGATAATTGCTGTATTTTTGCATTGTAATTGTCAAAAAAACTCTGTCTCACTGTACCAAAAAGTATCATGCCAGTCTCGAGATTCTTATAGTGCTCATAAATATCCGGTGCTGTCAGTTCAGCGACCTTTGTTCTCAGAGCCTTAAACCCACCGTATCCTAAATCAATGCTGCAATTTTTACTTTCAATCGTTAATCCCATGATAATTTCTCCATTAAATTTTATTTTTTTGATTCATGCTGTTTCATTACACGATTAAAAATATTCATGTTAATACCATGCATTTTCTTCCATTCTTCCGTCCCTGGAATATGTGATGGGGCCAGCCATTGTATAGGGTCTTTCTTAACTGCATTCCAGTACCACGATGGAATCCCCATCTTCTCGGAAGATGTTTTCGGGTCGGAATATTTTGCATGTTTTATCAGGTCTGCCGATAATCCCCCTTTCAAAAGTGCTTTTGTGTCTTGTTGGTAAAAGAAAATGATTGATGATTGCACCAAGCAGGCCATTTTCAATTCTTCATATGGTACTTCTTTGTTATCTTTCAAATCAGCTATAATTTCACACGTTGCTCTCATATATTCCTCCTCCAAAATTCTAATTCTCCATCTTCAATCATTTTTAATTTCCCTAACGCCATCCCAATATTTTGAGCTGTTACATATGGTAAATCCTTTTGAATCGTAGAAAAATCTTCTAATGCTACTTTAGAAAAATTATCATCCCAAGAAAACGGTTCTGATTTTATCTTAAATTTTAATTCGTTCATTTGTCTCCATACCTTTTAAACAATCTTCCGTTCCCTCTAAAAATGCAAAACTATGAGGTATTGGAAGTTTTATATGCTTCTTATTTCTTATGCATTCCATATTTTCGCACTCAGAAAAACAAAATGTCATATCTTCACTTGCCATAATTATACCCTCTGATAATAAAGTGTTTTAGGATCAATTTCTTCCCAATAAAAATCTAAAATCAACTCATCTTCTTTTGTTTCTATAAGGCTAGCTTCTCCCGTTAAAAGGAAATGATGAACTATTTTCCCTTCAATAATATGAGGTACATAATACCCCTCTACCCACTGATCTTTTTCAGGTAGGTTTTTCCAATTCTTCTTTTTTGCTTTAAATAATCCCTTATTCATATTTTCTCCATATTCTAAAACATCATAGAAAACCATGTTCCGATAATAAACATTAAGTGAATTAACTGATCCTGTACTAAATTGATTTTCTTTTTATTTGCTTTCATATCATCAACAATCATATGAGCTGCTACATTGCACACAAATAATAAAGGAGTATAAAATCCACCAAACCAAATAATGTAAACAGTAGGAACCAACATAATCATAAAGCTCCAGCTAAAACTATGCATGAATAAGGCCATCAGATAATCATACTTATACATTAGATCTGGTGAATTATTGACCCACCACTGTTTCTGTTTTGCACTTGCCAACCATCCTTGTAAATAATAATCATCTACAATATGGCAAAATATCATCGAAAGTAAAATAATAAATTTAATCATAATTTAATTTTCCTCCGTTTCTATCAAGCTACATTTCAACTACAATATGTACAAAGATCTTTCTTCATTACTTCAAAATTCTCCTTCTGATCTTTTAAGTAATTCATATGTGTATTAAAATAAGAAGCGAACCATTTTGTAGGGTCGATATCCTTTACACATGCATATGCAACTAAAGCCAACAATGATTTCTTATTTTCCG
>ERZ791886.874-NODE-874-length-16744-cov-9.404877_pt1 | contig 16744 bp, 14 predicted proteins | sample MGYA00510158_ERZ791886 | MGnify/ENA primary metagenome ERZ791886 (study PRJEB30046, sample SAMN00792063) | human gut metagenome | study: EMG produced TPA metagenomics assembly of the A metagenome-wide association study of gut microbiota in type 2... | reverse complement strand
TCCTGAGCCAACATTTCCCGGATTTTCTGGTCGCACACCAGATGAAGCGTATCCGTTTTCACGATCTGCGCCACCCGTATGTCAAGCACACGACAAAAAAATATAATTCTGAAAAGCAGAAAACCCAAACTACCAATCTTAGTGCTGATAGTCTGGGACTTCTGCTTTTTTGATTTGTGTAGAGCAGTTGTTTTGAAAATACTATCCGCCGGTTGGCATTTTTACTAACTGTAGAGAGAAGGGGGGTAGTAGGTAAGGGAATCAGGAAACATTGGGTTGATACGTATTATTCAATTCAATAGATAGTGTTCGCTGAATTGCTCGGAAAACCATAAAGTTTTTCTAAATGGCTTTAACCCTCAAATGTAAATTCATCTATTGAATAATTTCGTACTCGATACCTCTTCCGGTCATCTCTGCAAAAGTGTGGAGGGATTCGTGTAGCTTATCAACTATGCTTATATCAGGAAGATGTATAAATAAATCTTCTTTTGCTCGACTACATGCAACATAATACATCCTTGTAAATTCATCAGCTGGACTCTCATTGGTCAATTTTGGATTAGAATAGATATCTGTAATTTGGATTTTATCAAATCTATTAGGAGTAACGCTTACAATTACCTTGTCCCATTCAAGTCCTTTGGCTTGATGTACTGTCATGTACTTACTGGTTTCAGAAAAAACTTCTGTGAACAACCTATATGATGTCCCCCAGAATAGGTTGGAGACCGCAGTTATCAATTTTTCACTGTCAAAACTATCAAATACTGGAATACTGAACTGAGGTACAAAAATCTCATCTCTTAAAATTGAGAACTCAGCTTTTTCAATTTCTGCATTAAAGTTTTCTATAATTTTGCAGGTATAGCTTTGCTCGTCAACTCGGCTGAATACATTATACGAAAGTTTCCTTATTTGAAATATCAGCTGCGGTGTAAACTTTCGAGCATCAATAGCGGTATATAGCTTTAGCGCACTCAAAACATCAATAAATGAGCCATTAAGGTAACTTTCCCACAAGCTAAAGATAAAACGAAATGCTCTAACCCATGTCACATTATTGTGTTCGGCTATTTCATCTCTAAGTTGAATAGGGGAGTTGTAGTAGGAATTATAAATACTCTTTAGTTGCTTTGCCTGCGACTCGTCAATCCCTTGTATATAGTCGAAAGCCGCAGCCCATGCCCGCGTAAGCACAACGCCGCCATCATTAAGAATACTTTGGATAGTATTATAGATTATCTGTGAATTGCCTATAAGGAAATGAATTTTCTTTGCTTCTGCCTGCTCTTTTTCACCTGCTGTGTTGTATGGTCGCTGACTTAACTGTAAAACTTCATCATCTGACTGCCTTAAAAAATTGCAGAAGTTCACGATATTTTCGGTTGAACGCCGATTCCCATTTATCACGTATTCCTTTAACTCACGATCTCCTTCAATAGAAAAATTCTTGAAGTCAGTTGGCCGTGCCCCTTGGAAGCTATATATCGACTGTGCCACATCTCCCACTATTCCAATGATAGTTGATTTTTGACCTATTAGTTTTATTAGTGAGGTCTGGAGCGGATTTGTGTCCTGAAACTCATCAACTAACATAAACGGAAACTTTACACGTATGGAATACACTGCGGTTGGATTGCTTTCAAGAATCCGATATCCAAAATAGAGAATTTCATTGTGTGTCAATTTTTTGACAACTGACCATATATATTTTTTTATTGGCTTGACATGCCTTCCGTCAATTTTGCTTGGCGCCTTAAGTTCTATTTGGCGAGTGGTTCTATTTGAAATTGAAGCCGCAAATGCACTGCAATTAACCTCAATGTCACCCATTGCTTTTTTGCTGTATTCAAATTCATCATTTGCAAATTCTACTGGATTAGTTTGGCGGACAAAATCATATATTTCCTCTTTATCAACACCGTGTAAAATACCCAATCCTTCAACTTGGGATGAAATCTTCCCTTCGCTTTTCACCGTTATTCCAAAATCAGATTCTATGATATCTCTGAGATCTTGCTGAAAAGGTTGAATAATGTGCTCAATAATAAAGCCATGGATAGTATATACTTCGACATGATCTGTAAACTTATCGAGGCGTCGTTTAATCTCATCAACGGCTGCGTTTGTGTATGTCACACAAAGTACTTTTCGCGCACGGCTCTGCACTATTTGAGGATTGTTTGCAATTATGTTCTTTACATTCTCAACCAGAAAATGTGTTTTACCCGCCCCTGGTCCAGCATAGACTTTAGCATGATATGATAATTGCTCAGGTGTGAAAATATCGCCAGATGTCATTTCAATAGCCATGCCAACCCCTCCTGTATATACCGTGGAACCACCAGTTTCGATGATCCGTCCTCATTCAAAAGCGTTTCATCTGTCAATATTTCTAATGCAACATCACCCTTTTTACTCTTTGCATAGTGTAGAAATATCTCTGCAAATATCAGCTTTTCATAATCAGAAGTTCGATCCATAGAAGTATCCGTTCTTGATTTATATGCATCGAGGAACTTTTTTATGGGCTTACGGGAACGACCGTCTAGTTCTTCGATATGGGTATCCCAAGCCGTCAAGTCAAATCCATATTTATCAAAAAAGTCTCTTACTGTGTCACTGATTGCCCTCTTAAATATCGCAGAAGCCACAGATTTATCCACCATATTAGTGAGGAAAAATTCATCTTCAAATGTGCACCCACCAATAGACTGCGTGCAAATGCTGAAATTTTCGATTGGAAATTTCTCTTTCAAGTCTGTAATATGCGATGGTTTTTCATTTTCATACTCAGAATAGCTTCTTAACCCGTTGTTTCCATCAGAGCCTATCCACTTGAAGTCCTTGTCAGTAATGCAAAGCACTTTTTTCTTGACTGCATTTCCATTAAAAAGTTCCACGAAATACTTGAAGTGCTTTCCTCCAATTTCAACAATTGATATATGTTCGTCTTCATAGGAGCAACCGTATATTTCCATAAATAGCGGAACCAAAAGTTTTTCGGCGATTCCCTCTACCAGAATGACTTTATCAGAAAACAGCATGTCCGACCGCGTAACATCAAGAAATTTTGTGAGATGAGCCTTAGCTTCAGCTTTATTTGTTGTTCCGTCTTTATCTGTAAATTGCGCCTGCAAACTTTGTTGACTACAATCTGAGCCATCTTTGTTACGGTCATACGCAAGCATAAACATGTTGTCTATACCTGCAACAGCTGAAATATTACTTGAATGCGTTGTAACAAAAATCTGCTGATTTAGGCCATCAGTCTCATCTAAATCACGTAGATATTTGAAGAGCTTATACTGCATTGCCGGATGGAGATGTGCTTCAGGTTCCTCCAAGCAAAGAATCCTGAAGTCCTTTCCCGGTCGTATTTCAGTCAATTTAATCAGCATGTAAATATTAATTAAATTATTATATCCAAGGCCGTTGTATTGAAGCGGCAGTGAGTATCCGCTTTTAGTATCTTTTACCTCTGTAGCATATGCATCTGCCAAGGAAAAATTGGCGCGGACAGTTGATGTAATAGAAACATTTCCTTTTTCAAGGCCGATTGCATTCTTTTCGTTCTCAAATAGAGCAGTCAATTTGGTTATAGACGGGGATAATAGCTTTTCCAGTTCTTCTGAAACATCGTATCTAAATTTGTCAAAGTCAGCTACATTATCTGCATCCTTTGTAAAAGAGACGATTTCCTGTTTAGTTTCTTTTCTCACCTCTTCGCTTGTACGTTCTGCTCCGATAAACCGAATATCAAAAATCTCTGTTACAGATTTCTGCTCTGCCTTTGTTTCACTAATGCCATTTGTATAATTCCAAGAATAGTGATTATCAACAAATCGCTTTAATACTAACAAATAAGTTTCAAAGTCTTTTGCTTCGTTTGAAACGGCTCTTTTATATTCTTCCAAATATTTTGTATCAAGAGCATAAACTGCTTTTATTTGTGCTGAAATATTATATTCGGCAATTCCGTCGTGTTCATATCTGTTTTCTTCAAAGCCCTTTATACCCAAAAATGGAAGCAGTCTAATAATACTCTCATCGTTTGTATCATTTTCATAGATTCTGTGACAGATATTGTATTCAATAATAATGCTTGGTGCCGCATCCGAATACAATTTAGAATATTGTAAAAGAAGGTTCTTGTTGAAATCGTTAACTGAAATATCCGAAGGAGAATTCAGAAGATTAATAGCATGAAGAAGCCCTGTTTTTCCAGAGTTGTTTGCCCCAATAATAACATTTAGCCCCTTATGAAACTCCATTGTAAAATCGCCAAAATTTCTATAATTTTGAATGTGAATCTTACTTATGTACATAGTTTCCTCCCAGCAGAAAAATGCTTCCTAATGTGAATATTCTTGATGTGAATATTCTTGAATTTCTAAGGCACGATAAAGCGACTTGTATTCCCAAATATGATTTCGTACCCCGCTACCGTTTTGTGTAATAATTCCGCTTTCTTTTAACAAGTGCATATCCTTCGATATGGTATTGAACGAAAGATTAATATTTGCCGCAACAAAGGTACTACTTACTGAAGGATTCTTTTTAAGGCACTCATATACCAGAAAGATACTTGGTGGAAGTTTTTCAACTGGCGCTAGTAGTTTTTGATCTCTTTCAAGAAGATGTTCGTACTGGAGTAAAGTTTTTGCGGTTTGTTTTACTGTCTCTCTTACGGCGTTGAGAAAGAACTTAATCCACCGAATATAACCACCGCTGTATTGGGTAGACCGAAGCAAGTCAAAATATTCATTCTTGTTGTGATACAAATACTCAGACAAACATATCAGTAGCTTTGCTTCTCTAGCGATATCACTCAGCATCATCGGCACAATGATTCTCCCAACAATACCGTTATATCGCTCAAATGGATGAATCATTTCAAACTGGTAATGCACCAAGGCAGCCTTAATCAACGGGTCAGTATTTTGATCGTTATAGAGATACGCAGAAATATCAGCCAGTGCTGGCGGTACTGCATCCGGTGCTGTGGGGTTGTATCCTTTGAGGTTCGTCTTTGCTCCTAACCAAAATGTTTGATGATCCCTAACGCTCATCGGATTATCCTCTGATTCTCTGTAAAAGGTGATGCCGCAAATTCGACTCAAATCAGGAGCGCAGATTTCCATATTTAGCGCTGCTCTGTATGCCGCCTCCAAGTCTATGATTGGAGATATGTTACCTTTGCCAGTTCCTCGACTGGTGAGTACCTCTTTGAAATCAGGATTGTCATAGTCAATCATACGAGAATAAGTACACTCTTTCAAAAGCATTAGCTCAGCAAATGCTTCTTTGTTTGGTGCATACTTAATGAGCCCTTCCAGAAAGCCAATGTTCCTATGGGCATCGATTAGCAACATAGCCAATTCGTCATCCATCTGATATATGTTCCCACGCATCAAGGGGCGAGGGGTGAAAGAATAGAATTTGAGACTGTTCTTTCCGGGTTCGATGTGCTCAATATAATCACCTGTGTAAGGCAGCATCACATATACCTCAACAACTAAAAGTCATTTTCAGTATATTATCGGTAAGGAGAATAGAAAAGCACTATTTCTTGATTTATTTCAAAATATCAGGAAATAGTGCAATAAAAATCAGAAATGGAGTTCCATGAATTAGACATAGCTGCGCCAGTCTGCTCTATGCCAATGGCGTGAGTCTGAAGGAGATTCAGGAGTGGCTCGGTCACAGTGACATCAGCACGACGAGCAACATTTATACACACCTGGATTTCTCCAGCAAGGTGTCCTCGGCGAATGCCATCGTCAATATCTTCCCAGAAAACACCAACGTATAAGAAACTGAGGAGAAAAAGAAAAACAGCCTGAAATTTTCATCTCAGACTGCTTTTTCTATGCCGGTGGTGGGGGTCGAACCCACACGTGTTATTAGCACAAGGGATTTTGAGTTTTTGTCCTCATCTTCCATCTGGTGTCATCCAGTGATATCTAGTGATATCTGGTTCCCACTGTGCAAAGGCAAAATTCACGCCTCAACGAACAATAATTTGAAATATCCACGATTTTTCGATGCGTTTTTCCTCTACTCTGTTTTTTCGGTTTGGACCGCCCAAATGGAAATTGGAGGGATGTTCAGGAGGGATGCAGGGCAAAACGCTCCTCTGCTTAGGCACAAAACGAAAGGAAAGTCAAGGATAATGAATCAAAATCAAGCAAAAGAGTATTATAAAAAATTATTTGTGAACTATCCTGATGTGCTGTCTGTCGAAGAAGCAACAACTTTACTCGGTTTCAAAAGCCAGACTGCCATCATCAGAAGAATCCATCAACATAGAATTCGCTGCCTGAAAGTCGGACGATCTTTCATGATTCCGAAAGAATATCTCATCGACTATCTTTTGGATAGCTAAATTATACAGCCATTATATTACATAGCGCACCACTTTTCAATAAGAAAAGAGTGCGCTTTTTATTTTCAAACGAAAGGCGGTCGATTTTTTGAACACAAGCTGGAGCAAAATGTTGAAAAAGCCACATGACCCTTGACTACTTTTACGGACAATCCGGAGAACTGTTTTCGTTCTACCGCATTCCCAAGGCTCTTTTTCAGGAGCCACGGTTCCAGAGTCTGTCCACCGATGCAAAAACCCTGTACGGCATCCTGCTGGACCGCATGAGCCTGTCTGTGAAAAACGGCTGGCTGGACGAGCAGAACCGGGTGTTCATTATCTTCACGATAGAGGATGTCAAGAGGGCGTTGTGTTGCGCAGACAACAAAGCGACCAAGCTGCTCCGGGAACTCGAAAAGTTTGGTCTGATTGAACGAAAACGCAGAGGTCTGGGAAAGCCAAGTTTGGTGTATGTGAAGAACTTTTCGGCAGAATCGTCAAAATCAATATTCCAGAATCGTGATTTTCACGATTCTGGAGGCTTCAAAAACGCAAGTCAAGACCCTTCAAAATCACGATGTAATAAGACTAAAGAGAATGATACTGAAATGAGTGAGACTGATCCATTCAATTCTGAAGAAGCGGATGGGATGAGCAAACGCACCCAACTGGAAGAATATTTTTCTCAGTCTTTGGAGATAGACCTTTTGCTCCGGCTCTGCCCGGATGACAAGGACATTATCTACCAGATCGTAGACTTGCTGGTGGACACCTGCGCTACCAACCGTAAGCTGCTGCACATTGCTGGGGACGATAAACCCGCCGAGGTGGTATGCAGTCGGTTTATGAAGTTGAACGCCGACCACATCCGCTTTGTGCTGAAGTGCTTTGCAGAGAACAGCAGCCCGATCCGTAACATGAAACAATATCTGCTCGCTTCTCTGTACAACGCGCCCACCACCATGCAGCTTTCCTACCAGAACCAAACCAACCACGACTTAGCGAATCGGAGGTGATGAAAATTTCAAAGAAAGCAACCACGATAGCCATCGTCAACCAGAAAGGCGGCACCGGCAAGACCACCACCTGTGAAAATCTGGGCATCGGGCTGGCGATGGAGGGCAAAAAAGTTCTGCTGGTGGACACTGACCCGCAGGGCAGTCTTACCATCAGCATGGGCTGGCAGCAGCCGGACGAGCTGCCTGCCACATTGTCTACTCTGATGCAGAAAGCCATGAACGACCAGCCTATCCAACCCGGTGAGGGCATCCTGCACCATGCAGAGGGCGTAGACCTCATCCCTGCCAACATCGAATTGGCAGGATTGGAGGTGGCTCTGGTAAACAGCATGAACCGGGAAAAGATGCTCAAACAGGTGTTGGACGGAGCAAAACGGGAGTACGATTATATCCTGCTGGACTGTACTCCCTCCCTTGGTATGCTCACCATCAATGCACTGGCAGCGGCAGACACTGCTTTGATACCCGTACAGGCTCAATATCTTTCTGCCAAAGGTCTGGAGCAGCTTTTGCAGACAATCTGTAAGGTACACCGGCAGAAAATCAATCCGAAGCAGAAAATCGAGGGCATCCTGCTCACCATGACGGACAGCCGCACCAACTATGGAAAGCAGATCGACACTTTGATTCGTCAGGCATACGGTAGTAAAATCAAGGTGTTCGACCAGACCATTCCCCGGTCTGTTCGTGCTGCTGAAACCAGTGCCGCCGGCAAGAGCATTTTCCAGTATGACCCCAAGAGCAAGGTGGCAGAAGCCTATCAATCTCTTGCGAAGGAGGTGTTGGTGGATGCCGAAAAGCGGCTTAAACGTAGCACTGAAAGGTCTCGATGATATTTTTTCGACCGAAGAGTCCCGGCAGGAAGAACAGCGGGAGCAGGTACAACAGATTCCCGTCAGCGAACTTTTCCCGTTCAAAAACCACCCGTTCAAAGTTCTGGACGATGATTCCATGACCCGGACGGTGGAAAGCATTTCGCAGTTCGGTGTGCTTGCGCCGCTGATTGCCCGCCCCAGACCAGAGGGCGGCTATGAGATCATCTCCGGGCATCGTCGGAAACACGCCGCAGAGCTTGCAAATCTGGACACCGTGCCTGTCATTGTGCGAAATATGGAGGATGCCGCCGCCACGATATTGATGGTCGATTCCAATTTGCAGAGAGAACACATCCTGCCCAGCGAGCGGGCATTTGCGTACAAGATGAAGCTGGATGCAATAAAAAATCAAGGTGCTAGGTCAGATTTAACTTCGTCCCAAGTTGGGACGAAGTTGAGAGCCGATGAAAAAGTAGCAAAAGATTCAGGCGAAAGTCGCAATCAAGTCCAGCGTTTTGTGCGCCTGACGAACCTTGTCCCTGAATTGCTCGACATGGTAGACGAGAAAAAAATCTCTTTTAACCCTGCGGTAGAACTGTCCTATCTGGACGAAAAACAGCAACAGGATTTTTTAGAAGCAATGGATGCTTCCCAGAACGCACCATCTCTTTCACAAGCCATTCGGATAAAAAAGCTGGCGCAGCAGGGTGAGTTTGACTATGATGCAGTCTACAACATTATGAATGAGGAAAAGAAAAGCGAACTGGACACCGTGACCATCAAAAACGAAACCCTGCGGAAATACTTTCCACGCAATTACACGCCCCGGCAGATGGAAAGCATCATCATCAAGCTGCTCGACCAGTGGCAACTAAAAAAGCAACAGGCAAAACAGAAGAAGCAGGAAGAAGCGCGCTGATCGCAGACTGAACCAAAAGACCCAGTTCCGGGTCTTTTATTTTTGCAAAAATTTTGGAGGAAACGTCTATGAACTTTACTACCACTCACATCCGTTCCGAGAAAGTCACCATTGATACTCGCATCTACACGATTCTGAACGGCAGAAAAAAGCCTGGTGAAGTCTATCTCGCTGCCATTGCCCCGGATATGGAGCTGACCATCATCACGCTGGACGAGGCTCCCGGCATCCTGCCCTGCTTTGAGGAGGATGATGCCTGCCTGAACCTTCCCAACACCTCGCTGCTGCTCTGCTACAACCCGGCGCAGGTGCTGAAGATGGGCGGAAAGCACTACCTGACCGGCCCGGTGATTCTTGTTCGCACCAACATGGACGGCGAGGTCATCTCGCTGACCATCGATGAAGTCTACCTGTTCCAGAAGTATCTGGCAAGCCACAGCATCACCCTGATGGCAGACGACCAGAAGCTGCCCTGCATCTGCATGGAGTGAGGTGTGCCATGCTGAACTTTTTTATCGGTTTCGCATTTTTTGAAGCCGGCGCTTTTTTCGGCTTCTTCGTGGCAGCTCTGTTGAACGCCGCCCATGCCGGGCAGGAGATCTCTATCAAATTCGAGGAGGACGATAATGGAACAGAACGAGAACACCTTGTCGGTGCTGAAAATTGCACCGGGACAGTATCCGCAGCAGGTCGAGATCGATAACGACCTGAAGACTTTGCAGCAGGCAGTGGGCGGCTCCATCGGCGCAAGCTACCCATTTGAAGATCCGGTTGCCATCGTTTATAACGATGACGGCAAGCTCATGGGTCTGCCCCTGAACCGTGCCCTTCGGGATGAAAACGGAGAAATGTATGATGCCGTTGCTGGGACTTTTCTCGTGGTGGGGCTGGGCGAAGAGGATTTTGTATCGCTCTCCCCGGAACTGGCACAGAAGTACGAGCAGCTTTTCCATCAACCGGAAGCCTTTCTGAAGCTGGGCAACCGTCTGCTGGTGCTGCCGGTGCCTGATGAACCCCCGGCAGAAAAGCCCCGCACCAAGCCCTCGGCAGAGCATGAACGCTAAAAGCATCCTGCTGCATGGGAGGTGATGGCAGTGCAGGAAGAAATCGAACAGAAATCATTCAACATTATGATCTCTACCACCAAGCTGTCTGCCCGGACCGTTCTCCGGGCGGTAAAAGCGGCGTTTCGGCTGTACCAGTCCAAGGCATCCCAAGGCAAGCAGAGCGTCCGCACCCTTCTGCGGCAAAACCGGGGTGTGTCCAGCGTGGAGATCAGCAAGACCGGCATCCGTGGTCTGGAACGCTATGCCAAAAAGTACGGCATCGACTATGCCATCCGCAAGGACACCTCCGAGGTGCCGCCCCGGTATCTGGTCTTTTTCAAAGCCCCGGACGCAGAAGCCTTCAATTCGGCGTTCAAGGAGTATTCGGCATCTCTGCTGAACAAAGACAAACGCCCCTCGGTGCTGGCAAAACTGCATGAACTGGTGCAGGCAGCGGCTGAACTCCCCGGCAAAGTCCGGCATAAGGAACAGGAGCGTGGACTGTGACCACGAAAAAGCTGACAAAGCTGCTGGCGCTGTATCTGCCCTATATTTTGCTGGGGCTGATAGCAACCAACTTTGGCGAAGCGTGGCGGCTTGCCGAGGGCAAGGAACTGGGCGATAAGATCATGTCCATGATGGGCACCGTTCCGCTGGCGTTTGCGAACCCTCTGCCCAGCCTGCATCCACTTGATATTCTGGTGGGTTTGTGCTGCGGCGCAGGGCTACGGCTGGCGGTCTATCTGCGTGGCAAAAACGCAAAAAAGTACCGCCACGGCATGGAGTATGGCTCTGCCCGGTGGGGCACCCCCAAGGACATTGAGCCGTTCATGGCACCCAAGTTTGCAGACAACATCATCCTGACCAAAACAGAGCGCCTGATGATGAGCAATCGCCCGCTTGACCCCAAGAATGCCCGGAATAAAAACGTGCTGGTGGTGGGCGGCTCCGGCAGCGGCAAGACCCGGTTTTGGCTCAAGCCCAACCTTTTACAATGTCACAGCTCCTATGTGGTAACAGACCCGAAAGGTAGTATCGTGGTCGAGTGTGGGAACGCACTTCTGAAAAACGGCTACAAGGTCAGGATTCTGAACACCATCAATTTTTCCAAGAGTATGCACTACAATCCCTTCGCCTATGTCCACAGCGAAAAGGATATTCTGAAACTGGTCACGACCCTGATGACCAACACCAAAGGCGAAGGGTCCGGTGGAGACCCTTTCTGGGAAAAATCCGAAAGGCTACTCTTGACCGCACTGATTGCCTATCTGCATTATGAAGCCCCGGTGGAGGAGCAAAACTTCGCTACCCTGCTGGAAATGCTGAACACCATGCAGGTGCTGGAGGACGACGAGGAATACCAGAATCCAGTAGACTTGCTGTTTGAAGAACTGGCAAAAAAGAAGCCCAACAGCTTTGCCGGGCGGCAGTATAAACTTTACAAGCTGGCTACCGGCAAAACCGCAAAATCCATCCTGATTTCCTGTGGTGCCAGATTAGCCCCCTTCGACATCCAAGAGTTGCGTGACCTCACCATGTACGATGAGCTGGCACTGGACACGCTGGGCGATAAGAAGACGGCGTTGTTCCTCATCATGTCGGACACGGATTCAACCTTTAACTTCCTCATCAGCATGGTTTACACCCAGCTTTTCAATTTACTGTGCGATAAAGCAGATGATGTGTACGGCGGCAAGCTACCCATCCATGTGCGGTGCCTGATCGACGAGTGCGCCAACATCGGGCAGATTCCCAATCTGGAAAAGCTGGTGGCTACCATCCGCAGCCGTGAGATCTCTGCCTGCCTTGTTTTACAGGCGAGAAGCCAGTTGAAAGCCATCTACAAGGACAACGCAGATACCATTGTAGGCAACATGGATTCTCAAATTTTCCTCGGCGGCTCCGAACCCACCACCCTGAAAGACCTTTCGGAGATGCTGGGCAAGGAGACCATCGACGCCTTCAACACCTCGGACACCCGTGGCAACAGCCCCAGCTACGGCACTACCTTCCAAAAGATGGGGCACGAATTATTGAGTCGGGACGAGCTGGCGGTGCTGGACGGCGGCAAGTGCATTTTGCAGTTGCGTGGTGTCAGACCGTTTCTTTCTGACAAGTACGACCTGACCCAGCATCCCAACTACAAGCTGACCTCAGACTACGACCCCAAAAACACCTTCGATATTGAAAAGTATCTGAACCGAAAAGAAAAGATTCACCCCGGTGATGAGTTCATCGTGGTGGACGCTGATTCGCTCCCGTCTGCCTGACCCGGTAGGCGGTTTTATTTTATCCAGACCAGAGAGGTACACCGGCAAGCTCACTCTCGCCGCAGTTTGCGGCTTTAATATGCAGCTTCAGGTGTGTACGGACGGTCTACAAGTTTTCATTTATAAAGGAGAAACGATTATGGAATTCTTTAACTCTGCTATCGAAGTTCTTCAGACTCTGGTTGTCGCTCTGGGTGCCGGCCTCGGCGTTTGGGGTGCCATCAACCTGCTGGAAGGCTATGGTAACGACAACCCCGGCTCCAAGTCTCAGGGCATGAAGCAGCTCATGGCTGGCGGCGGCGTTGCTCTGGTGGGCATCACCCTGATTCCTCTGCTGTCTGGTCTGTTCGGCTAAGAGCCGCAGGCGGGGGTTCCCGCCTGTACATACGCATTCGCTCTATCTTAGCTGTGGATAACAGCCCTTTAATAAGGGGCGCATTGCGGTACGAATCTCCACCCATCAATGAAAGGCGGTGTCTTATGCAGTTTTTGACCCACATTATTTTCCTCCTGAACCTTCTCAAGACCCTTATCAACCACTTCAGCTAAGGACGGTGACTGCTGAATGGAAACCGTTCTTAAAGCCATTGCCGACTGGATCAAAGGCATCCTGACGGCAGGCATTATGTCCAATCTCAGCGGGCTGTTCGACGATGTGAACACCCAAGTGGGCAACATCGCCCAGCAGGTGGGCACCAAGCCCTCCAGTTTTGAGCCGAGAGTGTTCGCCATGATCGAAGCCCTCTCTCGGAATGTGGTGCTGCCCATTGCAGGCATCATCCTGACCTTCATCGCCTGTTATGAACTCATCGAGATGATCACCCAGCACAACAACATGGCGCAGTTTGAGCCTGCCCTCATTATGCGCTGGATTTTTAAGACCGCTGTTTCGGTCTGGCTCATCAGCAATACTTTTGATATTGTGATGGCGGTGTTCGACATCACCCAGAAGGTGGTGTCCGATTCCAGCAGCATCATTGCCGGAAATACCCGTGTCAACGACATCGGGCTTTCCATGCTGCAATCCAGCCTGATGCAGATGGACGTTGGCCCCCTATTCGGGCTGTTTTTGCAGTCCTTCTTCATCGGCATCACCATGAGGATCTTGAGCATCGTGATCTTCGTCATCGTGTACGGGCGTATAATTGAGATATATTGCATGGTGAGCCTTGCGCCCATCCCCATGGCAACTTTCGGCAACCACGAGCAGAGCCACATGGGGCAGAACTACCTGAAATGCCTGTTTGCACTGGGCTTTCAGGGCTTTCTCATCCTCATCTGCGTGGCGATTTACGCCGTGCTGATCCAGAGCGTGGCAATTTCCGGGGATGCCATCAACTCCATTTGGAGTATTGTGGGCTACACCGTTCTGCTCTGTTTCAGTCTGTTCAAGACCAGCTCCGTGACGAAATCCGTTCTTGGAGCGCACTAAAGGAGGTGCTTTATTGGCTGCGTATATTTCAGTTCCCCGTGACTTGACGAAAGTGAAATCGAAGGTCGCGTTCAACCTGACCAAACGGCAGCTTGTCTGCTTTGGCACAGCGGCTCTCATTGGAGTGCCGCTGTTTTTTGTTCTCCGGGATTCCGGCGGCAACACTGCCGCTACCCTTGGCATGATGGCGGTGATGCTGCCGGCGTTCTTCCTTGGGATGTACGAGAAAAACGGTCAGCCCTTGGAAAAACTGCTGTCGTACTATGTACAGTCCCGGTTTCTCCGCCCGAAGATTCGCCCCTACAAGACCAACAACTACTATGCGATTTTGATGAAAGGAGGCGTGACCTATGATCCCGTTTTGGAAAAAGACCGGTAAGCACAGCAAGCCGCAGTCTGCGCAGAAGCGCAGGCAGAACACAAAGCCCGCTGTGCCCCGGACCGCCCAGCAGTCCATCCCCATGCAGCGGGTGTTTGAGGACGGCACCTGCAGGGTGAAGCCCAACTACTACACCCGCACCATCCAGTATCAGGACATCAATTACCAGCTTGCCCAGCAGGAGGACAAGACCGCCATTTTTGAAGAATGGTGCAGTTTTCTGAACTTTTTCGATTCCAGCATCAAGTTTGAACTATCCTTTGTGAACATGGCAACCGACAGCACTGAGTTTGAAAAGAGCATCCGTATCCCGTTCCAGAGGGACGGTTTCGACGATGTGCGTGCGGAGTACAGCCAGATGCTGCGCCAGCAGCTTGCCAAGGGCAATAATGGTCTGACCAAGACAAAATTCATCACCTTTGGTGTGGAGGGCGAGAGCATGGCGCAGGTCAAGCCCCGGCTCGACCACATCCAGAATGACCTGCTGAACAACTTCCACCGGCTTGGAGTGCAGGCAAAGCCCCTGAACGGTGCCCAGCGGCTGAAACTCATGCACGATATGTTCAACATGGACGGTGCCAGCAAGTTTCACTTTGACTGGAAAGACCTTGTGAAAAGCGGGCTTTCCGTAAAAGACGCCATTGCGCCCACCGCCTTTGCGTTCAAGAACAGCCGTACCTTCCAGATGGGCGGTATCTTCTGCGCCGCCAGCTTTCTGAGCATCACGGCATCCGATATCAGTGACCAGCTTTTGAAGGATTTTCTGGACATGGATTCCAGCCAAATCGTTACGATGCACATCCAGTCCGTTGACCAGAACCGTGCCATTAAGACGGTGAAGCGCACCATCACGGAACTGGACCGCAGCAAGATCGAGGAACAGAAAAAAGCCATCCGTGCCGGGTATGATATTGACATCATCCCGTCCGATTTGGCAACTTACGGACGGGATGCGAAAGCCCTGCTCAAAGAGTTGCAAAGCCAGAACGAGCGGATGTTCCTCGTCACGTTTCTGGTGCTGAACACCGGCAGGACTGAACAGGAACTGGAAAACAATGTTTTTCAGGCATCCAGCATCGCCCAGAAGCACAACTGCAATCTGTGCCGGTTGGATTTTCAGCAGGAGCAGGGGTTGATGAGCAGCCTGCCGCTGGCAGACTGTCAGATCGAAATTCAGCGAGGGCTGACCACCAGCAGCACTGCCATCTTCATTCCGTTCACCACACAGGAACTTTACCAGTCTGGCAAAGAAAGCCTGTATTACGGCCTGAACGCCCTGTCCAACAACCTTATCATGGTGGACCGGAAGAAGCTGAAGAACCCCAACGGCCTGATTCTGGGCACTCCCGGTTCTGGCAAAAGTTTCTCAGCAAAACGTGAAATCACCAACGCATTTCTGGTGACGGATGATGATATTATCATCTGCGACCCGGAAGCAGAATACGCTCCGCTGGTGGAGCGTCTGCATGGGCAGGTTATCCACATCGGCCCTGCCAGCACTCAGTATATCAACCCCATGGACATCAACAGCAATTACAGCGAGGAGGACAATCCGCTGGCTCTGAAAGCGGACTTTATTCTTTCGCTGTGTGAACTGGTGGTAGGCGGAAAAGAGGGCTTGCAACCTGTGGAAAAGACGGTCATTGACCGCTGTGTTCATGTGGTCTACCGCAAGTATTTCGAGAATCCCACCCCGGAAAATATGCCCCTGCTGGAAGATCTGTACAACGCTCTGCTGACGCAGGACGAACCGGAAGCCCGCCATGTGGCGGCGGCATTGGAGATTTACGTCAAGGGTTCTTTGAACATCTTCAACCACCACACCAACGTGGACATCCACAACCGCATCGTCTGCTTCGACATCAAGCAGCTGGGCAAGCAGCTGAAAAAGCTGGGAATGCTCATCGTGCAGGATGCCGTGTGGGGGCGCGTTACCGCCAACCGCAGTGCCGGAAAATCCACCCGGTACTATGCAGACGAATTCCACCTTTTGCTGAAAGAGGAACAGACTGCCGCTTATTCTGTGGAGATTTGGAAGCGTTTCCGTAAGTGGGGCGGCATCCCGACAGCCCTAACGCAGAACGTCAAAGATCTGCTGGCAAGCCCCGAAGTATCGAACATTTTCGAGAACTCGGACTTTGTGTATATGCTCAATCAGGCCAACGGAGACCGACAGATTCTCGCAAAGCAGCTCAACATCTCGCCCCATCAGCTTTCCTATGTGACCCACTCCGGCGAAGGTGAAGGGCTGCTGTTCTTCGGCAACGTGATCCTGCCCTTTGTTGACCACTTCCCGAAAGACCTTGAACTCTACCGCATCCTCACGACCAAACTCAACGAGATCTCGGAGGGTGCACAGAAATGAGCAATCCGAAGCTGAATCTCAAAGAAGAGTCGTCTGCCAAAAAGACCCGTTCACCCCCGAAAAGAGCTAAGGTGGAGCAGTCGGTGCCCAAAAAGAAAAAGCTGAAAACCGATGCAGATAAAGCTGCGG